>ENA-OPAA01001533-OPAA01001533.1-human-gut-metagenome-genome-assembly--contig:-NODE-1533-length-13106-cov-2.843230_pt1 | contig 13106 bp, 9 predicted proteins | sample MGYA00241049_ERZ501414 | MGnify/ENA primary metagenome ERZ501414 (study PRJEB25962, sample SAMEA2042520) | human gut metagenome | biome: human gut; feature: human-associated habitat; material: faeces... | reverse complement strand
CGCAATGGCGTTACGCTGATGTTCCCGCAGCGTAATTTCCGGATTCATCCCGTCAAACACGATATGAGATCCGTCGTATTCGCGCGGCCGGGTCGAGTTGAACAGCTCGTTATAGCGCGTCACCAGCTCATGCCGACGGGTCGGGTCTTTCCATACCCAGTCGCGAAAAGAGTCCTTGATCGCCTGCTGCTTCTGCTTGATGCTCTCCTCAAGTGCAGTGGATGCCTGAACAGGAATCATCGATGTAAAAAGAAGCAGCGCTGCCGATAAAAGGCAGGCTGTGATTCTTTTTTTTCCAATTCTCATGCTGTCTTCCTCATCATACGCGAAGATGCTTGCGCACTGTTATAAAGCTTCCCAGGAAACCGATTCCTGCGCCAAGTCCCAGACAAACCGGAAGAAGCGTCCGATAAATCTCCGAAACCGGCAAAAACTGCATCAGCCCGGAAAGCGACGGGAACTCTATCATGACATAATCAATGACCTTTTTATAAAGGACATAGATCAGACCGAGCGGGAGCAACGAACCGATCAATCCGATCAGAATACCTTCTATTACAAACGGGGAACGTACGAAAAAGTCCGTCGCACCGATGTATTTCATAATTTCAATCTCTGACTTGCGAACAGAAATACCGATCATAACCGTGTTGTTGATCAGGAATACGGAAACTGCCAGCAAAATTGCAATAATGCCGACCGAAGTGTATGCCACGAGCGCATTCACGCCGGTCAGCGTCGTCGCCGCTACCTCGGAATACCGTACTCTCTCCACCTGCGGGATGGATTCCAGCCAGCTTACCAGGCTTTCCTGCTTCGAAACATCGTTCATATAAATTTCGTAGTTATCCATGCCCTCCAGCGGGTTCTCGGTATAGATCTCGTTGTAATCTTCTCCGATATTTTCGGGAGCCCACTCTGCCCACGCTTCATCTGCAGAAATAAACTTCGCCTCGGACACCTCGTCGCGCGCCCGGATCTGCGCGCCGATCTGTTCCATTTCTTCTGGGGTCGTCCCGTCCTTAAAAAATACGGTAACAGAAACGTCCTCTTCTGCCGTGCGCACGACGTTCTGGAAGTTTAAAATGACCGCATAAAAAAGTCCGAACAAAAACAGACAGGCAGAAATCGTCGCAATGGAAGCAAGGGAAAACAGCTTGTTCCGGAAAATGTTGATTACGCCCTGTTTCAACGTATAAAAAAATGTACTAATCCTCATCGATATAACCGCCTTTTTCTTCGTCGCTGATAACGACACCCTTCTTCATCGTAATTACGCGTTTCTTCATTTCATTTACAATTTCACGGTTGTGCGTAACGACCAGAATCGTCGTGCCTCTTTCTTCGTTGATGCGTTCCAGCAGCTTCATGATTTCCCAGGAATTCTTCGGATCGAGGTTTCCTGTCGGTTCATCTGCCAGAAGAATCGGCGGTTCATTTACCAGCGCCCTCGCCAGTGCAACTCTCTGCTGTTCACCGCCGGAGAGCTGTTTGGTCTTCGCTTTGTATTTGCCTGCCAGACCTACCTCTGCCAGAGCGTTCGGAACATTTTTACGCATCAGCTTCGTCGGCATCTGGATAACACGCTGTGCAAACGCTACGTTTTCATAAACGTTTCTGTCATTCAGCAGACGGAAATCCTGGAACACGATTCCAAGATTTCTGCGGAATTTCGGCACCTGTCTGCGCTTTAAGCGCGCCACATCGGCACCATTTACGATAACACGGCCGCTCGTGGGCGTCAGCTCCCGCAAAAGCAGCTTGATCAGGGTCGATTTTCCTGAACCGCTGTCGCCTACGATAAAAACAAATTCCCCTTTATAAATTTCTACATTTATATCATTTAAAGCTAGAGCATTATTTTCATATTTTTTAAATACTTTTTCCATACTAATAATTGGTTTATTAGTCATTACAAAACCCCTTTAATAAAATTTAAGCAATATTACAAAATGCTTCCTGTATTTGTAGCAGGAAGCATTTTTAGTTTAATAATTTGAGTATTAATCAGCAAGTATTTCTGTACCAGTTTCAGTGATTAATACAGTTTTTTCCCATTGTGCAGATAAAGAGCCATCTTTTGTATAGATTGTCCATTCATCTACTGGGTCTAAGACTACATGACGAGCACCCATATTAATCATTGGTTCAACAGTTAAAACCATGCCAGGAACGAGAAGCATACCTGTATTTTTTTTACCAAAATGAGCTACGAATGGTTCTTCATGGAACTTTTTACCAACACCATGACCACCTAAATCTTCAACTACAGAATAACCATGTTTATGTGCATGATGTTCAACAACAGCTCCGATATCACCAACAAAGCCCCATGGTTTAATAGCTTTAATACCGATTTCCATACATTCTTTAGTAACTTCTACTAATTTTCTTGCTTTATTAGAAACATTACCTATCATAAACATACGAGAAGCATCAGCATAATATCCATCAAGAATAGTAGTTACATCTACATTTACAATATCGCCATCTTTTAAAACGATATCACGACTAGGAATACCATGACAAACTACATTATTAATAGATACGCAGATACTTTTTGGATAGCCTTCATAATTTAAGCAAGCAGGAATACCGCCATGTTCAACAATATAATTATGTGCTAATAAATTGATAGTTTCTGTATCCATACCAGCACAAATTTTAGAAGCTATTAAATCAAGAGCTCCATTATTTATAATGCCACTTTTGCGAATACCTTCAATATCTTTTTCATTTTTTATAATATTGCGAGGTGGTCTTTTTTGACCTTTGAATGCCTTTAATTTAATGGAATTTAAGTGTTCGTCAAATCGTTTATGGCAGTCTTTATATGCTTTATTACTACCACACCAACATAAATCAGTATCTAACATATTTTTATCTCTCCTATTCTATAGCATATTATAAAGCTTTTTAGTTAATTTGAACAGAATAAAATTAGGTATAAATTATTATCTAGTGATGTATAATAAAATTTATCGAAAATAATCAAAATGGAGTATTTATAAGATGAAAGAAGTAAAACCTATAAATATATTAAAGGCTAAAAATAGAGAAGAATTAAGACTATGGCTAGAAAATAATTATGAAACACAAAAAGAATGTTGGGTGATAGTAAAACGAGGTAAGCCACAAAATGATGATACATTTTGGTATATAGATGCTGTGGAGGAAGCTTTGTGCTTTGGTTGGATAGATAGTACGGTAAAAAAACTTGATAATGGAATAACAATACAAAGATTATCTCCACGAAAAAAAGGCTCTATCTGGTCGGAATTGAATAAAGAACGTTGTCGAAGAATGGAAAAGTTAGGAAAAATGACACAAGCAGGTAAAAAAGTATTACCAGATATGTCGGAAAAGGGATTTAATATAGATATAGATATATTAGAAGCATTGAAAAAAGATGAGATAGTTTGGGCAAATTTCCATAAGTTTCCATCATTATATCAACGTGTACGCATAGATACTATTCAAATAAAAAAGAAAAATCCTCAATTATTTCAAAAAAGATTAGAAAAATTAATTGAAAATACAAAGAAAGGCATTATGTATGGAGAATGGAATGATAATGGAAGATTATTAAATTATTAGGCGAAAATACTGAGATATATAGATAATTAATTAGTATAAATCAATAATGCATAAAATTTGTAAAAATTTTTTAAAATTTTTATAAAAAATAGAAGGAATAGAAATAGTAGTTGTAGAATATATATAATCAAAGATACAGAAAAGGGGATGAATGCATATGGCAACATTCACTATTAGAGGCAAAAACATTGAAGTCACTCCAGCACTTCGCGATTATGTAGAAAAGAAAGTAGGAAAAGTAACAAAATACTTCGATAATGTTGGAGAAATTACCGTCCTTCTTACAGTATCAAAAGACCGTCATATTGTAGAAGTTACTGTACCTGTTCAGGGAATTTTATTACGTGGACAGGAAGCAACAATGGATATGTATACATCTATTGATTTAGTTATCGAAAAAATTGAACGTCAGATTCGTAAATATAAAACTAAATTGGAAAAACGTTTCCGTGAAGGTAGTATCAGAACTGAAATGATGACTTCACCTGCAAAACCTGTTGAAGAAGATGAAGCAGTTGTTATTAAAACAAAACGTTTTATGGTAAAACCTATGGATGTTCAAGAAGCTATTATGCAGATGAATTTATTAAACCATGATTTCTTCGTATATCGTGATGATAAAACTGAAGATGTTAACGTTGTTTACAAACGTAAAGATGGTAAATATGGTTTAATTGAGTCTGGTGTATAATATATTTTAGGTAGACAATAATACATTGAGATAAAATCGGGCTAAGTTAATTAGCTCGATTTTTTTATATAAATAAGTAAATAAAATAATGACTATCTTTGACTTATTAAGCATTGTTTGATAAAATTTGATGTAGTTTTATTTGTATATAATTTTTACATCTATAATATTTTAATTTGTAGATAGTAAATTATCTTAGATTTTTTAGGATAAATAGATTTAGATGTTTTAGTTATACTACATTAAAATATGATTTTGTTAGGGGTTGAGATTTTTGTTCGGCTTTATTAAAAGATTTTTAGGCGATAATAATGAAAGTGAAATTCGCCGTATGCGCGGTATTGTAGAAAAAATAAACGCTTTAGAACCGCAAATGAAACAGCTGAGCGATGGCTCATTATATGGAAAAACAAGTGATTTTAAAGACCGTATAGCAAATGGTGAATCTTTAGATAGTATTTTGCCAGAAGCTTTCGCAACTGTTCGTGAAGCTTCTAGACGTGTGCTTGGTATGCGTCATTTTGATGTACAGATGATTGGTGGTATTTGCCTACATGAAGGTAAAATCGCTGAAATGCGTACAGGTGAAGGTAAAACATTAGTAGCTACATTAGCTGTATATTTAAATGCGTTAACTGGTAAAGGCGTGCATATGATTACAGTTAATGATTACTTGGCAAAACGTGATAGCGAATGGATGGGTAGATTATATCGTTCTTTAGGATTAACAGTTGGTTTAATTACTCATGATATGGATTTTCCTTCTCGTAAATTTGCTTATAATTGCGATATTACTTTCGGTACAAATAATGAATTTGGTTTTGACTATTTAAGAGATAATATGGTTGTATCTAAAGAACAGATGGTACAACGTGAATTAAATTATGCTATCATCGATGAAGTGGATAGTATTTTAATTGATGAAGCTAGAACACCACTTATTATTTCTGGTCCTGGTGCAAAATCTACTGATATGTATGCTATCATGGCAAAAGCTGTAGCAAATTTAAAAGAAGGAGAAGATTATGTTTTAAATGAAAAAGAAAAAACAGTTTCTCCTAATGATTCTGCTGTAGCAAAAGTAGAAAAAGCATTAAATATTAAAAACTTATATGATAGTGCTAATATAGAAATGTCTCACTGCTTTACACAAGCACTTCGTGCCAAAGCAATGATGAAACGCGACCGCGATTATGTTGTTCGTGATGGTGAAATCGTCATTGTCGATGAATTTACAGGTCGTTTGATGTTTGGTAGACGTTATTCTGAAGGTTTACATCAAGCTATTGAAGCTAAAGAAGGTGTAAAAATTCAGCGTGAATCTCAAACTTTAGCAACAATTACTTTCCAGAATTATTTCCGTATGTATGAAAAATTAGCTGGTATGACAGGTACAGCAAAAACAGAGGAAAATGAATTCTTAAAGATTTATAAATTACCAGTAATTGTAGTACCTACAAATAAACCTATTAAACGTATTGATTATCCTGATGTTATTTATAAAACTAAAAAAGCTAAAATGAAAGCAGTAATCAATACAATAAAAGAATGTCATGCTAAAGGTCAGCCAGTCTTAGTAGGTACAACTTCTATCGTTCAATCTGAAGAAGTAAGTGCACAATTGAAAAGACAAGGTATAGACCATAAAGTATTAAATGCTAAATATCATGAAATGGAAGCTGAAATCATTAAAGATGCAGGTCAAAAAGGTGCTGTAACTATTGCCACTAATATGGCTGGTCGTGGTACAGATATCAGCTTAGGTGAAGGCGTAGCAGAAGTTGGCGGTCTTTATGTAATTGGTACAGAACGTCATGAATCTCGTCGTATTGATAATCAGTTACGTGGTCGTGCTGGTCGTCAAGGTGACCCAGGTGCATCACGTTTCTTCTTATCCTTAGAAGATGATTTAATGCGTCTATTCGGTTCTGACAATATCGCCAATATCATGGAAAAACTTGGCATGGGTGAAGATGATCCTATTGAACATAAATTAGTTACTCGTTCCATTGAACAGGCACAGAAAAAAGTTGAAGCACGTAACTTCGATATTCGTAAACATGTCATTGAATATGATGATGTCATGAATCAACAGCGTGAAGTTATCTATGACCAACGTCGTAAGATTTTACTTGGTGAAAATCTCTATGAAAATATCATTGAAATGGTTAAACGTATAATTGACAGTCAGATGGATAGATATGCTAATGAAAAACTTTATCCAGAAGAATGGACATTAGAAGGTTTAATCCAAGAAGCAGAAGATATTTATGCACCAAAAGGAACTCTAGTAAAAGAACAATTAGAAGCGATGAGTCGTGATGAATTAAAAGAAACTTTATATAAAGTGGCTAAAGATAATTATGATAATCGTGAAAAATTATTCGGTAGTGAAGTAATGCGTGATTTAGAACGCATCATTATGCTTAAAGTTGTAGATAATAAATGGATGGAACATTTAGATCATATGGATATGCTTCGTGAAGGTATTAGCTTGCGTGCTTATGGTCAAAGAAATCCATTAGTTGAATATAAAATTGAAGGTCATGATATGTTCCAAGCAATGATCGATAATATTCAAGAAGATATTGCAAAATTGATGTATCGTGTAAATGTTGTTCGTGAACAACCACAGCCAGAAGACCGTTTGAAAAATGCAACTGTAAATCATGGTGAAAGTATTTCTAAATCTCCACAGGCAAAAAGCAATAATATAGGTAGAAATGACCTTTGTCCTTGTGGTAGCGGTAAAAAATATAAAAACTGTTGTGGCAAAAATAAATAATTAATATATAATGATAAGGAAAAGCTCTATTTTTATTTAATTTAATAGAGCTTTTGCCTATAAATAATTTTATTTATTTTAGTTAAAAATAAAAAAGGAAGTGAAATGATGCTAGAAGATTTACACACTACGATTGTAGCGATAGAAAAAAAGCTCACTGAAATGGGGGATTCACTTTGACATCGCTCGCAAAGAAGAAAAAATTGCTGAGCTAGAATATAAAATGGGTGAACCTACTTTTTGGGACGATCCAGACCAAGCCCAAAAAATCACTCAAGAATTAAATGGTGTCAAAGCTGGTGTAGACAAATATAAAAACATTCTCCATAAATTTGAAGAAATGCAGATTTTATGGGAAATGGGCATGGAAGATAAAGATGAAACTGTTTGCGATGATGTAGAAGCAGAGATTAAAGAAATCAATGAAGCTATAGAACAGTTGGAATTAGAATTATTATTATCAGGAAAATATGATGCTAATAATGCAATTTTGACTCTACATGCAGGTGCTGGCGGAACAGAAGCGCAAGATTGGACACAGATGTTATTACGCATGTATGGACGTTGGGCAGAACGCAATGGCTTTAGCGTAGAAACAGCAGATTTATTACCAGGTGATGAAGCTGGGGTAAAATCTGTTACTTTATTGATTAAAGGTCATAATGCTTATGGCTATTTAAAATCAGAAAAAGGCGTTCATCGTTTAGTTAGAATTTCTCCATTTGATGCTAACTCTCGTAGACATACATCTTTCTCTGCTTGTGATGTTATGCCAGAAATTGATGATGATGTAGAAGTGGATATCAATATGGCTGATGTACGTGTAGATACCTATCGTGCAAGTGGTGCAGGTGGACAGCATATCAATAAAACTGACTCTGCTGTACGTATGACACATATTCCAACAGGTGTTGTAGCACAATGTCAAAGTGAACGTTCTCAGTTACAAAACCGTGAACAATGTTTGCGTTTACTTCGTGCTAGACTTTTTGAACTTGAAATGGAGAAGAAAGAAAAAGAACTTGCAGCACTTGAAGGTGACCAGCAAAAAATTGAATGGGGTAGTCAGATTCGCTCTTATGTGTTCCACCCATATAACTTAGTAAAAGACCATAGAACAAATACAGAAACAAGTGATACACAAGGCGTAATGGACGGAGATATCAATAAATTTATTGAATCTTATCTACATGCAAAAGCTAATCATATAATTTAAAATACGAGGTATCTTGAATTTGCGAAAATTATTAATTGGTTTAATCCTTGTAGTTGTAGTAGCATTGGCAGGTGTAACTTATATATTACCAACATATATAAGTAATCAAATATCTGGACGTATAGAAAGAAGTTTACAAACTGATTCTGTTAGTGCCAATATAGAAACATCACCTAGCTTTATGATGCTATTTGGTCAAGTAGATAATATAGATATTGAAGCTACAAATATAAAATTAGATAAAGTAAATTTAAATGAGTTATCTTTAAAGGGCGAAAATATAGAGATTAGCGTACAAGATTTATTATTAGCTCGTAGATTGGTGATAAACTCAGCTGATAATTTAACAATAACAGGTCTAATCGATGAAAATAATTTAGCCCAATTATTAGCAAAAGAAGTAGATAAAATTTCTGATATAGCAGTAAAAATTACACCTGATAATGTTGAAGCTACAGGAAAAATTTCTTTCTTAGGGCAAGAAGCAACTATCAATGTAAAAGGTATTATTGTAGTGGAAGGAAAAAATTTACTTTTCCGCATTACAGATGCTAATACAGAAAACAGATTGTTTGGTAAAATTGGTATAAGTTTCACCAAAGATATATTCTTAGTTTCAACAGATAAATTACCATTAGAAGGTGCAAAATTTACTAGAGTAGAACAGCAAAATGGTCAAGTACTTATTGAGGCAGGCATCAATAAGTAATAAGTAAGGTGGAATAGAGATTGACAAAGTTTAAATATAATCGTTTGTTGATTGTTTGTATAATAATTGGCCTAATAGCTGCTATTGGTGTAAATATTCAACGTAATAGTGTAGAAAAAGCAAATATGACAGTGGATTTAGCCATTGATTATGAAGATATGGTTAAATTAGCTCAGGTAGAAGGAATACCAGTAGAGGAAGTATTATCTCAAGCAAAACAGGCAGGCATTTCTTCACTTGCTGTATATGAAACTACATTTGAAAAATTGAATAAAAATGGCAAAGCTATGGCTATTGCAGGTAGTTCTGTACTAGAAAATTATTATAGTGGAACTTTAAGTGATCCTGCATGGCGTACTTTAGTTCAGCAAGGTACTATAAAAGCTGACGAAGTATATGTTGTAGGACATGATAAGCAAACATATACAGAAGTAAAAGAAGATTTATTTAGACGCTTAGGCAAAGAGAGAGTAAATGTTCTAGATTTAGGAAATCAAGAAATATTAGCAGTAAAAGCTAATTATACAGAGTTATTAAAAATGAATTTAGGAATGCCAACTGATGAAATGAAGGCTGTTAATGATGCAGGTTTTTATGTGTTGGCTAGACCTAGTAACTATAAGAATGTAACAGATGATGATATCAATGCAGTTTTTGACCGTTTAAAGGATTTCAAAATATCAGAAATAGTATTTTCTGGTTCTGAAACATTAGGTGGTTTGCATAATACTGAACGTACTATTGAGTTGATGAAAGAAAGAGATATCACTCTTGGTATGATTGAACATGTTACACAATTGCAATTTTATCCACAAGATGGTTTATATGATATTGCTAGAGGTTTAGACTATAAAGTCGCTAGATTATATACTATACCAAAAGATGAACAGCCAAAATTGAAGATGGATGTAGCTGTTGAGCGTTGGGCAAACACTGATGAAGAACGTAATATACGTATAGATTTAATGCGTATTTATGAAAAACCTGAAGGTGATATGTCCTTATTAGCTACAAATATGAAATATATTTCAGATACAAAAGCAAAACTTGAATCTAAAGGTTTCACTATTGGGCCTGCTAGTCATTTTAAGCCGTTCTTTGGCAATACAATTTTGCAAGTTATAATACTTTTAGGTATTTGTAGTGCTTGTGTATTGTATATTTCTTTGGTTTATCCAAGCTTATCAAATAAAAAACAGTATATTTTATTAGCAATCTGCTTTGTAATAACAGCTGTTCCAGTATTGATAGGAAAAGGCTCTACAATTCGTATAATGGCTGCTTTAGCTGCGGCAAATGTTTTCCCTGCTATTGGTATGATAAGTCAATTAGATGTAATTCGTAGAAATCATCTAATTGGTAAATTAAAATTTGGTCCATTATTATTAAAAGCAGTGAAAGCTATTGTCTGTGCAAGTGTTGTTTCTATGATGGGGGCAATGTTCTTATCTGGTATTTTATCTGATGTAGAATTCTTCTTGGAAATGAGTATTTTCCGTGGTATCAAGTTAACATTTGTATTGCCAATTATTTTAGTGGCTATAGCCTTTATGCAACGTTTTGATATATTCGGTGACAATTTATTAACACCACCAGCTTTTAAAGAACAGGCTAAACGTATATTGAATATGACTGTATCTGTAAAAGCTTTAGTAGGATTTTTGATAGCTATGATTGTAGCTGTTATCTTTATCGGTCGTTCCGGTCATACAGCTGGCGTTCCTGTTCCTGGCATAGAATTGAAAATAAGAGCTTTCTTAGAACAAGCGTTTTATGCAAGACCTCGTTCAAAAGAAATTTTTATTGGTCATCCAGCGCTTATAATAATGATCATGGCATGGTATCGTAAGTGGCCAGCAGCTATCTTCTTTATTTTATCTATAGTAGCGACTATTGGACAAGGTTCTATGGTAGAAACTTTTGCACATATGCGTACGCCGGTATTTATGTCATTAATGAGAGGCTTTGATGGTGCTTTATGGGGTGCTGTCATAGGCTGTGTTGTCATGGGTGCATTGTATTTATGGCAATATATTGCATCTTCATCAGATAGGAGTAAGTCTTTGAATGAATAATATTGTAATTTCTGGGTATTATGGTTCTAAAAATGCAGGCGATGAAGCTATGCTATCTGCAATGTTAGAAGTATTCTCAGAGCTTAATCCAAAACTTCATATTACAGTTATTTCATCAGACCCAGAATATACAAGAAAACGCCATAGTATTGATGCAGTTAATTGGTTAAATGTAGTAGATATTTTGAAAGTGTTGAAAAAGGCGGATTTACTTATAAGTGGTGGCGGTAGCTTATTACAAAATGTAACTAGCGGTCGAAGTTTATATTATTATATGGGTGTATTATTTTTAGCTAAATTAGTTCATACACCAATAATGTTATATGCTCAAGGTATTGGCCCTATTTATGGTAAATTCGCAAGACGCTTGATGAGATGGTTTGGCAATCATAGTGCTTTGATTACAGTTCGCGATAAAGATTCATTAAAAGAATTGGATATGCTTAAGATTGTAAAACCACCGATAAAAGCTACAGCAGATCCAGTGTTAGCAATAAATGCAGTAGATAAAAAAAGTGGGCGAGAGATTTTTAAGAAATCACATATTTCACTCACTAAGCCGATAATTGGTATATCTGTGCGTGAATGGCGTGAATGGCAACATTATAAAGACGTCTTAGCAGAAGTGGCTGATGAAGCAGTAACGAAATTAAATGCTCAGATTGTTTTTATGCCAATGCAATATCCAGAAGATGTAAAGGCTGCTAAAAAAATTGTAGCTAAAATGAAACAGCCGGCATGTATCTTGAAAGAAGATTTTACAACAAGGGAATTAATGTCATTAGTAGGAAACATGGATTTAATGATTGGCATTCGCCTTCATGCATTGATTTTCGCAGGTGTGATGGGCACGCCAATGATAGGTATATCATATGATCCTAAAATTGATAGATTTTTAAAATCCATTGATGAAGATGTTGTAGGCGATTTAGAAAATGTAACAGTGGAAGCTTTGATGCAAGAAATTAATGCTAAATGGAATAATAAAGAAATATATCGCAATCAGAATTTGAAGCGAATGGCTAAATTGCGTAGTTTAGCAAGGTCAAATGCGGAAATGGCTTTAGAATTTATAGATAAAAATAAATAATAAAAAATGACTCCTAGTAATTATAACTAGGAGTCATTTTTTTATTTAAAGAGATTTTTTAAAGTCTTAAAGAAGCTTTCTTGTTCTGGATTTGCTTTATCATTTTTAATACCAGCAAATTCACGAAGAAGTTCTTTTTGTCTGTCAGTAAGTTTTTGTGGAGTTAAAACTTTAATGCGAACATGTTGATCGCCACGACCAGCACCACGAAGGAAAGGAATACCTTTTCCTTTTAAGCGCATTATTGTACCAGACTGAATACCAGCTGGTATTTTCATTTCTACTTTACCATCAAGAGTTGGTACTTCTATAGTATCGCCTAAGGAAGCTTGTACAAAAGTGATAGGAACTTCGCAGATGATTTCAGTGCCTTCACGTTTAAAGAATTTATGATCTTTTACTGGGATATATCCGTATAAATCACCAGTAGAGCCGCCACGAACACCTGCTTCACCTTCGCCAGCTACACGGATACGGTTTCCAGTATCTACACCAGCAGGGATTTTAACTTCAACTTTAGAGCGAACAGATTTAACACCTTTACCATTACAATCTTTACATGGTGTTTTAACGATTTCACCTGTACCACTGCAACGGGAACAAGTACGCTGATTTACCATGCGACCAAATGGTGTATTTTGAGTGAATTGTACTTGACCTGTACCATGGCAATCAGGGCAAGTTTCAGGATGGGTACCAGCAGCAGCACCTGTACCATTACAACTAGAACATTTTTCTGTACGAGGAATATGGAGTTCTACTGTTTTACCAAATGCAGCTTCTTCAAAGGAAATAGATAAATTATAGCGTAAATCAGAACCACGTTCTGGGCCACGACGGCGAGCAGAACCGCCAGCACCACCACCGCCAAAGAACATGTCAAAGATATCGCCAAAACCTTCTCCACCAAAGCCACCTTGACCAAACCCGCCGAAACCGCCAA
>ENA-OPAA01001531-OPAA01001531.1-human-gut-metagenome-genome-assembly--contig:-NODE-1531-length-13116-cov-2.536100_pt1 | contig 13116 bp, 4 predicted proteins | sample MGYA00241049_ERZ501414 | MGnify/ENA primary metagenome ERZ501414 (study PRJEB25962, sample SAMEA2042520) | human gut metagenome | biome: human gut; feature: human-associated habitat; material: faeces... | reverse complement strand
AGAGGACGGGGCCGAGGACGGTTAAATCAATTTGCGAAAGAATCTTGACGGTACCTTCAAGTGCTAAAATAACACGTTGAGGAACTGTCTTTGCTACCCCTGGTTCACTTTCTTTTAGGAACCAATCTTACTGAGATATCGCAAAGGAGCTGCTCAAGCCATGAAGGCAACCGATTGAAGGTTAATGCGGTTGATGGGGGACGGAAATGACTGAAAGAATGAGGGAAAAACAAGAAGAGAAAGTGTGGCAGACCGCTACTCTTTCGGACACAAAGCCCTTTCGGTAGTGCTCTCGGTAGTGCTGCTGGGCTTCGGTTGGCCGGCGGTGAACCCGTCGGAGACTTTCGCGAGCGATGAATCGGCGCAGGCCGATCAGGTGCAAGCTGAAGTCGCGCAACCTGAAGAGACTCAAGCCCTGGAAGAGACGGCAGACGATTCTGCCGCAATGGCTTTGGCTGCTGCTGACGAGGCCGCTCCGGTTGCGGCTTCCGCCGAGCGGGCTGTTGCCGAGCCGGCGGCTGATGAGTCGGCGATGGCATCGGCTCCGAGCGCTTCCGGTGAGGAAGAGGCTTCTGCTGTGGAAGATGCCGTGGAAGAGGATTCCGCGGTAGACAACCAAGGCTTTTCGCAGGCGGCTGCTGCCCAGGCGAAAACTGAATACGATATTTCGCTTGTACTGAAAAACGCTTCGATCAAGAAGGCCGACGGCACCGATGAACTCGTGAGCTTGCCCGCCACGAAGGTCACGGTTTCCGCCGATAAAGATTTCAAATTCACGGTTGTGTCCGATTCTGCCTGTAAGCTGAATCGCGTGCTTGTAAACGTTGCTGGTCAGGAATCCCCCCTTACCCCTGACGCCGATGGCGTTTACGTTGTTGCATCGAGCGATATTGCCAAGGGCGCAACGTTGACCGTTGAAGCCAGCTCTTCTCTTGGAAACGTTGGCACCGTGCTTGGTGGAGTGCTTGGCGGTGGCGCTGCTGCTGCGAGCGATGTGAGCGGCAATGCCGGGGAAACTACCAGCGCCAAGGTTGGCGATAAGGTGACCCTTAAAGGCACTTCCAATAAGAATTGTAGCTATGTGGGAGAATGGACTGTTAAGAAAAACGGCGAGTCGACCAGCGCCGCTACCATTAAAGGCAACGGAGGCAGCGCGACGGCGGTATTCTCCGAGGCCGGAACGTTCGAAATTGAACATGCATATTGCGAAGCTTCGCATTTCCTTGGTTTCGGTGACCATTCTGTGAAGACTGAGACGTTTACCGTCGTGGTTCAGCCTGCCACGCCCGCTCGGTCTATCTCTATTTCTGGCAGCGATACCGTTACGCAGTTCTCAAATATTCAGCTGACGGCAACGGTCGACCCCGCGGAAGCTACAGGAACGTATGAATGGTCCTCGTCTAATGAAGACATCCTGACGGTTGACAACAGCGGTAACGTTACGGGCGTTCGCCAAGGAACGGCAACGGTCACGGTTTCGTTCATAAGTGCTGTCGGCGGTTCGGAAGTTTCTGCGTCTAAAGATGTGACGGTTACCGCAACGAAAGATGAGACTGATCAAGCGCTCGTTTACTACCTGCTCGACCCTACCAAAGACGCCAACTCGAACGACTCGGGTCACTGGGGAAAAACATCGCTTGGCACCGCAATGGTGAATACCACTGGTGCTACGTGGGCGGGTGGCAAGAATTGCTTCGATAACGTGGATCAGCGCGTTGTTTCATGGCCCAATGGCACCAACGTTGTGCCGAGGGACTCTGACGCTTGGAATGAAATCTTCGATAACTATAAGACGACCATCCAGGCCCAGCTTCCGGGCGTTACCTTTACTAAGAATGATGTAGAAGAAATCGCTCTTGTTCCCGCAAAGATCTCAAAGAACAACGGGACCAACCCCGATATGCATCTTGACTGCAATGTCTCCATCAAATGTAAGAATGTTGCACTGGTGAAGTATTACCTGCGCGATGCGGGCAGCACGCAGTTTGAGCAAAAGGGAGCCAGGAACTATATTTCCGGTAACGCCACCCAGCCTTCCGATGTGATGAACGAGCAGTTCCCTGAAACCAAGACGGTCGATGGTGTAACTTACACATTCTCTGGCTGGTATTTAGACCGGAGTTTCACGCAGCCTGCAACGTTCCCGTATACGGTTAACAGCTCTACGAGCTTCTATGCCAAGTACGTGGGCGGTTTCCGGGTTGCCTATGACCTTGCTGGCGGTTCATGGAACAACTCCGATGCGACCACGTATATTGCTCAGGAAGGCTCGACGCAAACGGTGAAGAGCGAGCCCACTCGCGAGGGATACAAATTTACTGGCTGGACCATCGAGGGCCTGCCCGATACTACCGCGCTTAAGAGCGGCGATACCTTCGCTATGCCCGCAGGCAATGTAACCATCACGGCAAACTGGCAAGAGCTTCTTTCCTACCAGGTTAAATATCTTGAAAAGGGTACCGAGTCTCAGCTTGAAGACCCGATTACCCAATACGGCGAGCAAGGTCATGAGGTCTCCGCAGATGCTAAGACCATTGACGGCTATCACCTTGTAGAGGGATGCCCCGAACGTATTACGAAAACCCTCGGAAGCAGCGATAACGATATCACGTTCTGGTACGAGAAGGATTCCGTTGAGTACACGGTGAGCTACTACCTGAATGGTACTGAACAAAAGGTTGCCGACTCTGAAACAAAGAGCGCTCCTTGGGGTACCCAGGTAAAGGCGTCTGATCTTGCGAAGGATATTGACGGGTATACCGCCGTGCCCAACCAAGATGCGACCATTACCGTTGATCTTAACGGTAACAATTCCATCAACGTGTACTACTATCAGAACGTTTCCCTCAAAGCCAATTCTGCAGAAGTGACCTACAACGGAAAAGACCAGAGTGTTTCTGGCTTTACCGGTACGCCCGAAGGTGCTGATTTCTCCAACATTACCGTTGGCGCACACGGCACCGATGCAGGTACGTACGATGCTCAATTTGCAAACGGCACCGTTGGTACCGTTGACAAAACCGAGAAATATATCGTTGTAAGCGCCGAGGATGGCAAGCTCGTGATCGGCAAGGCTAAGGTCACCCTGAAGTCCGCCGACCTGAGCAAGAAGTACGACGGCACCGCGCTCGAAAACGGTGGCACCGCGCTTGCGACCGAAACCGGCTTCGCCGAGGGCGAGGGCGCGACGTACACGTTCACGGGCTCCCAGACCCTCGTCGGCTCTTCGGCCAACGCGTTCAACTACACGCTGAACGAGGGCACCAAGGCCGACAACTACGACATCGATAGGACCGAAGGTAAGCTGACCGTTACCGACCGTGAAGAGGCCGACAAGTACGAGATTACGGTGACCGCCAATTCTGCGACGAAGACCTATGACGGAACTGAAAAGACCGTCTCTGGCGTGACCGACACTACATTCACCAACGACAAGGGTGCTCAGTTCACCGTTGAGGGCCTTAGCGCAACCGTGTCTGGAACCGATGCGGGCGAGTATGCGAACGAGGTCAGCGGCACTCCTGTCGTTAAGGATGCTGCTGGCAACGACGTGACCAAGCAATTCAAAGTTAAGACGGTTAACGGCAAGCTTGTCATCGACAAACGCGCCGTGACCATTAAGCCCAAGGATGCCACCAAGGCCTACGACGGCGAGCCCCTTAAGGCTACCGAGTGGGAGGTTGTATCGGGCTCGTTCGTCGACGGCCAGAGCATTGCCAACCCGCAATACGACGGCTCGCAGACCGTGCCCGGATCAAGCGAAAGCTCGATTACGGAGTGGGACTATGCCGAGGGTACCAACGCCGCCAATTACAACATCACTGCAGCGAAGGGGTCGCTGACCGTTACCGACCGCGCTGACGGTGAGAAATACGAGATCACGGTGACTGCCAATTCCGCCGAGTTCACCTACGACGGCAACGAGCATATGGCCGAGGGCTTCGAGACCCTCGAGTTCACGGTCGACGGCAACGAATACACCGTGTCGGGCCTCAGCGCGAGCGTGTCTGGAACCGATGCTGGCACCTATCCCAACAACGTTACCGGCACGGCCAAGGTTACTGACGCTGCGGACAATGACGTGACCTCCCAGTTCTCCGTGACCACCGAGAGCGGTTCGCTGCTAATCAAGAAAGCTCCAGCTACTATTGCGCCTAAAGATGCGACTAAGGCCTACGACGGCACCGATCTTAAGGCGAGCGAATTTGCAACCGAGGGATTCGTGAAGGATCAGGGCGTCAAGAGCGCCACCTTTACCGGTTCTCAGCTGAACGTGGGCACGAGCAAGAGCGGCATCGATGGCTACGTTCTCGCCGACGGAACGAGCGCCAATAATTACGACATAACGAAGGGAGCGGGCAACCTCGAAGTAACTCCGGTTAGCGATGAAGTGACCGTTACCATTACAGGCAACGCCGCGACCCTGAAATACGATGGAACCGAGCAGTCCGTGACGGGCTATACCGTTGCATGCTCCAATGGCCTGTATACCGCCAATGACTTCGTCTTCACTGGCGAAGCCGTTGCCAAGGGCACGAACGTCGGTACCTACAAGATGGGCCTCGAAGCCGACCAGTTCTCCAATACGAGCGCGAACTTCACGAACGTGACGTTTGTGGTTGAAAACGACGGCTCGCTGACCATTTCCCCGCGAGAGGTTGTTTTGACATCTGATTCTGCTGAGAAGAGCTATGACGGAACTGCGCTTACGAAAAACGAGCAGTCCAATGTGAAGGTGTCTGGTGACGGCTTCGCCAAGGGCGAGGGCGCGAGCTTTGACATTACTGGTTCTCAGACGGACGCTGGGTCGAGCAAGAATACGTTCACGTACACCCTGAACGAGGGCACGCAATCTGCTAATTACGAGATTACTTGGCTCGAGGGCGACTTGACGGTCAATGCCATTACCTCGCCCGTTGTTGTTACTATTGTTGGTGACAACAAGCAAGCAACCTATGACGGTGAAGAGCATACGGCCGAGGGCTATACCTTCACTTCGGATAATGAGCTGTACACGCAGGACAAAGTGAACTTCTCTGGCGAAGCGAAGGCTCATCGCACCGATGCCGGTACGACCACCATGGGTCTTGAGGACCAATTCACCAACGCTGATACGACCAACTTCAAAAACGTGACCTTTAAGGTAACCGACGGTTTTGTTCAGGTCGACAAAGCACAAGTGACCCTTAAATCCGCCGATTTGAACAAGAAGTACGACGGTACCGCGCTCAAGAACGGTGGCACCGCGCTCGAAACCGAGTCCGGCTTCGCCAAGGGCGAGGGCGCGACGTACACGTTCACGGGTTCCCAGACCGTCGTTGGGTCTTCGCCCAACGCGTTTGACTACACGCTGAACGAGGGCACCAAGGCCGACAACTATACCATTACGAAGTCCGAGGGCACGCTGACCGTTACCAACCGCGACGCGAAGTACGAGATCGAGGTTGAGTCGAACTCCGCTGAGTTCACCTACAACGGCAATGAGCATATGGCCGAGGGCTTCAAGACCCTCGAGTTCACGGTCGACGGCAACGAATACACCGTGTCGGGCCTCAGCGCGAGCGTGGCCAGAACCGATGCGGGCACGTACTCCAACGCCATCACGGGCACGGCCAAAGTCGTTGACGCCTTGGGCAACGACGTGTCTGATCAGTTCTCCGTGACCACCAAGAGCGGCTCGCTGGTAATTAAGCAGGCTTCTGTGCATATGAAGTCCGCTTCCGACGAGTGGGTCTACGACGGCAACGAGCACGCCAAGCATGAGATGGAATCTGTGACCGGCTTTGCCAAGGATGAAGGCGCGACGTATTCCTATACGGGCGCAATCACGAATGCGGGCACCGTCCAGAATATATTCACCTACACGCTGAACGAGGGCACCAAGGCCAGCAACTATACGTTTGACAACCCTGAGTACGGCACTCTTAAGGTGACTCCGGTCAGCGACGAGGTAACTGTGACCATCAAGGGCAACACTGCGACCAAGACCTACGATGGTGCTGAGAAGATGGTGCGCGACTACAGCTTCGAAGCTTCCAATGGTCTGTACGGGGCTGGAGACTTCGACTTCTCCGGCGATGCTGTTGCCAAGGGCACGAATGTCGGTACCTACAAGATGGGTCTCGATAAGGGTCAGTTCTCCAATACGAGCGCGAACTTCTCGAACGTGACGTTCGTGGTTGAAGATGGCTGGCTCAAGATTGAGGGCGGCCAGATTGACGCAAACGACGTCACTTGGACTACGCAAGACGTGCAGAAGGTGTATGACGGCAATCCGCTTTCGGCCTTCGCCGCTCATGCGACCGATAAACACGGCAATGAGCTCAATGTTGAATACAGCATCGATGGCGAAACGTGGACTTTTGACCCGGCCGAGATTAGCCTGACGCATTTCGGCTCCCAGAAGGTGCTGCTTCGTGCCACAGGTTCCAACTACACTGCTGGTCAATACGCGATGAGATCTGAAAAAATCGCGATTAACAAGCGTCCTGTCACGTTGACTTCTGCCAGCGCGAACAAGGTGTATGACGGCAAACCTCTTACCAATGACACCGTAACCTCCACTCCGCTTGGCGTGGACGTTGGCTTCCTCGATGGCGAGGGCGTGACTTGCAACGTCACTGGCTCTCAAACGAATGTCGGCGAGAGCGACAACGAGTTCACGTACACGTTCAATGAGGTTACGAGCGAAAGCGACTACCTGGTTACGTCCAACCCCGGCAAGTTGATCGTAACCCAGGACAATACCGAGGTCGTCGTTACCATCACCGAGCACAGCGGAACCTTCGAATACGATGGAACCCAGAAGACGGTGAGCGGCTACGACTTCAGCGCTTCCAACGAGCTGTATAAGAATACCGACTTCGAGTTCACGGGCAACGACTCTGTGAGCGCGACCAATGTCGGCACCTATGACATGGAGCTTAAGTCCGAGGACTTCAAGAACAAGAACGGCAACTTCTCCAAGGTGACGTTCGTGGTCGTCGACGGCCAGCTCACCATCACTCCGAAGAGCGTTGATCCCGAAGCTGGTAAGGGCATGAGCGTCGGTAAGCTTCCTCATGTCACGTACAACGGGAAGTCCCAGAAGCAGAAGCCCGAGGTAAAAGACGGCAACACGCTGCTTACGGAGGGCATTGACTATACGCTCGTATACAGCAAAGACACGACCAATGTCGGCACTGCGACCGTGACCGTCGAGGGCAAGGGCAACTACGCCGGTGAGGCCGAGGTGACCTATGAAATCCTGAAGCGCCAGGTGACTCTCGAGTCCGCGAGCGCTTCCAAGGTCTACGACGGCACGCCGCTCACTAAGCCTGGGGTCACCGTGGGTTGTGACGGCTTCGTCGAAGGCGAAGTGTCTGGCCTTAAGGCGATTGGCACTGTAACGAATGTGGCCGATGGCGAAGTCGACAATGAAATCGTTTGGGATTGGGCCGAAGGCTTTGGCGAGGGCAACTATGACATCACCAAGACCGAGGGCAAGCTGAGTATTGAGCCTCAGTCGGTCGACCCCGACAATCCGGAATCCTATACCGGCATTAAAGTTGGCGAGCTGTCTGACCTTCTGTACAAAGGCAAAGACCAGTTCCAAGAGCCCACGGTTACCGACGCGAAGGGCAACCTGCTCGTTAAGGATCGCGACTACACGCTCGCCTTCGATGGCGATGCCAGGAACGTGACCGATGCTGGTGTTTCCGTGACGGTTTCGGGTATTGGCAACTACAAGGGTGATTTCTCGCGTAGCTACAAGATTCTTCCGCGTGAAGTGACTGTTAAGTCCGCGAGCGCTTCCAAAGCCTACGACGGCACGCCGCTCTTCTCTCATGATGTTGTTGTGACCAGCGCCGCTGGTTTCGTCGAGGATGACGTGGCGAGCATGACGGCGCCTAATTCCATCACGGAAGTCGGGTCGCTCACGAATGAGATCGCCATCGAGTGGTCGAATGACGTTGCGGCTGGTAACTATGTCGTCCTTAAGGAAGAAGGCGTTCTCGAGGTAACTCCTAAATCGGTGACCGCGGAAGGCTTCTCCGTTGAGGGTCTGAACGACGTTACTTACAACGGCCTTGCTCAACAGCAAGAGCCGACCGTCAAAGACGGCGACAAGACGCTGACGAAGGACAAAGATTACACGCTGTCCTTCACCGAGGATGTCACGAATGTCGGCACGGTTCGCGTTACCGTTACGGGCAAGGGCAATTACACCGGTAGCGCCGATGTGGCCTATCAGATTTTGCCTGCCAAGCTTATTGTGACCACTCCGTCCGATTCGATGGTCTACAACGGAAAGCCTCTTACGGCCGAAGGCAGCATCGAGGGCTTTGTCAACAACGAGACTGCGGTCTTCGAGACCACTGGCTCCCAGACTGAGGTCGGCGAGAGCGAGAATGCCTACGCGATTTACTGGTCGGATGAGGGCACTACTGCCAAGCGCAGCAACTATACGGTCGAGGAGCATATCGGTACGCTAACCGTGACTGAATATGCAGACGAAATCGTGGCTGTTGCCAATGATGTGACCATGACCTACGACGGCATGCCGCATCGCGCCGAGGTTACCGTGACCGGCGTTCCCGAGGGTTATTCCGTGAAGACGGCCTGGTCTGGCGCCGAGGCTACCGACGTGACTGGTGCCGACGGCTTGGTCGCTAATGTTGATGAGATCGTTGTCGTGAACGCCGAAGGCAAGGATGTTACGGACAGCCTGAAGATTACCAAGAAGCCTGGCAAATTGGTGATTGAGCCCAAGGAGCTCACCGTGGTTACGATGGGCGCGAGCAAGCCGTACGACGGCACGCCCCTCACGGCCAACGGCAAAATCGAAGGCTTCGTCAATGGCGAGACTGCGGCCTTTGCTGTGATCGGTTCCCAGACCGAGGTCGGCGAATGCGCCAACGCTTACACAATCGAGTGGTCCGGCAATGCCAAGCAGGGCAACTACACGGTCAAGGAGGAGCTGGGCAAGCTCGAAGTGACGAAGAGCCAAGCGGCGATCGTAATCGTGCCGAAGGGCGGCAAGAAGACCTACGACGGCACCCCGCTTGTGGGCGAGGGCGCTGATGCCTACGGTCTGCCCGCTGGGTTTACATGCGAGGCAACGACCAAGGGTTCCGTTACGAACGTGGGAAGCGCCGTTGCCGAGATTGATACGTATGCCATTAAGAACGCCGATGGAAAGGACGTTACCGACCAATTCGGTAACGTGAGCACTGGATTCGCCACGCTCCTGGTGACCAAGCGTCCCGTGACCGTGGTTTCGGAGGACGCTTCCAAGGTCTACGACGGCACGCCGCTCACTAAGCACGAGGCCGGTGTAACCGAGGGCAGCATGGTTGACGGCGAGAGCTTCGTGTATGAATTCACGGGCATCCAGACCGTTGCGGGCGAGAGCGCCAACTCCTTCATAATCAGTGCGGGAGACGGCACGAATCTTGACAACTACGAGATTACCAAGCAGGAAGGCACGTTGAAGGTCGAGCCGAAGGGTATCGTGCCCGGCGAGGACAACGGGATGAAGGTTACCAAGCCCGTCGACAAGGTCTACAACGGCAAGGAGCAGAAGTTCGTCCCCGTTGTAACTGACGGCGATAAGGCGCTCGTCGAGAACGTTGACTACGTCGTTACGTACACCGACGCCCTCGGCTTCGAGGACGACGCGGCGGCCAAGGACGACTTCACCAACGTGACCGGCGACATCTTTGTCACCGTTACGGGCATCGGCAACTACGCTGGCAGCCTCACGCAGAGCTATCAAATCACGCCGAAGCCTTACACGGTTACAACGGTTTCGGGTAGCAAGGTGTATGACGGCACGCCTCTCGAGGGTGCGTCGCTCGAAGGCAACTTCGTTGGCGGCCTGGTGAACGACGACGATGCGACGTTCGTGGTTACCGGCACGCAGACCGAGGTTGGCGCTTCCGACAACACGTACACGCTTGAGTTCGTTGACGAGCAGATGGCCAAGAATTACAAGCTCGTTAAGGAAGACATCGGCACGCTTACTGTGGTGAAGGATGAGAGCGAAGCTTCGCAGAATCCGAACGGTAATGGCGAGTCGAAGAACAAGGGCACTCTGCCCAAGACGAGCGACACGACGTTGGCTACGCTGCCCTTCGCCCTGGCGGTCGTAGCAGGTGCTGTGCTTTGCGCGGCGCCTGTTGCCCGCCGCCGCTCGAAGTTCTAGAGCGAACGTAGCGGCGAACTGGGTTTAAGCCTGCGGGATCGAAAAGGTCACGTCTAAGCGGCGTAGCCGATTTTTTCGAAATCGTGGGCTTTCCCGGAAGACTTTGTGCGAATACGTCAAGACAATAGGGTATAAAAACCCGGTCGAGTACAGCTCGGCCGGGTTTTTGTTGCCTCGTTTGACGGCGAGTCGGGCTTCGAAATTGAAGGGGGTATTCAAGTAAAACAGAGGCCATTTGCCTAAATATGTATTGCTACCTCGACTTTCTGCTAATGGCGCGTGCGAATAACCCGATAAACCTGCTATAGTCCACGTCGTAAAAGTGGAACCGCCATGGCTTGCTTCAGTCCGGATCGAACGGCGCCGCGCTTAAACGCCGCTTCGCGCACCGAATGGCGCGATATGGAAAACCCGACCAGGCATACGTCCGGTCGGGTTTTCTTTTTGTGATGCTTGAGGTTTGGTTGCGTTTGGGCCGCTTGCTCGTGAACGCGCTGGCTGCCTTCGTGTCGCTTGATGGTGCTCGGTGTTACGGCTCCGGTATGCCGCTTTAGATTGAGGACAGAAGCGGCAGGATCCAAGGTGGGCGTCACCTTCGAATGCCCGCCTTGTTCCATATATCTTTAGGGGTTGCACTGCTTGCAGGGCGAATAGCCTACCGAAATAAGCTCATCGCGCGTGGCTGTGGCCTCTTGTTTATTGCTGTCGGCTATATCGTCGACTGAAGAGCAGGTTGGGCGGTGAAATTTCATGCTCTTGGTGTTGAGCACGTATTCTTGCGACCCATATGAGGTGGCCGAGTCTCCCTCGGAACCCGTGCCGTTGCTGGGATTCGTTGCATCGCTCGAACCGGTTGCGTTGTTTGCCTGGTTAGTCTGGCTATTTTCGGTATTACTCCTCGGAGTCGTATTGTTCGTGCTCTCCGAGCGAGCATTTCCATTGGGGCTTTTGGCAGATGCGTCGCTGGCCTCTTCGCCGGCCGCGTTCGGCGCTGCGCCCGCGCCGGTAGCGGTTGCCTCGCCGCTGGTCGCCACATGTGGCACGTCGCTCGACTCCCGACTTTTGCCCGTGACGTAATCAATTTCCACACCGGGTTCCACGTTGTACACGAACACGTTGAAGCGAACGGCCTGCCCGCCATCTTCGATCGATTCCGCTTCCATCTGCACGCCGCGTGCCACGAGGTCGTTCGCGGCAAAAATGGGCGTCACGCGATAGAGCACGTGGTTGCCCGTTTGCTTCACATAATTGGCCACGATGTTTTCGTAATAAGTCATGCCAACGGAATTCATGGTGCGCGTGCCCGTGATGAGATTTTTCTCGTTGGCGTCTTCTCCGCAAAGCTGATGCGCGATAAGGTGGCTGCGGTTGTAGAGCATTTCCTGGTCAACGAAGTCGTAGCGGTGCTGCTCCCAGCCGCTTGGGTGCACCTGCGAAATGTCGCCGCGAGGCGCGTTGCTCAACGTGTCGGTACCGATGCGCGCGAATGCCACGCCGCAACGCCCTTCGAAATCGAGGTCGGAGAATTCCATGAATGCGCCGCGTTTGAAGTCGTCATCGGTAAAGCCTGGCTCGCCGTCGTTGACGTTAATGCATAGCGCTCCCGAGTACTCGGGGATGTCGGCAATCTGCACGGCGGCGGGGTTGCTCACCTGGGAATTGCCGGAAGAGTTGCTCTCGCATGCGGTGAGCGGCAACGTGCAGCACAGCGCAAGAGCGATGGCGGCAAACAGCACTGTAAAACGCGCGGGTATGGTGCGAGACTCATGCTCGCGAGAAGGTAGCTGCATCAAAGCGATGCCTTTCCGAAAAAAGGCGGGATGACGAGCTCTTCACCCGTCATCCCGCTCTCGTCATGTCCGACCTGTTTACTTATTTATTCCGCGAACTTCAACAGCTCGTCGGGCGCGTCGATGAGCGCGCCGGGGCTGTTGTTCGTAAGGTGGTCGAGCGTTTGGTAGCCCCATTTCGCGCCAATGGGGAAAGCGCCAGCGTTGTTCGCGACCTGCATGTCCACGTCGGAATCGCCGACATAGGCCACGCGCTCGACTGGCACGCCGAGTGTTTTTGCGACGAGCGTGAGGCCTTTCGGGTCGGGCTTGCGCGGCACGGGGCCATCGCCAAGCGCGAAATCCATGAGGTCGGCGAAGTAATGCCTGGTCAGAATTTGCACGCCGCCGTCGTATTTGTTCGACAGCACGGCGAGCTTCATGCCGCGTGCCTTCAGCTCGGCCAGGGTGTCGAGCATGCCGTCGTATACGGTCGTTTTTCGGTTGCCCACTTCGTCGTAACGCGCTTTCCACCAGGCGAGCGCCGCCTCGGTGGCATCGTCGCTCAAGTCTTGCGGAAGCGCTTGCAGAATAAGTGAGCGCAGGCCGTTGCCAATCATGGCTAAGATTTCTTCGGTGGTGTGCGTTGGGTAGCCGAAATGCGTGAGCGTTTCATTGGTTACGTCGACCAGGTTGGGCAGTGAATCGAGCAGCGTGCCATCCATATCGAACACGAACGCCTCGAGCGGTTCGTGAGTGCGAAGCAGTTCCATCGCGGGATCCTTTCGTGTTGGCGCGGCTGTGCCGCGCAGGTTTTGACCGCTTCGCAGTATACCCGTCGCATTTGACGCGCATGTGGTGGGCGTTTTCCGAAAAGGCGGAGGCTTCGGTAGTTAATGTGGTAAGGGATTCGTTGAATCTGAATCTGAATTCGCCCCATTCCCGTTGACAAGTCGATTTCCGTTTCGGCATGGTGGCCGCAACGGGGGAAAGCGAGGCGGGCCATGGGCAATCCATTTCCCGGGCACACGGCGGAATTCAAGCAGAGGGCCGTTGGGCTGTGCAGGAAATCGGGCACGACGTACGCCGAGGTGGCGCGCGGGCTGGGCTGCGACGCGGGCAGCCTGGCCGACTGGGTCAAGAAGGCCGGCGCGGCTGCGC
>ENA-OPAA01001526-OPAA01001526.1-human-gut-metagenome-genome-assembly--contig:-NODE-1526-length-13134-cov-2.484288_pt1 | contig 13134 bp, 12 predicted proteins | sample MGYA00241049_ERZ501414 | MGnify/ENA primary metagenome ERZ501414 (study PRJEB25962, sample SAMEA2042520) | human gut metagenome | biome: human gut; feature: human-associated habitat; material: faeces... | reverse complement strand
CACGACGGCCCGTCGCGTTCAGGAAACGCTCCAGCGCTACAAGGAACTCCGCGACATCATCGCCATTCTCGGCATGGACGAACTCGCGCCTGAGGACAAGCTCACGGTCATGCGTGCCCGCAAGATCCAGAACTTCCTCTCGCAGCCGTTCCACGTGGCGGAAGTCTTCACGGGCGCGCCCGGCAAGTACGTTCCCCTCAAGGAAACGATCCGCGGCTTCAAGATGATCGTCAACGGCGAATGCGACGAGCTTCCCGAGCAGGCCTTCTACATGGTCGGCACGATCGACGAAGCCTTCGAAAAGGCCAAGACCCTCAAGTAACACCGGACCGATCCGGCCCCGCGCCCTCGGTACGGAGCCGGGTTTCCGGAGCCTGACCAAACGGAGCAACTCTAATGGCTACCATCAAAGTCGACGTCGTCAGCGCGGAGGAGAACATCCTCTCCGTTGATGCCGAGCTCGTGTCGCTTCCGGGCAAGTCTGGCGAACTGGGCATCCTGCCCGGCCATCTTCCCCTGATCACCCTCATTCGCCCCGGGTTCGTGCGCATTCATCTGCCGAACAAGGAAGTCGAACAGGTGTTCGTGGCGGGTGGCGTGCTTGAAGTTCAGCCCGACGTGGTGACCGTGCTTGCCGACACCGCCATCCGCAGCCAGGACCTCGACGAGGCCAAGGCTCAGAAGGCGTTGGAGGAAGCCCGCGCCGCGCGCCAGAACGCGACGGGCGAACTCGCGATCGCGAAGATCGAAGCCGAAATGGCCGCCCTGGCCGCCGAGCTTCAGGCGATCAAGAAGATTCGTCAGCAGACGCGCTGATCGGCGTCGTCCGCAGCCCTACGACCGACGAGGCGTTCTTCCCCGAAAGGGAAGGGCGCCTCGTTCGTTTTGGAGCGCTCCGGTTCGTTTCGCGCTAGGATTCCATTATGTGAGGCGCGCCTCCCGGTTATCCGGAGGCCGCGCGTGAAGCTTTTCCCGGCATGGGGAGAAGCACCATCCGCCCCGGAATACCGGGCGTTTCATGGAGTTCGGAATGACTGTTAAGGTGCTCGTAACGACGGACGGGTCTAATTTGAGCGACAAGGCTGTGGAGAGCGCTGTCGCGTTGTCGAAGGCGTTGGGCGCCAAGCTGATCGGCGTCACCGCCGTGCTCGCGCCGCCGCCCGCTGCGGGCTTTCAGGCCGAGGATGAGGCCGTGCGCGACCGTCTCGCCGCCATCTCCCGCAAGGCTGAGGAAGCGGGCGTCGAGTGCGAAGTGGTGGCCGAGCATTCCGACGCCGTCTGGAAGGCGATTCTGGAGTGCGCGGACCGTCACGACGTGAGCTACATCGTGATGGCGAGCCGCGGTCTCGGGAGCATCGGTTCGTTCCTCCTGGGGAGCGAAACCCAGAAGGTGCTCCATCAGGCCGACCGCCCCGTGCTGGTCGTGCGCTGAGCGCCCTCAGGCGTTCTGCGCTTCGGCGAGAGCGGCGAGAAGTCCGGCGCGTTCGACGCCCCGGATTGCGAGCCGCTTTTCTCTGCTCGTCTCGCCCGCGATGAGCTCGACGGCGCTCTTCGGAACGCCGGCGACGCCCGCGAGGAACTTGACGAGCGCCTGATTGGCCTTCCCGTCGACGGGAGGCGCCTGCAGGGCGACTTTGAGCCGCTCGCCGTGCTCGCCCACCACGCGGCTGCGCTTCGCGCCGGGCTGCACGTGCAGCGCCACGGTGACGCCCGCCTTCGAGGCGACGCACCAGCGGTCGGCCGCGGAAAACAATTCAACTGACGACATACGAGCTACGGCTCGGTTTTGGGAGACCCTTGAGAATGAAACCGACCAACGACGCCTTTTTGCGTGCGCTTTGCCGGGAGAAGACCGATTTTACGCCGCTCTGGCTCATGCGCCAGGCCGGCCGCTACCTGCCTGAGTACTGCGAAACCCGCGCGCGCGCGGGGAGCTTCATGGGTCTCGCGCAGAACCCCGACTACGCCACCGAGGTGACGCTCCAGCCGATCGACCGCTACGGTCTCGACGCGGCCATTCTCTTCTCCGACATCCTGACGGTGCCGGACGCCATGGGCCTCGGCCTCTCCTTCGTGCAGGGCGAAGGTCCCGTCTTCGCGAAGCCCGTCCAGGACGAAGCCGCGGTCGCGCAGTTGGCGGCCCCGGACCCCAACGTCGAACTCAAGTACGTCATGGATGCCGTCTCGAGCATCCGCAAGGCGCTCAACAATCGCGTGCCCCTGATCGGCTTCTCGGGTTCGCCCTTCACGCTCGCCTGCTACATGGTCGAAGGCCGCGGCTCGCGCGACTTCCGCACCGTGAAGACGATGATGTACCGCCGCCCGGACCTCTTCCACCGCATTCTCGAAGTGAACGCCGAAGCGGTCGCGCTCTACCTCAACGCCCAGATCAAGGCGGGCGCGCAGGCCGTGCAGATCTTCGACACGTGGGGCGGCATGCTCGCCGACGGCGACTTCCAGACGTTCTCGCTCGCCTACACGAAGAAGGTCGTCGAAAAGCTCATCCGCGAAAACGACGGCGCCAAGGTGCCCTCGATCGTCTTCACGAAGGGCGGCGGCGAATGGATCGCCGACATCGCCTCGATCGGCTGTGACGCCGTGGGCCTCGACTGGTCGGTGAACCTCACGCGCGAAGACGCTGTCGTTCCACGTGGGCGACCGCGTCGCGCTCCAGGGCAACCTCGACCCGTTCGTGCTCTTCGGCGACGAAGAGACGATCCGCCGCGAAGCCCGCCGCGTGCTCGACGCCTACGGTGAAGTGGGCGCGGGCGGCCACGTCTTCAATTTGGGCCACGGCATCAACCAGTTCACGCCGGTCGAGAACGTCCGGATTCTCGTCGACGAAGTGCACAGCTACAGCCGCCGTCATCACTGACCGGCCTGAAGTTGTACACAAGAGCGCCTACTCTTGTGCACAAGCCTGAGAAACCCCGGGTGTCAATGCCTGGGGTTTTCGTTTTTCTCCGAATTGACTGAAGGACGGTTGAACCTATCGTGTGTAGGTGCTTAGTTCGCGCTCTTTGACATGGGGTGGATAGGGTAGGGGGAAGCGTGCAAAGGCAGAAATCCACATAGTTATCCACAGGTTTTCAAACAAGGTCTTTTCGCCCATGCCCCAACGCGAAAGCCCGGATTGCGTTAGTGTTCTCGCATCAAGGAGAGGATCGAACCCATGGCTGAAGCGGAACAATTTGCGGCGGTGATCGTGGACGCGCCGGGACTCGGCGCCCTCGACTACCGCGTCCCCGAAGGGATGCTGCTCGCACCGGGCGACCGCGTGATCGTGCCGCTCGGCACGCGAAAGGTTCCGGGCATCGTCACGGGACTCTCGCCCGTGACGGAGGTGCCCGCGAAGAAGCTGCGCCGCGTCGCGGCGGTCCTTTCCGACACGATTCCGCTTCATGCCGAATGGTTGGCGCTGACGCGCTTTGCGGCGCTCTACTACCAGCGCGGCTGGGGCGAGAGCGCCGTGCCGGCGCTCCCGCTCTTCATGCGCCGGGCGCCGGGCGTGCGGCACGAGTCCTGGCTCAAAAAGGCCCGCGCGATCGGTCCGGCAGGCGGGGAGCCCGGGCCGCGTCCCCAACTCAACGACGAGCAGGCCGAAGCCTGCCGTCAGGTGCTCGCCTCCGGGGGCTACGTCCCCTGGGTGCTCTTCGGCGTGACGGGCTCGGGCAAGACCGAGGTGTACCTGCACCTCATCGAAGAGACGCTCGTGCGGGACCCCGAGGCGCAGGTGCTCCTCATGGTCCCGGAAATCAACCTGACGCCGCAGTTGGAGGCGCGCGTGCGCGCACGCTTTCCCGACGAGCTCGTCGTCGCGATGCACTCGGACTTTCCGGACGGCGAGCGCGCCCGCTCGTGGCTTGCGGTCCATGAGGGCCGGGCGCGCGTCTTGGTCGGCACGCGCATGTCGATCTTCGCGAGCTTTCGGAAGCTTGCCCTCGTCATCGTCGACGAGGAGCACGACACCTCCTTCAAGGCGGGGGACGGTCTGCGCTTCTCCGGGCGCGACCTCGCCGTCTGGCGCGCGTGGAAGAACCGCTGCCCGGTGATCCTGGGGAGCGCCACGCCCTCGATCGAAACCTGGGCGAAGGTGCGAAAGGGCGACTACAAGCTCTTGACGCTGACGAAGCGCGCGTCGGCCGAGGCGACCCTTCCCGCCATCCGGCTCGTGAACCCCAACCGGAAGGGTGCACGCACGCTCTTGACGCCCGACGCCGCGGCCGCGATGGAGGCGACCCTGAAGGCGGGCCGCCAGGTGCTCGTCTTCCTCAACCGCCGCGGCTACGCCCCGGTGCTCTCCTGCCCCTCCTGCGGCTGGGTGAGCACCTGTCGGCGCTGCTCCACCTTCACGGTCTTCCATAAGGGCGCGAAGCGCCTCGTCTGCCACCACTGCGGGTGGCAGACCGGGATTCCGCCCGCGTGCCCCAAGTGCGGCGACCCGGACATTCTCCCGAAGGGCACCGGGACGGAGCGGATCGAAGAGGAATTGGCCGTGCGCTTCCCTGACCGCAGGGTGCTCCGCATCGACCGCGACAGCGTCTCGACGCGCCATGAAGCCGAAGAAGCCTTCCGGCGCGTGCACGCAGGCGAGGTCGACATTCTTGTGGGTACCCAAATGGTCGCGAAGGGGCACGACTTCGCGAACGTCGGCCTCGTCGTGGTGCTCAACCCCGACGCGCAGATGCTGAGCCCGGCGACGCGTGCGCGCGAGCAGCTCTTCGCAACCCTCATGCAGGTGGCGGGGCGCGCGGGGCGCGCGGGCGCGCAGGGCGAGGTGCTGATCCAGACGCGCTTTCAGGACGATCCGCTCTTTGCGGCCCTGGCGCGCCAGGACTACGTCGCCTTCGCGGATGCGGTGTTGGAAGACCGCCGCGCCAACATGGCCGTGCCCTACGTCCATCAGGCGATGCTCTACGCCGAGGCGAAGAGCTTGGCGGAGGCCGAGTTCTTCCTCACCGAAGCGGTCGAAATCGGCATGCGGGAGGCGCCCCCCGAGGTGCGCATCTACGACCCGGTGCCGATGCCCCTGATGCGGCTCATGAACGTCGAGCGCGCGCAGCTTCTCGTTGAAGCCGACGAGCGTCCGGCGCTCCAAGCCTTTCTCGCGCGCTGGCGCCAAAGTCTGCGCGCCCGCGCGGGGGTCGAATGGACGATGGAAGTCGACCCGCTCGAAGCCTGAGGGCCGTGTATAATTCGGGATCCCGCTCCACGTGGTGAAATGGATATCATGCGGCCCTCCGAAGGCCGCGTTACAGGTTCGATTCCTGTCGTGGGGACCAAATTCAAATCCAAGGGCGTCCGAGAACGTCCGATTGTCAAGCAAAGATAAGGATTTTTTGGTTAGAGCACTGTCCGGAGAAGTCCGATACAGTCCACTAAAATCCGACGTTTGTTAGTAGACTGGTTAGGGGACTGGGATCCAGCCCAAGAATCTCTAACGTCAGTCCACTAACATGCCCCGCAAAGCTCAACCCCTCACCGCGCTTGGGATCCGTAAGAAGATTGAGGCGCTCTCGAAAGATCCGACGTTCACCAAACCCGTTAAACAGTCCGATGGCGGAATGCCCTGCCTTCAGATTGTCTATACGCCCGCGCCTGACGGCGTGGCGGCCAAGTGGGTTTATCGAAAGCAACACAAAGACCCCGCCCGGCGATTTGAAGCCGGTCTAGGCGTCTACGGTGAACGTCCGCCCGGCGTGTCTCTTCAGAGGGCGCGGGAGAAGGCCGCAGAAATTACGGCGATGCTTGCTCAAGGAATTCACCCCTTGGATGAAAAGCGTCGACGTAAGGAGGAACTGGCCGAAGCCAAGAAAGCGGCGGCCGCAGCCGTCAAATACAACACGCCGTTGAGCAAGGTCGCTTTGCTTTGGTTGGAAGACCAAGACAAGGCGGGTAAATGGGCCGATGATTCGAGGGGATATCAGAGGTTTCGCGGCTACCTCAAAAACTGGATTATTCCAGCGCTGGGAAATCTCCCCTTGGATGAGATTGGGCGCGAAGAGGTGTTTGACTTCCTCCAGCGGGACAAGCTCTATATGAAGGTTGACACTGCCGACAAGTGCCGCTCCACGCTGACGGCTATCGGTACTTGGGCCTATATCCACGGTTACCGCCGCGACGATAAGGAGATTGGGAAGTTGGACGGGATCTTGAGAGAAAGGCTCAAGCCTTACTTGCGTCAGGTTCCGAAGCGCGGACACAATCCGGCACTACGGCCGGAAGACATGCCCGAGTTCATGAGCCAGCTGAAGCGGCACAACGGGCCGTCAGCGCGCGCGCTGGAGTTCTTGATTCTCACGGCGTGTCGACAAGATTCGATTGTGAACGATAGGGGCAAGGTTCTCGGTCTTCGATGGGAACACTTGGATTTGGATGCTGGAATATGGCACCTTCCGAGGGACTGGACCAAGATGAAAAAGGAAATGGATTTGGTGCTGTCGACCTATGCGGTCGACTTGCTCAAGAGCCTGCCGCGGGTTGTCGGTTGTCCCTTCGTCTTTCCCGATAGACATGGGACGCGTTCACTGGCACTCGGAACCTTGGGTCTTCTAATCAATAACATGAACGGTGAGCGCTCCCGCGTCGGTCTTCCGAAGTGGGTTGACCCGAGGTATCTGAAAAACGGAGAGCCGCGCGCGGTGACGCCGCACGGGATGCGGGCGACGTTCACAACTTGGGCACGTCAGGGCCGCGACAATTTCAAGCGCTTCAATCCGGACACGGTTGAGCTGTGCGTAGGCCACGCGGTTAGAGACAGACTCGGCGGCGCCTACTATCGTCCGGAACTTTCAGGCGAACTGATTCAACAATGCCGGGATCTTATGAACGCATGGGGTCGCTTCTGCCTTACAGGGAAGTGGCCCGACGAACCCGACGACGAATGACTTTGGACCCCTGCCACGGCGGGGGTTTTTCGTGCCCGGCGCCGGGGCGCCTTGGACGCCGAAAGGGCTTGAGCTTTCAGCCTACTCAACCTCAAACATTGCAATTATTACAAGGTTGGTTAGTTGGTTTGTTCCTTAGGAAGGGAACTGAAGGGACTGAATCAGTTTTCTCTGCGGCTTCAGCCGGTGAACGATTCCAACCGGCGCCCCACTCGGCTCATCATGCCCCGACGTTCATTCACCCTTAGATCCTGATTCTCTGTTTTTCTGCGGGGGACGAAGGGGAACCCGGGGACTTCCTGAACCTCTAGCAAACCCGTGGAATCATGGAAGGGGGACCACGCGGGGACCGCGGGGACCGTTGGAATACTCTGCGGTACTGAGAAAGCTGAGGATTTGGCGTACTTCCCAAGCCTGAGGACGGACAGAAAACCCGCGTTGAACGCCGGACGAACCCCGAAAAAAGGGGTTGAACAGTGAGCGAACAAAGAGGAATTGAAGCGAGAGCGAAGCAAGAGAAAACTGCGGAAACCGCCCTTTCGGCTTCCCTCTCCGCGGATGCGGTGCGGGGGCGTCGCCGGTACCCGGGATGCTGGCGCCGGGATCTCCTCCGGACCGTCACCGGCGGTCGTGTCGACGGCGTTCATCATCGGGACGCACCTGAGCACGGTTTCGAGCTGCCCCGGGAAAAATTCGAGCTGCATTGTCTGCCCGTCGGCCCCAGTGTTGGCGTCCGTGTCGCTGAAAGGGAGGGGCGGGAGCAAAGTGACGGCGCACCCGTCGGGACCGCGCCCCTCAAGTCAATTCGTACGATTCTGCCGCAGGCGCCTGAAGGCGGTCCGATACCCTCTCATCGGCGTCTCAGGCCTCTCTGAGCGCACGTCGGCGCCCCGGCGGCACGTACCCACGTCGGGCACTCTCGTGCGCGTGGCGCCCCTCCTCGTGGCTTTGGTCGACTGGGGCGCCCGGGTCCTTTCGGAGGACGTTTAGACGGCGGCGCTCCGAAGCCCGAACCCGGGGTAGATTCCCAAAACTTTTTTAGGCCGTTTCCCTTCCCAAGATTCGGGGCGCCGTCCGCGTCTCCTGCGTCTCTGAGCGCGCGGCGCGGCCTTGGGCTTGCGTACCCTCATGCCGCCTTCGGCGTGCGCTTGGCGGCCCTCCTAGCGCGAATTTCCGAGCCAATCCGCGCGCGGGCGCGAAGAATGCACCGCACCGGGCGGCGTCGGATGCGCCTGCGGGATGATCGTGCCGAGCCGGATCAACGCTGACCGACGGTAGTGTTGGGCGGCCCGGATGCTTCTCTCACCTGTCGGCGTCCGACCGTTGGGCGTCGGGGCGCCCCGAATTTCCTGATCGGTCCGCGCGGGCGCGCGCGAGAAACGGACCGGGCCGGACGGCCCTCAGGGCGCCTCAATCCTGAGTTTTTACGCCGGTCCGCGCGCGGGCCTGTGCGCGTGAAGAATGGATCTCACAACTCCCGGCCGGACGGTCAAAGCTTCACCGCCGCCCCTGTCGGGACTGAATTTTGCCAGCGGTCCGCGTGCGCGCGCGAAGGCTGGACGGTCTCGGTCTTGACTGGCCTTCGATCTTCGCGGTGGAGAACGTCCAACGCCGAATTTTTTCAGCGTTCCGCGCGGGCGCGCGAGTAGTGGACGGTCTTGGCCCCGGCCGTACTTCGGTCCGTCACGGTTTCCGGTGCTTTGCCGGAGTCGGGCGCCGGAGGCTTTTCGGCGCCCTCCGCTCTGGTCTTTTCAGGTGCTTTCGTCGGCGTCGCCGGTCACGGCCGAAGGCGCCGCGCGGCTGGTCGTTTCGGGCGCCTCCTGCCGCGCTAGCCGGGAAATGATCTACCTGTTGAACTGCTTCGGCAACTTGCAACGGTTCCCCCTCAAACTCGACAAATTTCAGGGTTAATCCTTGAAAACGCCAAGTTTGTCCCGTAAGTGTGCCGCGAGTTTGCGCCGACCTTGCGTCAACCTTGCTCCCATCTTGCAAATCGGAATATCCGCGAAAGTAGTCCGCATTGGATTGCTTTGCACCGGGATGAATTGCGCCGGAAGGGGTGCTAAATTCTGAAGTGCGCCCGGGGAGTAGGCCCCAACCCGTCGGGCGCGAATCGTTTTACATGGGGCAGAGGTACTCGGATTGAGTCCCTTGAAAAATCGTCCCGAGAAGCCTGCCGATGAGCAAGTGGCGGTTAACGTCCTCGCTCTTCATTCCGAGTGGACTCTACGGGAATTTGCTTTCCTTCTGTGTGGAAGGTGTCCGCCCGGACGTGGATATGACCCCGGGCACACGGTTGAATGCATAGCAGTCGGTCTTGCTAAACAAATTCGGTCTCATATGGAGCGTGAAAAGGTGCTTCTACTAACAAGCAAACCCCTCTCATTTTTGGACTACACCGCCGAAGCCAGCGCATATCTAGAAAGAGTTGTCGCCGGGATCTTCGGTGATTTCATCAAGAAACGCGCGGCATGGATCATTGAGTTTCGCGAGAAGTGGACTCTAGAGACGTATGCCGAATACCTTGATAACGTCGACATTGAGAACTGCGAAGAGGTATGCGAAGCCCGTGCAGAAGCCAAACGGAAGCACAAACGCACCCTAGGAGAAACGCCCGACAAGATGAGGCTGGTTGCGGAGGTCCTTGAGCTGATGCCTCACGCTACGACTACAGCGATTCTGACTGAAATAAGTCATAGGCGGGGCATAGCTCATTCCACTGCAAATAACTGGCTCAAGGCCTACATGGCGCTCTCAGCGGAAGAAAAGACTCGATACGCACCCAGTCCCTCCGCTCACGCGTAAAGGATCGTACCCAAGCCCGTTTTTCAGCTTTCTAACTTTCCTAGAAAACTGATCATCTTTCTAAAGCTGGTGGCGACGGTCTAGACCCGCCTTCTAGAGTTGACCTAAATCCGGGGCAATCCGGCCCCGGATGATAGGTCTTAAACCCACAGGAGGAAGTATGACCGACCGCACCCCTGTCCCCGCGTGGCTCCCCAGCGAACACGCCGAACGCCTTGAGGCCCTCCGCGCCTCGGATCCCGGGTTCATCCGACTCCGCCGCGTTGTCGCCCTCACCGGCCTCTCTAAGAGTACGGTTTGGGACCGCTCCCGACTGGGCACGTTCCCGGCGCCCGTCAAAATCGGTGAACACGCTACCGCGTGGAAGAAAGCCGAGGTTCTCGCTTGGATGGAATCCCGTCCGTCGGCGTTGGGTTCGGTGGCCTGAGGTGATGGCTATGACTACCGTTCACCTCAACCAGCGCACCCGGACGGCCCGCAGCCCTTCGGCGTCCGCCTCACGCAGGCGCCCCGAGGCCCTCAGGTCAAAGCCCGTCCGCGCCCTTGCGCTTCTCGGCGCCGGTGCTCGAAAGACCAGATACGTTCTGGGCGAACCGAGTGCCCTCACGTCGACGGCGCCCCGTATGACCGCGGGCACGGAAAAGGCCGCTTCCGGCATTCACTCCCGACAAGTTTGGCGACTCAGGGGAGTGAACGCCGCCCACGGCCTCGGGTCCGATCATACGGCGGAACACGGCCGGGCGGAATCTTGCGGCGCCGGTCGTGCGTGCGTTAAGATTCGCTCAGCCCGTCGCACGATGGGCCGCGATCTTGGCGGGTCGCTCGAACTTAGGCGGATGACCGCCGCGCTCTCCCTCTCTCGGGACGTGGCGTTTCTTTTTGGCGGTTGTCTTACTCATGGCCTTATTGCGCCCGCATGGCTTAGATTTTGCGGGTTGATGCCGTGCGGGCACCCTTCGGGGTGGCCTGTTCCTAAGTTCAGGTCCGCCAACCCGCACGGCGTCGCCCTCCCTCTTGGCGGAGGTGGGCGACTCTTCGAAAGCAACTTAGGAGCAACCATGAGTAGCACCCTCAACGCGCCCGGCCGCGCGAACCCTCTCCCGGCCGCCTCTCCCGACTTCATTGCCCCCGCCGTCGCCGAACGGTCCCCCTTGGCAAGCTTGCTCAAGGCGTTCACCTCGAATGAACCCGACGCGCGGAACAATGCTTTCGAGGACCTCCAAAACACGTTGCTCCAGCTGAGCGACGCGCTCGACGTGGACGCCGAAGCCCTCACGCTCCTCGACGAATACGGGGACGCCGCAGGCTCTCCGGCGGGTATCAACGCCGACGAACGGACGATTGCCCACTCGATTCGCCTCAAGTCCGACTTGATTGCGATCATCGGCAACGGCGTCAACCGTCTCCAGTCGGCACGCTGAGGAGGGAAACACCATGTTGAATCATGAAAGCCTGCGCGAAAAGCGCCGGGGCCAAGACAAGGCCGCCCCTACTTTCGGCGCCCGTGCCTACTTCGGCACTCTTGCGGACGCTTGTGCCGCCGTCGGCGTCGCTCCCCGTCAACCCGTCGCCGGTCGCTGGGTTCTTGCGAATCTGAGCGACGACACGCACGGCCGGGGAGACGGCCGGATAAAGCTCTTTGCGGACGGCCGCGGCGGACTGGTCCAAAACTGGAAGACCGGGGATCTTGTCGGCTGGTTCGATGGCTACTGGAGGAGCCTCCCGCCCGCCGAACAGGCCGAACGCGAACGAATGGCCGAGGAAGCCCGTCGGGAGGCCGAAGAGGATGAACGCCGACGCCGTGAACGCGGCTTCTCTATCTGCGGCCTCATCCTAGGCGAAGCCGAAGCGGTCTCCTCGCATCCCTACCTAGAGCGCAAGCACGTCCAGCCGGACGGCGCCTTGTACGTCTTGGACGCCGACCGGATCAACGCGGTCTTGTCTCACTACCCCGAGGATGATGGACGTACTTACAGGCTCTTCAGCCCGAAGAGCGGGAAGCCGATGACCGGACCGGTTCTCATCGTGCCCATGAGCATCGGGACCGCCTCGACCGGCTTCGCACCCGTCTCACTTGAATTCATCGGAAGCGACGGCGGGAAGCTCTTTCTCCCGGGCGTACCTCGAAAGGGCGCGTACTGGCTTCCGCTGGACTTAAAGATCCGCTTGGAACTGCGTCAAACCCTGCCCGAACGCATCGGCGTCGCCGAAGGCGTGGCGACGGCCCTGAGCGTCTCCCAGCTGTGCCGCTTCCCGGTCGTGTCGGCTATGTGCGCTCAGAACATGACGGCGACGGCCGTGGCCCTGCGCGGAATGTGCCCGCGCGCCGATTTGGTCGTGCTTGGCGACTGTGACGGCGGTGCGGAACACGCAGAGCGGGCAGCCCGCCTGAGCGCTGGGCGGGTTCTCTTCCCTCAGTTCGATGACGCTCTCCGCGCTCAGTTCAAAGCGCTCACCGGTGGCGACAAGCCGACCGATTTCAACGATTTCTTTATTGCGAAGGGGGTTCTATGAGCAACCTGAAGACGAAAGAAAAAACCGCCCCGGGCGCGAAGCCCGAAGCGGCGGAAAAGAATCGTTTTACGGCTCCGAGTGTAAGCCCTGAAACGACTCCGCAAGACGTGTTCAATCCGGAAAGTTTGTTCGAACGCAAGACGCTCACCGATATGGGTGACGGGACCCGGCGTTTTACGACGGACTACGGCAAAACCTTTTCGACCGGCCCCGGCGGCGTGTTCATCATCGAAAACCGGGACGGCAAAGAGGTCGAAAAGAGTATCTGCGGGCCGCTTTGGGTCTCCGGCGACATTGAGAACGAGAAGGGCGAAGACCAGCGACGCGCGATCAAGTGGCGTGACCGGAATGGCCGCGAACATGAGCACGTTTTTCGCCGCGATGAGTTTTTAGACCCGAAAGCAGTGCTCCGCGTGTTGCTCTCGGGGGGCCTTCATATTGGTCAAGCCGTCACCGCTCAAGGTGGCTCAGAGATCCACAATTTTCTTTTGCAGTATCCGCAAGCCGAAAAGATTACGGGCGTTGACCGCCTCGGATGGTGGGACCTCGGCAAGTGCTTCGCGCTCCCCGGCGGCGTCGTGATCGGAGAGCCGCCCGAACCGATGCTCTTCACGGGCGACAGGGAAAGCGCACCGCGCTACGGCGAGAAAGGCACTCTTGAGGACTGGCGGCAGTCTGTCGGGACCGACGCGCGCAACTCTTGGCGGCTCATGTTCGCGTTGTGCGTCGGCGTGACGCCCCCGCTCATGCCGTTCTGCAAAGAAGAGAACGGAGGGTTTCACTTCTACGGACAGTCTTCCAAGGGGAAAAGCACCTTGGCGCGCGCCTTGTGCAGTCTGTGGGGCACCGCCGAAGACGGACAGGATATTAAATATCCTGATAAATACTTCAGGTTTTTCCTCCAAAAAACGGCCTCCTCATGAGGCCG
>ENA-OPAA01001524-OPAA01001524.1-human-gut-metagenome-genome-assembly--contig:-NODE-1524-length-13139-cov-2.964231_pt1 | contig 13139 bp, 16 predicted proteins | sample MGYA00241049_ERZ501414 | MGnify/ENA primary metagenome ERZ501414 (study PRJEB25962, sample SAMEA2042520) | human gut metagenome | biome: human gut; feature: human-associated habitat; material: faeces... | reverse complement strand
CAGCATTAACCTCAACAACGACTGCTTTCTTTCCATCCTCTGTTACCAGAGTTTTGCAAAGACCCTCTGCTGCGATACGGCTTGCTTTCTTCTGTGCTGTAGCAAGACCCTTCTCACGCAGGAACTCAACTGCTTTATCCATATCGCCTTCTGTAGCTGTAAGAGCTTTCTTACAATCCATCATTCCGGCGCCGGTCATCTCTCTTAACTCTTTTACCTGTGCTGCTGTAATAGCCATTGTTCGTTTCCTCCTGAAATATTCTGTTTATACGAATTATTCCTCTGTAGCTGCAAACTCCTCAGACTCAGCCTCGATCTCGCCATCTGCCTCAGCAGTTCCCTGCTTAGCCTCGATAACAGCGTCAGCCATCTTGGAAACGATGAGTTTTACTGCACGGATAGCATCGTCATTTCCCGGGATCACATAGTCAAGCTCTTCCGGATCACAGTTAGTATCGCAGATACCGATAAGCGGGATTCCAAGTGTATGAGCCTCCTGTACGCAGATTCTCTCTTTCTTAGGATCTACGATAAAGATAGCATCTGGGATTTTCTTCATTTCCTTGATACCACCAAGGTTTTTCTCTAATTTCTCCCATTCTTTCTTAAGAGCGATAACTTCTTTCTTAGGTAATACTTCGAAAGTACCATCAGCTGCCATTGTCTCAATCTCTTTTAATCTTGCGATACGGCTCTGGATAGTCTTGAAGTTTGTTAACATACCACCTAACCATCTCTCGTTTACATAGAACATTCCACAACGCTCTGCTTCAGATTTGATAGCATCCTGAGCCTGTTTCTTTGTTCCTACGAAAAGGATTGTACCACCTTCAGCAGCGATATCAGACATAGCTTTGTAAGCTTCATCTACTTTACCTACAGATTTCTGTAAGTCGATGATATAGATACCATTTCTCTCTGTGTAGATGTAAGGAGCCATCTTAGGGTTCCATCTTCTTGTCTGATGTCCAAAGTGAACACCTGCTTCTAATAACTGTTTCATTGAAATAACACTCATTTTTTTACCTCCATGGTTTTGTTTTCTTCCATGTGTATCATTCTTGCAGACAACCAAATCTGGCACCGGTCTGTAAGTCAGCACATGTGATTTTTCCCGGAAGATTCTTTTCTTCCAAGTTGAGCCTTGTAGATTATAGCACAGGCTTTTCCTGTATGCAAGCATTTTTTTCTATTGAGGACCAAGTTTTAAAATCTGATAGATTTCCTCATAATCTAATCCATAAGGAATGGAGTAACTTCCCACACTGATGGAAGATGCAAAGCCCTTCTGTCCAAGGAACTTGCGGAATGCCTCCGCATCGTCCACAACTCCGTTTGCCTGAAGATTTTCACAGACAATTCTGCACACATCTCCTCTGTTTACAACCAATGTATACGGCGCTGCATTCACGGCTGTGTTGTTTTCCTCATTTGCCTCTGATGATACTTCTGTTGCCACTTCTGTATCTGTCATCTCTGATTCCGGATTCTCTGTTTCATCTGCAGTCACCGGTTCTTCTGTATTTGCAGCAGCCTCTGTCGTCTGTTCCTCAATTTGTGCAGCTTCCGTTTCAGGAACTGCTGTCACTTCCGTGCTCTCTGTTGTCTCAGTGTCCTGCAACGGTTCTTCATCCTCCGGCATAACCATTCCAAGCTGTTTTGCTCTTGCAATGATATCCGCATCTGACATTGTAGGTTTATGCAGTGCAAATGCAATCATCAGAAGAATCGTTGTGACAATAATTCCAATGCCAAGACCTCTTAAATAATATTTTAATTTCACAGATTTTCGTCCCCTTTATACAATTCGATCACTAAATTCACTTCGCCAAGGCCACGTCCCAATTGTTTTGCAATCTCGACTTTGCTCAGTCCCTGCTCATAAAGTTTTAAAATCATATCATTTGACATGCCCTGTGCATCCGCTGTTTCCGGTTTTTCCGTTTTCTGTTCAGGTTCCTGAATTTCTTGGAAACGATTCACCTGAACTTCAGGTTCCGGCTGCACATCTATCGTCTCTGTCATCGGTTGTACAACTGCATTCTGCTTCATTACAGGTTGTTGCACAACATGGGATTCTGCAACTGGTTTCCTGATTGAAGTGCCTGCTTTCGCGGACAGATTTTCCTGTAAATTTCGGATATCTGCAGCCAGACGCTGTAAATCTCCTGTCATAGATGTCATCTCGGTATGTTTGTCATTTAACATACTGTAAAGAAACATGATCTCATCATGTGTTTTCTTCATGGATTCCATAACCGTTTCAGAGTACTCATGAATCTGCATGATCTGTTCATTAGACTCTTTCTCCATGGCACGCTCTGCCTGTTCACCCGCTTCTTCGATTTTCTGTTCGATCACATCATCCATCTGTGTGCCGGCATTATTCACTTCACGCTCAATAATCTTTTTTAATTCATCTTCACTTAATTCTGCGATCTTATCCAACTCTGAAGATGTTAATTTTTCGCTGATGAAAAAACTTCCGATCATAAAAACACATCCAGCCAGAAGTAAAATAATTTCAATCGTCGTCATGTCTCTGCTCCTTATACCTTGATATCAAATCCGGAAGTCTGTCCCTTCAGGTAAACATTGTCAGCCTTTTGCTGCTTCTTGTCTTTTTTCTTCCGCTCTTCCCTGTCATAATGCCCATTTCCTTTTTCCTTGGCATCATAACGATAACCGGCATTCTCTTTCTCCCGGGCATGAACCACCTGATGAAGATTCTGCTCTGCTTTTTTCATTTCCTGTGAAAAAATCGTCTGCTGTTCCACCACAGGTCTGTTGTCCTCATTCTGTTTTAAAGTACTCACGTCCTGCGTGCGCTGTATCATTCCGTTAAAATCAACTGGTCTGATGGACATAACGGTCACCTCTACTCTCTGTCTATAAGGATTCCAAGATAATTTCCAAGCTTTTTGCGCATTTTCAAAAGAGCTTTGGTGTGAAGCTGGGAAATTCTCGATTCCGATACTTCAAGAATGCTGCTGATCTCCTTTAATGTCAGATCTTCATAATAATATAAAAGAATCACTTTACGTTCCTTCTCTGTCAGAACCTCTAAGGATTCTTCCAGTTTCTGTTTCAGTTCTTCTTCCTCAACCTTATCTTCCGGCTGGATAAAATGGGAATTTCTCCGCGCATCCATCACCGGTTCCGCGCCCTGCTCAAGATACTCGTTTAAGGAAACGACATTCGTGACTTTAAGCTGTGACTGCCATGTGGTAAGTTCGTCTTCTGAAAGTCCTAATTCCTGTGCGATCTCCTCGTCAGAAGCATTTTTTCCGGTACGCATTTCAACCTGTTTGATCGCCTCATCGATCTTTTTCTGTTTCTGTCTGACAGTTCTTGGAATCCAGTCCATTTTACGGATCTGATCTAATATCGTTCCACGAATCCGCAGACTCGCATATGTCTCAAACTTAACCTCTTTTCCGAGATCAAATTTATCGATCGCATCGATCAAACCAAAGATACCATAACTTACAAGATCATCATATTCCACATTATATCCGAGATACATGCTCAATCTTCCGGCAACAAGCTTGACAAGCGGCGAATATTCTATTATTAGTTTTTCTCTCAACTCCGGTGTCTTTTTTTTCTGATATTCTTCCCAGAGTTTCTCTCTATCTACCGTTTTCATATGAAGCCCCCAGGTTCAAGTTATTCACTCTTCTTCTCCCCGTCCGAGTCTGACTGTTCCTGTGTCTGTTCTTCTCCGGACTCTTCCTGGTTTTCTTCAGGTTCATCCATTTCTTTAAAGTTTTTATCAAGAACCAGTTTCACAATGCATCCTAATAAATAAAAAATAATTAAAACCGCAAGCAATGTCTTGATAAAAACATCCGTTTCCATATGCTGTACAATTCCAATGATGCATGTGACAAACCCTGCAAGCAGCATCACGACTGCCGGTATGCCTTTTGTTTTCATAATCTCTCCACTAAAAACGTTTTTCACGATTTTTTAAATAGTTTTAATTGGCTTTCCTACTGATTTTATCAGAAATTCTCCGGTGTCACAATGTAACTCGACCGTGCGTCCATAGTTTAATCCGGTGTCTTCGGCAACCAGCCGGATTCCTTTTTCTTTTAAAATCTTCTTTGCTGCTTCTGCATTTCTCGCACCGATATTTCCGACATCTGATAAACCACTGACCTCAAACATCTTCGCACCGCCAGCAATCTTGGCAACAAGCCTTGTCTTACTTGCCCCTGCAGCAATGACTTTTTTTAATAATTCTTCAATTCCTGTATCTGCGAATTTTGCCTTATTTGAATTGTTGCTCACTTTTGTGCTGTCCGGAAGCATATAATGAACCATGCCGCCAATCTTTGTAACCGGATCATAGAGCGTCAGTCCGATACAGGAACCAAGTCCAAGTGTTGTGAGTCCGTCAGGAGCCTTGCATACATTCAAATCCGCCATTCCAACCTTAATGATATTCCCCATACAAACTCCTTACAGTGACAACCCAAGTGCTGATAATATTTTGTAATAAGATTCCTGTTCCGGCATCAGAATAAAATAGCCTCTGATCGCTACATCTGCACAGATCTCTGTCTCGATCAATAATGCCCGGTCACCAACCAGACCAAACTCAATGGCAGGAACACTTAGAATAGCAGCCGCCATATCGACACAGATATACGGAACAGATGGTAAAATCGTTAAATTTGTCATGGAAGCCAGTGCTGAAAGGTAGGACGCTGTAATAATATTCCCCACCTCTTTCAATGCTGAAAGTTCCATTTCATCAAAAACTTCCATCTGCTCATGAACCACATTTTCCTTCATTAAAAGCTTATCCGCAAGATAATGTCCGGATTCTAAATCCAGCAGGAACATCATGCTTCCATCAATATCATGCGATACCTCAAGAAAAATACCGATCACCGTCTCTTCTTCCGGTCCGATCGCACTTCCTAATTTTCCTACGTCCATCAATTTTACATTTGGGACTTTCATGTCAATGCGGGTGCCGACCATATTTGCGATTGCGGTCGCTGCGTTACCGGAGCCGACATTTCCGATCTCCTTGAGCACGTCCACGTACATATCATTAACTTCATCCAACGTATACTTTGTCATTTATTTTCTCCATCTGTTTCTGCATAATAAACACAGTGAGACCTTGTAAGAAAGGTCTCACTTTATGGAATTACGCATTTTCTTTTTCTTCTACAATCGCACTGATCTCAAATAAAGATATCAGTTCGTCCCCATGTTTGCCAACACCATTGATAAACATGGCTTTTCCGTCCTTGCTTCCGCTTGTCTTATCAATCTCATCGGTGCATAAAGTAACAACCTCTTTTACTTCATCTACAATGATTCCGATCGTTCCTTTTTCCTCAAGCTTTAAAATAATGATCCTGCTGGCATTTGTGATGACATCATCATCCAGATTCATTTTTTTACGCACACTCATAACAGGCACGATCTCCCCACGAAGATTGATGACCCCTTTAAAGTATGTCTGGATCTTTGGAACACGTGTGATTTTCTGCATACGCACAATATTGTCAATATAGCTGATATCAATTCCGTACTGTTCGCTGCCGATTTTTACAACAATATACTGTTTTGCATCATTTTCAGCGATATCTATATTTTTCTCCATATTCGTCTCCTCCATTACATCAATGTATTAACGTCAAGGATTAATGCAACTTCACCATCGCCAAGAATGGTTGCGCCACTGATGATCTTATTGTTGTTGATATACTTTCCAAGAGATTTGATAACGATCTCCTGCTGTCCGATCAGATTATCTACAACAAGACCTGCGAGGCTGTCGCCTTTCTTAACGATAACAACCGTAAGATTCTCCGGTTCTTCCTGTTTTTCTTCCATATCCAGTACCTGATCAAGACGGATCAGTGGGATAACGGCGCCACGGAGATGGATCACCTCCTGAGCCTGAACATATTTGATCTCATTTACCGGGATACTTTCAATATTTGAAATGGATCCAAGTGCGATCGCATATTTTTCATCACGGATCTCAACCATTAATGCCTGGATGATTGCAAGTGTCAGCGGCAGACGGACAATGAAAGTTGTTCCTTCTCCAAGCTGTGTGCGGACTTCAACGTCACCACCAAGTGCTTCGATGTTAGATTTTACAACATCAAGACCAACACCACGTCCGGAGATGTCAGTAATCTTCTTTGCCATAGAGAAACTTGGAAGGAATAAGATATTGATGATCTCTTTCTGGCTCATATTCTCCGCCTGTTCTGCTGTAATGACACCGCGTTCAACAGCTTTGTCCCTTACCGCTGCAACATCAATACCATTACCATCATCTCCCACTTCAATGATAACGTTATTGCCTTCCTGAAAAGCTTTTAGGAAGATAGAACCAACTTCCGGTTTTCCTCTCTCTACACGGGTTGCATTGTCTTCCAGACCATGATCTGCTGAGTTACGGAGTAAGTGCTGTAACGGATCACCGATCTGATCGACTACAGTTCTGTCTAACTCTGTATCTTCACCAGTCATATACAGCTCCATTTTCTTTCCTAACTTACGGGAAAGATCACGGATCATACGAGGGAACTTATTTACAACGCTCTCGATAGGTACCATCCGGACTTTCATAACAGACTCATGAAGATTCGTTGTGATACGCTCTAAGTATTCAATCTGTTCATGGAACGACTGATTCTGATACTCACCACTCTCGTTAGAGCTGATGGAGACCAGACTGTTCTTTGCAATAATAAGCTCTGACACCTGATTCATCAAAGCATCCAGTTTTTCAATATCTACACGGACAGTTCTTCCGGTTACCGGTTTTGCATTGGTCTGTTTCTTGGCATTTGCAGCCGGTGCCTTCTTCTCAGCCGCCTTTGGAGCTTCTGCAGGTGCTTCCTTCTGTTCCGCTGTCGCTTCTTTTGCCTGCTGTTCTTCCTGTGCTTCTGCCTCTTTTACATATTCATCAAGATGGATCTCTTCCGCATCTACTTTTTCAATCTCAGAAACAGCCTTTGCTGCTGCTACGATCTTGTCCTCAGATTCTTCCGAGGCAAGGAAAAAGCTGAACTCAAACTCAAACTTCTCGTCTTCGATATCCTGTGAGCTTGGACGGTATACCAGAATCTGTCCAAAATCTTCCACAGCCTTAAATACAAGGAATGCACGGGCTGCCTTCAAAAGACAGTCTTTCTGGATATGAACTGTCATGACGTAAATATGCTGTCCATTTGACTCCGCTTCACGGATTGCCTTCTTCTCGTCATTTGTCAGTTCGATTTTTTCCTGTCCTGCTTTTTCTTCCTGAGTGGATTCAGGTGCTGCTTCTTTTGCTTCAGAAGTCTCAGTATTCCCTGTTTCTTCCGCACCCTCTGTTTTTGCAATAAAATCATTTAATTCTTTGATGATAACTTCGTTATCTTCTGTTCCCTCATCGGAGGTACTCTTAATATTGTCAACATAACCTTCAAGTGCATCCAGACATTTGAACAAGAGATCGATCATCCCACTTGTGACTTTTATGTGATCGCTCCGCACTTCCTGAAACACATTTTCCATATCATGTGTCAGATGCTGCATTCTCTTAAAGCCCATGGTACCTGCCATACCCTTTAAAGAGTGTGCCGCACGGAACACTTCATTGATCGTATCTTTATTGTCCGGTTCTTTTTCAAGGACCATGATACAATCGCTTAATGTCTGCAGATGTTCTTCTGATTCATCAATAAATATTTCCAGATACTGGCTTACATCCATGTTAATTTACCCCCACATTCTTTGTGATTGAATTTGCTACTTCTGTCAGCGGAACGACTTCATTTACAAGTCCCGTCTCCGCAATTGCTTTCGGCATGCCATAGACAACACATGTCTTCGCATCCTGTGCAATCGTATAAATTGGTTTTACTTTTGATAATTCCAGGATTCCATTGGTTCCATCAGCACCCATTCCTGTAAGCACAACGCACACTACCTGATCATATCCACATGTCCTCAAAGAATCATATGTGATATTTGCGCATGGTTTCAATCCGCCGATCGGTGGCATATCGTTATATACGATCTTATGTGAGCCATCCGGACACTTCTTTACTTCCATGTGTTTTCCGCCCGGCGCAATGTAAACAGTTCCTTTTTTCAGGATTTCTCCATTCTCGGCTTCCTTTACATTGATCTTACTGATCTCATCCAGACGGTTTGCCATGGAATTCGTAAATCCGGCAGGCATATGCTGCACAAGAACCATTGGGGCATCCAGATTGGCCGGCAGATAAGGAATGACACTCTGCAAAGCTTTTGGTCCACCGGTAGAACATGCAAGTGCAACAATTTTATTCTTAAACCTTGTTTCTGCCGATGCATTGCGTTTCTGCACAGCACTGACAGCTGCCACTGCAGGTCTGCGTTCTGTAAGGCTGATCCGTTCTGTCTTTAAAACGGCATTTAAAATACCTAAGATTTCTTTCCGGAACGCATCCCCTTTTGCCTCAATGATATTTGTTGGTTTTGTCACAAAATCAACTGCTCCACGCTCCATCGCAAGGATCGTCACATCCGCATCCCGTGTTGTCATGGTACTGACCATGATCACATTTGTCTTAATGCGTTCTTTCTGCAGGCGCTCTAAAAGTTCCAGACCGCCCATCCTTGGCATATTGACATCAAGGATCACGCCATCATAACGGTTGACCTTCAGCTTTTCGTATGCTTCCAGCCCATCGCGGCACACATCTGTTACCTGAAATGTATCATCGGAATTGATTATATCACATATAACCCTTCTCATGAGTGCAGAATCATCAACAACAAGAATATTTTTTTTCATAATCATTACCTTTTATCCTTTTGACGTGTTAATCGTTCCTCTTCAAAAATATATCGGATAATATCCTCTCGTACTCTGTCGTCTTTGATCATAAACTTGACACGGGAAACATATTTCTTTTCCGTTACCTGTTCCTTCTTCTCGCAGGAAATAACAGAACCAACAATATGGAATTCCTGATTCATTCTTTCATTTGCGAGATGTGCTACCGCAAGGATATGATCTCCACTCTTTAACTCCGTATCTGAATTAAAGCGGATGCCTCCACCGCTGATGTCAACGATCGTACCTGTCCGTATCTTGTCATTAAAATGTTCATCGCGCAATTGGGCAAAAATCTCTTCCACTGTTGCAAGATCTGCCTGCTCTTCCGTCAGTTCGAAAAACTTAAAATCAATGGAACACTCATATCGGTAAAATTCCCTGCGCTGGAACTTTTCCAGACGTGTTTTAAGTTCTACTTCCAGTGTATAAATATTATCCCGCTTGAAGCGCTCTACGATCTGTCCGATACTTTTATATAAGAATCCTCCGGAATAAAAAACAAATTCCAAACGTACATCCAGAGGAAGAAGAATCAGTTTTGTTCCCTCTGTAGGCATTGAAATCTCAAGATTGCCACGCTTATTTATATCAAGAACCTGGCTCTTGTAAACTTTAACCGTATCGCCAGTCCGCTCCTCATTTTCAACCTGTTGTAATAACCTGATATCGATCTTGTCACCAGGCTTTATCAAATCTGTAAATGCCATATAGCTCCTCTCCTTATGAAAGGTTAAATAATTTTGTCAGAAATTGTCTGAAAGCATTTTGTTCCGAAGAATCCTGCTTTCCGCCAGACACTAAATACTGTGCCAGTTCCTCAAACCGTTTTGAAGACCTTGCATTCGGCGACACGATGGAAACCGGTTTTTGTATCCGCACCGCTTTCTCTAACATCGCATCCTGTGGGATGATCCCAATATAATGGACAGAGCCATCCAGAAACTGTTTTACAACCGATTCCAGTTTGTCAAAAACCATCTTTCCCTCACCAAAGGAAGCAACACGGTTCGTCAGTACATGGATCACCGATTCATTCTTATCGTATTTCGGATTGCGGTAAAGCATCTTCAATAGCGAATATGCATCCGTAAGTGAGCTTGGTTCCGGTGTAGTCACCAGTAAAATCTCAGGACTTGACGCCACAAACTCCATGACACTGTCTGAAATTCCTGCGCCTGTATCAACGATCACAATATCTGCGATCACAGAAAGCTTTTCCACTGACTTTACCAGATAACTGATCTGATCCAGTGTCAGATTACTCAGTCCCATAATACCGGAGCCGCCGGAAATAAAGCCAACCCCCTCCGGTCCATCCGTAATGATGTCCTCGATTTCTTTGTCATGATAGATCAGATCGTTCAGGCTATACTGGGGAATTGTTCCAAACATCACTTCCACGTTTGCAAGTCCGATATCTGCATCAAAAATGATCGTTTTCAACCCCATCCGCTGAAACTGGACTGCAAGATTTACGGCAATGTTGGATTTTCCCACACCGCCCTTTCCACTTGTGACAGTGATGATCCTGGCGGGCTTCTTTGTTCTCTGATTCTGTTTTTTGATCACATTGCGCAGTTCTTCTGCCTGATCCATCTGTTACTTTCCTCCAAGCAGTTGTTTTACCACCATCTGGGTATTAAATACTTCCAGATCATCCGGAACGCTCTGTCCATTTGTCATATAAGACAGATCTGCCCCTGAATATAAGCGGATATTTAATATATTGCCAAATGAAGTGGTTTCATCTAATTTTGTAAAAATAATCTTATATTCTGCAATTTCCCTATAAATGTCAACAATCTCCATAAGATCCTTATACTTCGTTGTAGCACTTAAAACAAGGTAAACTTCCTTTTCATATTTTAGGTCAAGACCATTGACCAGTTTCTTAATATCTTCACGCTGTTCCTCATTCTTATGGGAAAAACCTGCAGTATCCACAAATACAAGGTCGTATTCAGCCAGTGTCTCCAAAGACTGATTGAGTTCTTCCGCAGAGTAAATGATCTTCACCGGTGCATCTAAAATATTGGCGTAAATCTTTAACTGTTCTGCCGCTGCGATCCGGTAAGTATCTGCTGTCAGCATAGCAACCTTTTTGTCATGCTCCACCTTGTACTTTGCTGCGATCTTGGCGATCGTGGTTGTTTTGCCTACTCCTGTAGGTCCTACAAAAAATATAACATGCGGCTTCTTTCCTGACAAGTCAATGCAATTTGGCTCTCCAAGTTTTAAGATCATCTTCTGGTAAACATTGGAAAGAATAATATCAACATTGCTTCCGCTGTTTGTAACCTTCTCAGCTTCATCGAGAATCTGATTGACATACTTTTCATTTACATCATTGTTCAGCATGGTACGGTAGAGCATCTTCATAAACTTGAAATTTTCAAGATTTTTTGGAGATGCCTTAGGAGTCACCGGCATTTCTGCCTCCCTTGCCCCATCTTCACTGAGCTTTTTTTCCAAAATATTGGAAAGGTTTTCCAATTTCTTTTCAATATCACTTTCGCTCTTATTCACCACAACTTCTTTTTCTGGTGTTACCGGACGCTGATAGGAAGGCGCTGGCTCAACAGTTTTTTCTGCCGGAAGCGGAATACTGATCTTCTCATCTGCGGCAAGATTAATATTTTCAATCTTTTTCTGCTGCATTGCTGCCATCTGGACAGCATTTAAAAACTGCTCCTTTTCCTCGATCGCTGCAGTGACTTCAAAGGTAGAACCCTTAAAGAAATTGAAAAGCCCCTTTGGTTTGATTTCTTTTACATTCATCACAACAGCTCCGGCTCCAAGCTCCTGTCTTGCCTTCTCTGTTGCCTCTTCCTGTGTTTTTCCCTGGAATTTTTTTATTGTCATTTATGCTGTCACCATCCCTACTGATTGTAATTCAATATTCGATTCCACTTCATTGTATGAAACAACGATCAGATCCTTGAAATAATCTTCTGTCAGTTTCTTAAAATACATACGGACAATCGGTGAAGTGATAACGATCGGAGTTTTTCCCATATTTTCAAGCTTTGCAGCCTCCTGCTCCAAAGATGCCATAATAGCCTTGGTACGTTCAGGATCTAAGGTTAAATACGCTCCCTGCTCTGTCTGTTTGACTGACGACATAATCTCCTGCTCGATCTTCGGATCTAAAGTGATTACACTGGTTGTCTCGTTTGCCGGGAAGAATTTATTTGAGATTGCCCTCTTCAGACTCTGGCGGACATATTCTGTCAGGACATCCGTGTCTCTTGTCACAGCGGCATGATCTGCAAGTGTTTCAAAAATAGTCAAAAGATCCCGGATGGAAATTCCCAGCTGCACACACCGGAGAAGAAACAGGGGAGTTGTCATTTCACGGTCTGTTGCATGAAGTTTTTTTTAGCCTCCACATCCGTCCTGATGTTCATTCCCCACAGCTCGATCAGCTTCGGCAGAACCTGATAAATATTGAATGTATTAAACTCATCTAGCCAGTCCTCCGGATTATCCGGGATAGACGGATATACCCGCCCGTCTGCCGAAAAATTATCACTGCCGGGAAGCAGATAACAGATAAACGGCGGATCCGGGCTTTCCCCTTCTGCAAAATGATCAACTTCCAAATATCTCGCAAGACTTATCACTTATCCGTAACTCCCCTGCTTTAAATTGTATTCTTTATTGCTTTGTATGGAAATTCAACTGATTGTCTATGTCCCGTCCAGCATACATTACTCTAAGTATTGTTACAACTTTTTTATCACTATTTGGAATATATAGTATCACATAATTATCTACTGGTAATATATGAAGTTCACGACTTTTCCATGGTTCTTTTTCATATTTTCGATAACGCTTCGGCATCGCATCAAGACTTAATATCTGTTCTTCTAGACGATCAAGTTGTCCGATTGCATTTTCTGGTGATTGTAATTCAAAAGCAATATATTCAAAAATTTCTCTCAAATCACGGTCTGCCTGTTCAGATACTTCTACTTCATATATCATAAGCCATAATCCTTGCGAATATCAGCAAAAGCTTTCTTCGCATTTTTTGTCCGTCCATCATGCATATCTGCATATCCTTTCTCCAATTCTTCATTGAATTCTACTTCTGATAATGTGCTGATATCAACAGGTCTAGCAGATGGTATTTTTACTTCAAATGGAAGTCCTCTCTGTAAGATAATCTGTTTATAAAACATATTGATAGCACTAGAAGCAGGAATACCAAGTGCAGACAAAATACTTTCTGCTTTTTCTTTGACTTCTGGTTCAATCCTTGCATATAAATTTGCTGATT
>ENA-OPAA01001517-OPAA01001517.1-human-gut-metagenome-genome-assembly--contig:-NODE-1517-length-13162-cov-11.127489_pt1 | contig 13162 bp, 15 predicted proteins | sample MGYA00241049_ERZ501414 | MGnify/ENA primary metagenome ERZ501414 (study PRJEB25962, sample SAMEA2042520) | human gut metagenome | biome: human gut; feature: human-associated habitat; material: faeces... | reverse complement strand
CGGAAATTACCTCTTTAACTCAAAGAGTCTCGACACCTGCCTCGTCGAGGCGGTGTTTGGAACGGAGGGACTGGAGTCCCTGCAGTTTATCCCGGCAAAGCAGGAAAACTGCCGTGTCACGAAGGCGGAAGGAGCGGAGAAGGAGCGGATCATCAATTACATGAGAAGCATCTCTCCGGAGGCGGTGATCGATGATGAGGGGTATATTACGAAGCAGAATGCCCAGTAATGGTACAGAACACGTACCGGACCTGTCACATTTAATATTTCCAATGCACAAAAAATTTTCCTGTTTACAGAAAAAATATCCTATGTTATAATGTGCATTAGACGTTTTCTGTACCAGTCTGCCCTTTTGAAAATGGATGGTGCGGAAAAGAAATAGAAACAGTATACGAAAAGGATGGAACTGATATGGCAACATTACTTGAAACATGGAGAAGCCTCGCTTACGGCGATGGTCTCGATGATAAAAAGAAAGAAGAACTCTGGACAAACTATTTTACGATCGAAAAAGGCATCTATGAGAAGATCCTTTCCAACCCGACAGAAGTTGTTGAGGGAACTGTAAAAGAACTTGCTGAGAAGTATGGCACAGAAGTTCTCATTATGACTGGTTTCCTTGATGGAATCAATGAGAGCTTAAAGGGATATGAGAACCCGATCGACACAATGGCAGAGGATACCGTTGTTAAGATTGAGATCGATCCGGAAAAGCTTTACTACAATATGGTAGAAGCTAAGGCTTCCTGGCTCTATGAGCTTCCGCAGTGGTCTGAGATCCTTTCCGCTGAGACAAGAACAGAGCTTTACAAGAAACAGAAAGCTTCTGGAACTGTACGCCGTCAGGGTCACAAGATCTACCCGAACGATCCGTGTCCGTGCGGAAGCGGAAAGAAGTACAAAAAGTGCTGCGGCCGCAACGCATAAGATGAAACGTAAGCCATTACCTATTGCGGGTAGTGGCTTTTTCATTATTGTACGCGGACTGAGGCTGATCAAGGAGATAAAATGCAGGCATATACAGGTTTTGCTGCTGTCTATGACACTTTCATGGATAATATTCCATATGAAGAATGGTGTGAATATCTGACAGGGCTTTTAAAGGAACAGGGGGTTACGGAGGGACTTCTTCTCGATCTCGGATGTGGAACGGGAAGTCTCACGGAGCTTCTCGCGGACGCTGGTTATGATATGATCGGCGTGGACAATTCCGAGGAGATGCTGGAGCTTGCCCTGGAAAAGAAGGAACAGTCCGGAAAAGATATTTTGTATCTCTGTCAGGATATGCGGGAATTTGAACTTTATGGCACGGTGGCGGCGGTGGTCTCCATCTGTGACTGTATGAATTATATTTTAGAGCCGGAGGATCTGACAGAAGTATTCCGCCTGGTTAACAATTACCTGGATCCGGGCGGAGTGTTTATCTTCGACATGAATACGGAGTACAAATACCGGGAGATCATGGGAGACAACACGATCGCGGAAGACCGGGATGACTCCAGCTTTATCTGGGACAACCAGTACGATGAGGAGGAGCAGATCAATATCTATGATCTGTCGATCTTTGTCCGTGAGGATGGGGATCTCTTCCGAAAGTACCATGAGACACATTATCAGCGGGCTTATTCCCTGGAAGAGGTGAAGAGTGCCATCCACGAAGCGGGAATGGAATTTGTTGCCGCCTACGATGCATTTACGAAGAATCCGCCGCGGGAGGACAGCGAACGTATTTATGTGATCGCGAGAGAATATGGAAAAGAAAGGAAATAGAGCATGAACGATTATATGATCCGTGCGACGGCTGCGGAAGGACAGATCCGCGCCTTTGCTGCAACGACAAGAGATATGGTGGAGAACGCAAAGAATGCCCACAACACAAGCCCGGTGGCTACGGCTGCCTTAGGACGTCTCATGACAGCAGCTGCCATGATGGGCGCTGACTTAAAAGGGGAGAAGGACCTTTTAACACTTAGAATTGAGGGAAGCGGTCCGCTGGGAGGACTTCTTGTCACAGCCAACGGCCATGGAGATGTGAAAGGATATGCGTTCAATCCGGATGTAATGCTTCCGCCGAATGCACAGGGAAAACTCGATGTCGGCGGTTCCCTGGACCTTGGCGTTTTGAGCGTTATCAAGGATATTGGCTTAAAAGAGCCGTATGTGGGACAGACACAGCTTGTCACAGGTGAGATCGCGGAAGATCTGACCTACTATTTTGCCACATCTGAGCAGGTTCCGTCCTCCGTTGCCCTAGGTGTTCTAATGAATAAGGACAACACGGTCCGTCAGGCAGGCGGCTTTATCATCCAGCTTCTTCCGGGTGCTTCCGATGAGATCATCGACAAGATCGAGGCGAAGCTTTCCGGAATTTCTTCCATCACAGCACTGCTGAATGCGGGAAAGACTCCGGAGGAGATCCTGACAGACATCCTCGGCGAGTTCGGACTTGAGATCTTATCAAAGATGCCGGTACAGTTCCACTGTGACTGTGACCGCTCCAGAGTGGAGAAGGCGATCATCAGCATCGGAAAAAAAGAGATCCAGGACATGATCAACGAGGGCAGAGAGATCGAGGTCAACTGCCAGTTCTGCAACAAGCATTATAAGTTCTCTGTGGATGAGCTGGAAGATATGCTTAAGAGGGCAACGAGAGAGTAAAAATATGAGTTCTGTTAAATTGAATGAGGAAGAAAAACGACTGCTCCACAACGCCTGGCATCACTTCCTGACCATCACCCATCACAAGCTGGTGGTCATGGAAGGCTGCTTTAAGGTTGGACTTTTTAAACAGGGGCTGCTCCACGATCTGTCGAAGTATTCCTGGGAGGAATTTAAGACCGGCGTGAAGTATTATCTGGACGAAAACCGGGACTACTGCGTGCCCAAGCGCAGCGCGGAAGAGATCGCACGGAGCGTGTAAGCGTCAACCCCTCTCAGTCATCTCGCCTTGCTCGATGCCAGCTCTCCCGAAGGGCGAGCTTTTTGGCAGTACGGTAAGATTTCCATTCTTTAAAGGCTCCCCCTTTCGGGGGAGCTGGCGCGTCAGCGCCTGAGAGGGTTTTCTTACACGTCCAGCTTTGCGTACTGGGCGTTGGTCTCGATAAAGCGGCGGCGCGGCTCCACCTGATCGCCCATCAGGATGGTAAAGGCTTCATCGGCCTTCTCGGCATCGTCAATGGTGATCTGTACGATCACGCGGTTATCAGGGTTCATGGTGGTCTCCCACAGCTGTTCGGGGTTCATCTCACCAAGGCCCTTATAGCGGTTGACCTTTGCGCCGGGCATCTCCTGCGAGAGGATGGCCATTTCAGCATCGTTGTAGGCGTACTTGATGGTGTTGCCCTTCTGCACCTTGAACAGGGGCGGCTGAGCGACATAGACATGGCCCTGCTCGATGAGGGGGCGCATATAGCGGAAGAAGAAGGTCAGCATCAGGGTGCAGATGTGAGAACCATCGACATCGGCATCGGCCATGATGAACACTTTATCATACCGCAGCTTGGAGATATCGAATTCCTCGCCGATGCCGCAGCCCAGAGCCAGCACAACGGGCATCAGCTTATCGTTGCCGTAGATGCGGTCCGCGCGGGCCTTTTCCACGTTCAGCATCTTGCCCCACAGGGGGAGGATGGCCTGAATGGCGGAGTCACGGCCCATCTTGGCCGAGCCGCCTGCAGAATCACCCTCGACGATGAAGATCTCGGTGCGGGTGGGGTCTTTTTCACGGCAGTCGGCCAGCTTGCCGGGCATCCGGCTGGTTTCCAGCGCGCTCTTGCGGCGCACCAGTTCGCGGGCCTTTTTGGCGGCGGCGCGGGCGCGGGCGGCCTGTGTGGCTTTTTCAAAAATGGCCTTTGCCACGCCGGGGTTCTCCTCAAAGAACTCCATCAGCTTGGAGTAGACCATGTTGGAAACGAGGGTACGAATTTCGGTATTGCCCAGCTTTGCCTTGGTCTGGCCTTCAAATTCGGCTTCCTGCAGCTTGACCGAGATGACGCAGATCAGACCCTCGCGCACATCTGCGCCGGACAGGTTCTCGTCCTTGTCCTTCAGCAGGCCGTGGCTGCGGCCGTAATCGTTGAACACGCGGGTCAGGCTGGCTTTGAAGCCCTCTTCGTGGGTACCGCCGTCCGGGGTGTTGACGTTGTTGGCAAAGCTCAAAAGCAGCTCGTTGTAGCTGGAATTGTACTGCAAAGCGATCTCCGCCACGCCGCGGTCGGTCTGTCCCTTGAGGTAGATGACGTTGGGGTGCAGCACCTCCAGTTTGCGCTTTTCGCCCAGATAGGTGACAAAGCTCTTGATGCCGCCCTCGTAGCACATGACCTCGGAGCGGTAGCAGGGGTCGCCCTCCTGCCCATCCTCCAGCACGGGGGTGTACAGCTGACGCTCATCGGTCAGGGTGATCTTGACACCGGCGTTCAGGAAGCTTTCCTCCCGCAGGCGCTTTTCCAGCGTGTCGAAGTCGTAGACGGTGGTATCCTTGAACATCTCCGGGTCGGGTTTGAAGGTGACCCGGGTGCCGGTGACGCCCTCGGCTACCGTGCCGATGCACTTGAGGTCACCGTCCGGGTCGCCGCGCCGGAAGGTCTGCTCGTACTCCTTGCCGTCGCGGCGCACATTGACAGTGAGCCACTCGGAGCAGGCGTTGACCACCGAAGCGCCCACGCCGTGCAGACCGCCGGCCACCTTGTAGCCGGAGTTCTCGCCGCCGAACTTGCCGCCGGCGTGCAGGATGGTGTACACCACGGTGACGGCGGGCAGACCGGTGTCGGCCTGAATGTCCACGGGGATGCCGCGTCCGTTATCGGTGACCTGAATGATGTTGTCCTTCAGGATCTTGACCTCGATGTGGTCGCAGTAACCGGCCAGCGCCTCGTCAATGGCGTTGTCCACGATCTCGTACACCAGATGATGCAGACCGCGCTCACCGGTGGAGCCGATATACATACCCGGGCGCTTGCGCACCGCCTCCAGACCCTTCAGCACCTGGATCTCGCTGGCGTTATACTCGTGGTCGGTTACGGTATCGGCATTTGTACTGGTAATGATTTCTTCTGCCATATCCTTTCTCCCTTTTGTTCATTTTTGCGTTTGTTTTTTCAAATTATAGCAAAGCGGGAACCGGTACACCATGGTGTACTTTTTTCTCGCCGTTTTGTTGTGTTTTCACGCGCTGCCCGCAGAGGGCGTTCCGGCTGGCACGGTGCGGCTTTCCGGGCAGTTCCGGGGCTTTCCCATCCCTCTTTTTTCTGTGGATCTTCCGCCCATTTTCCGCAAATTTCACTCCACCATCTTTTGCGCTCTGCGGCGCATGGCGGCGCTGGACAGCTCCGAAAGATACACTGCATCCACCAGCCCTCCGTCTGCCAGCACATAGCACTGGGGCAGCTCGTCCGAAAGGCTGACCACCGCCCCGTTCTTCTGGGCGTAGTTCAAAAACTCCCGCCCCCGGGGGGAGATGGTGGTGGTCTCCAAATCAAAGATGCCAATGATGTCACGGTCGTTCAGGACATAGTCCCGCCCCAGATGAATATACATACCGTATTTTCTCCCGTGTCTTTTGTTTGCATAAAGTCCGTGAAAATGCAGCTTTTATGCAGTATTACTTACAACATTTATCCATGCTGTCAGACCCGGTTCAGCACCCCGCTGTCCATGCGGTACACCTCGCCGTCAGTCTTTAAAAAGTCCGTGTCATCGCAGCTGGTCACAAAGGTCTGCTTTTCCTTCATGCAGGTGAGCAGATACTGCTTGCGCCCTTCGTCCAGCTCGCTCAGCACATCATCCAGCAGCAGTACCGGGTGCTCCCCGGTGATCTGCGCGGCTGCGGCGGCTTCGGCCATTTTCAGGCTCAGCACCACGCTGCGCTGCTGTCCTTGACTGGCATACACCCGGGCGGGCTGGTCGTCCAGCAGCAGCTCCAAGTCCTCGCGGTGGATGCCGCACAGGCTCTGCCCGGCGCGCAGCTCCTCCTCCTGCCGCTGACGCAGCAACTCGGCAAGCCCGCCCGGCGCAAACTGGGCGGCGTAGCGGATGCTCATCCGCTCTGCCCCGTGGGAAAGCTCCGCGTAGTTGGCACAGGCGCGGGGAGCCAGCAGTTTCAGATACTCCCGCCGCCGCTGCTGCAAAGCTTCGCCCTGCGCGGCAAGTTCGGTGTTGAGCACCTCCAGCAGGGTGCGCTTTTCCGCGTAGGGGCGTTCCTGCCCGGTTGCGGAATGGCGCAGCAGCGCATTTTTTTGCTGCAACACCCGCACATAGCGGCGGTAGCTGGCCAGATACCCGGGGTACAGCTGACACAGCGCAGCGTCCAGAAACTTGCGCCGCCCTTCCGGAGCCCCCTTAACAAGGCTCAGGTGGCCGGGGTCGAACACCACCGCCGGAAAGCTGCCCGCCAGTGCCGCCGCCCGCTTGGGCGCTGCACCGTTCACCGCCGCATAGCGGCCGGGCTTTGCGGCTTCCGGGGTGCCCACCGTCATGCGGATGTGGGCAGGTTCGGCGGGCTCACAGCCTTCCGGCCTATCCCGCTGGGTATCGGCTTCCAGCACCGCAAATGCTTCTCCCCGGCGTACAAGCTCGGCGTCCTTACCGCCCCGGAAGCTTTTGCCGCCGGTCAGCAGCCAGATAGCCTCTAAAAGGTTCGTTTTGCCTTGGCCGTTGTTGCCGCAGATGACGGTAAGCTCCCGGCCAGGCTCCAGCCGTGCCGCACAAATATTGCGATAGTTCTGTACTTCCAGCGAAAGCAGACGCATTTACTGACCCTGCCCGATCTCTACGCTCTGCCCGTCCAGCTCGATGACGTCCCCGGCGCGGCACTTTTTGCCCCGCATGGTGCACACCTCGCCGTTCACCTTCACGGCACCGCCCTGCACCAGCTCTTTTGCTTCGCCGCCGGTCTCGCACAGGCCAGCAAATTTGAGCAGGGCATCCAGCTTGATAAACTCGGTATGAATGAGAATCTTCTGCATAAAACGCGCTCCTTAGTCGTTTTTAAAGCGTACCGGCAATACCAGATACAAAAAGTCGTTGCCCTCCACCGGCAGCACCTTGACCGGGCTCAAAGGTCCGCTGATCTCCATGCGCACCTGCTCGGTGCGGGCGTTGCGCAAAGCGTCCAGCAGATAGCGGTTATTAAAGCCGATCTCTACCTCATCGCCCTCGCAGGCGGCGCTGAACTCGTCCACCACGCGGCCGAGGTTGGTCTGGCAGCGCACCACAACTTTACCCTCTGTAAAGGAAATGCGGAGGGGATTTTTTAAACGCTCTGTAATAATCAGAGAGGCACGCTCGATGGTGGAGATAAAGTCCTTGGTGTCGATGGTCACCCGGGTGCGGCTTCCGGCGGGGATGACGTTGCGGTAGTTCAAAAACTCGCCCTCGATCAGGCGGCTCATGATGGTGTAACCGGCGGTGGTGAACACCACATAGCGGCGGTTGGCACTGATGTGCACATCCTCCTCGTCATCGTTGGCCAGCAGATGGGACACCTCGGTCATGGTCTTGCTGGGCACGATGATGCGGATATCCTTCACGGCAGTGATGGGGCGCTCCACGATGGCCAGACGATAGCCGTCCAGCGCCACTATGGTCAGCTTGTCCAGTTCGATCTCGAACAGTTCGCCGGTGTGGGCGGGTTTTTTCTCGTCCTGACTGACGGCATACAGGGTGCGGTCGATCATATCCCGCAGCACGCCGGTCTTGATGGTCAGGGTCTGCTCCGCGCCGGTGTTGGGCAGATCCGGGAAATCGGTAGCCGGCATGGACTGGATCTCGAACTGTGCCACGCCGCTCTGGATGGTGGTCTTGCCGTTATCCGCCGCCACGATGCTGATTTGACCTGCCGGCATCCGGCTGATCATGCTGCTGAGCAGTTTTGCATTCAGCACGATCTCACCGGGTTCTTTGATGTTGGCTTCGATGGTGGTCACGATGCCCATTTCCAGATCGTAGCCGGTCAGGGTGAGCTGAAAGCCCTCGGCCTTCAGCAGAATGCCCTCCAGCACCGGGATGGACGAGCGCATGGTGACAGCTTTGGAAACGCCGTCGATGGCTGCACTGAGCAGTGTTTTATCGCAGACGATGTTCAAAACAGTATCTCTCCTTTTTTCACACTTCCGGCTTGATCCCTGCCCTTTGGGCTGCTGCCGGAAGGCAGTAATATATTGAACTTGTTGTAGTAACCGTAGTAGGGGGTGGGGAAGATGTTGAAAACCCGGAAATGTCTTGCCTGGAAGCGAGGCTTTGGCTTTCCACCGGGTTGTGGAAGACTCGTGAAGGAAATGTTGAAAGGTGGGGAACGGTGTTTCTTTCCACAGCCGATGTGAAGAACTGATGTTAAATGTTGAAAACTAAGTGGAAAGTGTGGAAAGCTTCGCCTTTTTGCCACAAGATATAGGCGTATTTTCCCCTTTTTGTTCCGTTTTCTCCCCATATTTTGGGGTCACACCCTGAAATGAGTATGACTTTTGTCCGGTTTTCCCCGGTTTAGGCCTTCACGTTTTTGATGATATCGCTTACGGTCTCCCGCAGATGCTGGTCGTTCTTCATGTCCCGTTCCATGGTCTTGAGGGAGTAGACGATGGTGGAGTGGTCGCGGCCGGAAAATTCCCGCCCGATCTCCTCCATGCTCATGCCGGTGACCTCCCGCAGGATATAGATGGCAACGCGCCGGGCGGAAGCCACGTTGGCGTTGCGCTTGGTGCCCCGGATGTCGGCAGGGGACACGTTGAAGGTGCGGGATACCTCGCCAATGATCTTTTCGATGGTCACCGGTACCGGCTGGGTCTCGTTGAGGATATCCTTGATGGCGTTCTGCGCCACGCTGATCACCGGCTGGATGCCCTCCAGCATATAATAGGCGTTCAGCTTTTTCACTGCGCCCTCCAGCTGGCGGATGTTGTTTTTCAGGTGGTTGGCAATGAACTCTGCCACGTCCTCGGGCAGGTCCAGATGCAACAGCTCTGCCTTGCGCTTCACGATGGCAACGCGGGTCTCAAAATCCGGCGGCTGCACATCGGCGGTCAGACCCCACTCAAAGCGGGTGCGCAGACGCTCTTCGAGGCTCTTGATCTCCTTGGCGGGGCGATCGGAAGCGATGACGATCTGCTTGTGGGCGTCGTGCAGGGAGTTGAAGGTGTGGAAGAACTCTTCCTGCGTGGACTCCTTGCCCGCGATGAACTGGATATCGTCCACCAGCAAAAGGTCTGCCACACGGTACTTCATGCGGAAGTCCTCGGTGCTGCCGGCGCGGATGGCGGCGATCAGCTCGTTGGTGAACTGCTCACAGGTGACATACATGATGACGAAATCGGGGTGGGTGCGCTTGATCTCGGTCTGAATGGCGGTCAGCAGATGGGTCTTGCCCAAACCGGAACCGCCGTAGATGAACAGGGGGTTATAGGCCCCGGAGGGGTTTGCCGCCACAGCCTGCGCAGCAGCAAACGCAAACTGGTTGGACGGCCCCTTGATGAAGTTTTCGAAGGTGAACTCGTAGTTGCCCTGCGGGGAGGCGGGGTTTGCCTCGTACTGCTGGGCCAGCACTACTTCGTGGGGCGGGGTGCTGGGCACCACAAGGGTGATGTCCACATCAAAGCCCAGCACGGACTTGAAGGCCTCCTTGAGCAGGCCAAGGTACCGGTCGGTGACGATCTTGCAGATAAAATCGTTGCGCACCGACAGGGTGATATGGCTGGAGTCCTCAAAGCTGATGGGCTCCAACCCGTCGATATAGAGATTGTACGTTGGCTCGGCCATCTGCGCCTTGCAGTACATCTGGGCCGCTTCTAAAACGTCCTTGAAAGAATCCATAAAACATCCACTCCATTGAATCGGTCGAAGTTTTCAACAATGCTGCTGATACCATGTTAGTATACCACAAAAATCTCCCTGCGTCTATATTACTATAATGTAATTTATAATACATAAGATAAGCCCCCGCAGCGCCCTTGTGGAAACACGCCAAAAAGACCACAATATCTGGTAGAAAAAAGTTTTCCACAGCAAAATGGTGAAAAAGTTGAAAAGCTTTTAACAGAAAAATCAGAAAAAAGTTTGCAGAAAACTGAAAAAAATGCTTGACAGAACGTCATACTATGCGATATACTGTTGAATTGCAAGCCTGTCCCCAATCTGGGACCGATCAAGACCCCATACCGGGGATAAGTTTTTACGGAGGATACAACCATGAAGAGAACTTTTCAGCCCAAGAAGCGTCAGCGCAAGGAAGTTCATGGCTTTCTGACCCGCATGAGCACCAAGAACGGCCGTAAGGTCATCAATGCTCGCCGTGCAAAGGGCCGCAAGAGCCTGACTGTCTGATCTCTGCCTTGCAGGTGAGATCCGGCGCAGAAATGAATATGCGCACAAAAGACCGCTGATATCCCATTGGCGGTCTTATTTTTTTACCCGTCAAAAGTTTTTTCGTAAAAATGCCCGGATGGGCTTTTAAACTGCAAAAATTTTTGATATACTGGCTAAAGAGTGCACCTATGTGCACCCGGACGAAAGGAGGTGCCGATGTTATGCGTTATCGTCCGATCCGCCGCAACAGCGAGTTTGGCCGTGTGTACGCCCGCGGCAAGTCCTATGTGAACCCGGCACTGGTACTGTATGTGCTCAAGACCCGGGGCCGCAACACCCGGGTGGGCCTGACCGCCACTAAAAAGATCGGCCACGCCGTACAGCGCAACCGCGCCCGCCGCGTGATGAAAGCTGCGATTGACGAGCATCTGGATCACAATATCGGCGGCTATGATCTGATCTTCGTGGCCCGGGGCATGACCCCCAAACTGAAAAGCTGGCAGCTGAGCAGCGTTGTGGCAAAGCTGTTTGCCCAGGCCGGTCTGCCGGATAAGGCAAAGCGCCCGGACGCAAAGCCGCCCGCCACCGTGCCCCCTGCCCGCAAACAAAAGCCGGAGTCCCGCGTGTGAACCGGCTGCAAATGCTCTGCCGCAGGGCGCTGTGCGTGCCCATCCGCATCTACCAGTATACCCTCAGCCCATGGATCGGCCGCAGCTGCCGGTTTTCGCCCAGCTGCAGCAACTACACCATGCAGGCCATCCTGACCCACGGCTGTATAAAAGGCATTTTGCTGGGCGCATGGCGCATTGCGCGGTGCAATCCGCTGGGCAAGTGGGGCTACGACCCCGTGCCGCCGCCCGGCCGCTGGCAAAGCCCTGCCCGCAATTTACAGCCTGCAAAGCTGTTTGAAAAGCGGCATAGGGGATAAAGTTTTCGCTTCTTGTGACGCGCTGCACTGTGGGCGGCGTGTCCTACGATAAAAAAATAATGCGTCCCGGGCCACAGCCGGGGCAGAATGGACAAAGGTATGAACTTCTTTTACATCCTGAGCGGTCCTCTCGGCTATGTCATGGAGTGGATCTACAAGCTGCTGCCGAACTACGGCTGGGACATCATCCTCTTCACCCTGCTCATCAACATCGTCAAGATCCCCCTGCAGACCAGCCAGCAGAAGAGCATGGCGAAAATGTCTGCTTTCCAGCCCATGATCGCGGAGATCCAGACCAAGTACAAGAATAAGCCCGAAAAGCAGCAGGAAGAGCTGATGAAGCTGCAGCAGGACTTTGGCTATAAGCCCACGGCCGGCTGCGTGCCCATGCTGCTGAATTTCCTTGTCATGTTCGGTGTTATCGGCGTGGTGTATAACCCGCTGGAGCGTATTTTCCACATCAGCGCCGCTGCACTGGCCAGCGCTGGCGAGGCTATGACCGCCGCCGGCATCTCCTTTACCGCCATCACCCGCGATACCAACATCATCGCCGAGGTACTGGCAGGCAACAGCGGCGTGCTGGGCTGCTTCAGCGTCGAGCAGATCGCTACCATCACCGAGTTCGGCCAGCACATGAACTTCCTTGGCATCGACCTGACCCGCATCCCGCAGATCGGTCTGTCTCTGGATATCGTGCTGCCGCTGCTGTCGGTCATCACCATGTTCCTGTCCACCCACATCAGCATGAAGGCTTCCGGCCAGCAGATGCAGGGCAGCATGAAGCTGACCATGTACATGCTGCCGCTGATGTACCTGTTCTTCTGCTTTACCTTCCCTCTGGCATTCTCTCTGTACTACGTCATTTCCAACATCGTTATGACCGTACAGACTCAGGTCATGCGCAAGTTCTACGACCCCGAGAAGATGCGCAAGGAAGTGGAAGCGGAGATCGCCGCCAAGCGCAAGCAGGAAAAGCGCGGTGTGAAGAACACCACCATCACGGTGACCGACCCCAAGACCGGCATGACCGTGGAAAAGAACCTTTCCGCCAGCGAGATGAACAAGCGTCGGCTGGAGTATGCCCGTCAGCTGGACGCCGAGCGCTACAAGGACGAGCGCACCGTGCCGCTGAGTGAGCTTGACAAGCAGGATAAACAGTAACAAGGGAGGTAAACGGTTATGATCCGTACACAGGAATCCACCGGCAAGACGGTGGACGAAGCCCGCGCCAAGGCCTGCGCCCTGCTGGGCGTGCAGGCCGACGATCTGAATGTCAGCTATGAAGTGCTGGAAATGCCCCAAAAGACCGGTTTTCTGGGCTTAAAGACCACCCCCGCCAAGGTGCGCGTGAGCGTAGAAGAGCCGGATGCCCCCGTCGCTGCACCCGCAAAGCCGGTGGAGGTTGTGGCAGAGCAGCCTGTTGAGACTGCCGCCCCCGTGCAGGAGACTGCCCCCGTGGCAGAGGAAGTTCCCGCTGCTGTGGCAGAGCCTGCCGCGCCCGCCGCAGAGCAGACCCCCGCTGCCCAGCAGCCCGCCGAGACTGCCGAGGAGGCAGAAGAGGTGGAGGTGCCCATCGTCATCGAGGAGAATGCCAAGGTGAAGGCCGCCGTGGACTATCTGCGGGAAGTCATCACCCTGATGGGCGTGGAGAACGTGACCTTCAGCGCCGTGCAGAAGGGCGAAGCCACCATCATCCGTCTGGACGGTGAAAAGCTGGGTGCCCTCATCGGCCGCCGTGGCGAGACCATGGAGAGCCTGTCCTATCTGGCAAGCCTTGTGGCAAACCGTCTGGAGGGCGATTACATCAAGCTGGGTCTGGACGTTGCCGGTTACCGCGACAAGCGCGAGAGCGACCTGACCGCACTGGCACAGCGCATTGGCGCCAAGGTGCGCAAGACCGGCCGCAGCTTTGCCATGGAGCCCATGAACCCCTACGAG
>ENA-OPAA01001514-OPAA01001514.1-human-gut-metagenome-genome-assembly--contig:-NODE-1514-length-13206-cov-11.924645_pt1 | contig 13206 bp, 10 predicted proteins | sample MGYA00241049_ERZ501414 | MGnify/ENA primary metagenome ERZ501414 (study PRJEB25962, sample SAMEA2042520) | human gut metagenome | biome: human gut; feature: human-associated habitat; material: faeces... | reverse complement strand
TTTTGTAAACCCCTTTTTGACAATTTTTTTATCTTTTTTACATTATCGGCAATTTCTACATTTTAAACTCATTTGTTGTTTATTTTATCCTAAAATTCACTATATACACCCTTTTTTTAAAATAAACTTTATTCGACAGATTTTCAAAACAATTTTCTTGACAAAGAATGGGTATATATATATAATAGTATTAACAAATAAATCCCCTTAAAAACATTGACGGGAACAAGATGCAAATGAACCGGCAAAGAGAGCTGACGGTTGGTGTGAGTCAGCATGGAACATTGTATGGATAGCTCATCCCCGAGTTTTTCGTGTGAAGTGTATATACTATATATATGTAATGCGAAACGCAAGACTGCGTTATCGGTCGGGACTTTGTCAGAAGTCTTTAAGGAGAACACAGTGATGTGTTCTTGAATACGGGTGGTACCACGGATTTTATTCGTCCCTTTGTTTAGGGGGGCGATTTTTTTGTGCTATTTAACAGGAGGTTATTATATGAAACCATCATTTGAAAAGTACATTCCCTTTAAGCAGATTAATCTGCCGGACAGACAGTGGCCAAACAATACTATAACAAAAGCACCGATCTGGTGCAGTGTTGACCTTCGTGACGGTAATCAGGCGCTTGTCGATCCTATGAACCTTGAAGAAAAGCTCGAATTTTTCCACGCACTTTGCGATATGGGCTTTAAGGAAATCGAAATCGGTTTTCCGAGTGCGTCAGAAACAGAATATGAAATCTGCCGTGAGCTTATCGAAAACAACCACATTCCCGATGATGTAACAATTCAGGTTCTTGTTCAGGCAAGAGAGCATCTTATCAGAAAAACTTTTGAGGCTGTTAAGGGTGCTAAAAATGTTATCGTTCATTTCTATAACTCAACTTCAACTCTCCAAAGAAAAGTTGTTTTCAAAACAGATATGGACGGCGTAATCAAAATTGCCGTTGACGGTGCAAAGCTTATTAAACAGCTTACTGATGAATATGACGGAGATACAAACTTCAGATTTGAATATTCTCCCGAAAGCTTCAGCGGTACTGAGCCTGAAAACGCTGTTGAAATCTGCGACAGGGTTATCGAGGCACTCGGTTCGACTGCCGAAAACAAGTTGATTGTCAATCTTCCTAATACTGTTGAGATGTGTACACCGAACACATATGCAGATCAGATTGAATACTTTGCAAGAAATCTTAAACATCGTGACGCCGCTATTATCAGTATTCACCCACACAATGACCGTGGATGCGGTGTTGCCGCCGGCGAACTTGCATTGCTTGCAGGTGCAGAAAGAGTTGAGGGTACACTCTTCGGCAACGGTGAGCGTACAGGTAATATGGATATCGTTACGATGGGACTTAATATGTTCACACAGGGCGTTGATCCTAAGCTTGACTTTTCAAATCTTCCAAAGCTCCGTGAAATCTACGAGCGTTGCACAAATATGAAGATTGACCCTCGTCAGCCATATATCGGCGAGCTTGTATTTACAGCATTCTCGGGCTCACATCAGGACGCTATCAACAAGGGTATGAAGTATATGAAAGAAAGCGGAACTGAGTACTGGGAAATTCCGTATCTTCCGATTGACCCTGCCGATGTCGGCAGAGAGTATGAGCCGATTATCAGAATCAACTCACAGTCCGGTAAGGGCGGTGCAGCTTTTGTTATGAACAATAACTTCGGTTATGACCTTCCGAAGAGAATGCATCCCGAGTTTTCAAAGCTTGTTCAGGCAAAATGTGAGGAGCTTGGCAGAGAGCTTATTCCGAAAGAGTTGTTTGAGGTGTTCGAGAAGAATTATCTTGAGCATAAGCAGAAATATGTTCTCTCAAGCAGAAAAATTTACGAAGAGAGCGAAAACGGCAATGATTATGTTCACTTTAAGGGCAAGATGAAGATTAACGGCAACGAAGAGGTTTCTCTCAGCGGTGTCGGCAACGGTCCTATTGACGCATTCTTCAATGCAATCAAAAAGGTCGGTCTTGACAAGTATGAGTTTATCTCATACAGTCAGCACGCAATTTCTCAAGGTTCCGACTCAAAGGCTGTTTCATATATCGAACTCAAAAAGCCTGACGGAAAGAATATCTTCGGCATCGGCATTGACTCAAATGTCAATGTTGCATCGGTACTCGGTGTTCTCAACGCAATCAACAGAGCCGAGGCTTAATCAATTTAACAATTCAATTTTCAGGGCTGTGCGAATGTGCAGTCCTGTTTTTTATGAAACAAGATGTAAATAATTGACTTTTGAAACGCAGACATATATAATATAAACACATAATCGCAAATAGAAATTGTAGGGGTTAAAATGAAAAAGAAAGTAATTATAATTATTGCAGTGGTTTGTGTAGCGATTATTGCCGTTGTCGGTACAATCTTCGGCGTAAATGCTTACAACAATTACACCATACAGCAACAGACAGAACAGCAAGACAAAAGTATTGACGATACATACTCAAAATTTACAAAGGAAACCGACAGAGCCAAAAAGTTAGTTATATTATCCGATTTCATTAAGAACAAGCCATCAACAAGTGATGAAATCAAGGTTGAAGTGTTAAACTCTGTTGAGCCAAAGTACAATGAAACACTTGCAAAAATGCAAAAGTTTTTCACAGATGATTATGATAAGACAATAAAAGATAACACTATTGACAGCAAAACTCTTGAAAAAACTAACGATAAAAAGATGTTGCAGTCTTGTATTGATAATCTTGAGGCTTTAAAGAAAACAATTGATTCCGAAAAAAGCAATGTATTCTATAAAAAGGATATTGGCAACTACGATAAAAAGCCTGACGAATTGATTAGTTCTTACAATGACAGAATAACTGCCATTGAAAAAGCCGAAGCTGAAGCAAAGGCTAAGAAAGAAGCCGAGGCAAAAAAGAAAGCCGAAGAAAAAGCTAAACAGGAAAAGAAGAAGCAAACCGAGAGCAGTAACACAAACAACAACGATAACTCCTACAGTGATAATACAAACAGTTACAGCGACAGCGGAAACAATAATTACAGTTCTAATGATAGTAACTACAGCAGTGGAAATAATTATAATTATGACTCAGGCAATTCATCATCAGGCTCATCCGAAAAGCATTACGATAGCTGGTATGAAAGCGAAGAAGGAAAAAGTTATTTTGATGAAAGTACTGGAGAAGCATGGGACAATAATGGAAACACTTGGAATTATAAAGATGTGCAAGAATGGTTTTAATATTTTAAATTTTAATTAATTATTTTTTATTTTATTTCTATTTTTAACAACCTGTTATAAAACTTTTATCGGTCGGATAATTTATTAAAATTGTCCGACCGATTTTTTGCGTAAAGTCGGATGCAATTTTTTGTTTAATGTAAAATTCAAATACCGCTTTCAGAAAAATGTTACAAATCGCCTTTAAAAATCAAGAATTTCGTTACAAATGATTGAATATTTTCAAGAATAATGTTACACCGCCTTTATTTGTCCTTAAATCGCCCATAATAAGACTGAAGGCGAAAAATAGGGACATACAGCTAACACATAGCTATATGCCCCTGAAAATCGGTTTTAAAGCTTATTTCATGCTGTTTTCGTAAGACTCAATCATCTTTTTAACCATCTGACCGCCTACAGAACCTGCTTCTCTTGCAGAAATGTCGCCGTTATATCCCTGTTTGAGGTTTACGCCTACTTCGTTGGCACATTCCATCTTAAAGCGTTCCATGGCTTCCTTTGCCTGAGGTACATTAATCTGATTGTTATTGCTTGACATAATTTGTTTTCTCCTTTTCAAAACTTTTAAATCTCGTCAAATTTATTAATAAAGCGGCGTTTCGGCATCCCGTTTTCATCGCCGCAATAGTATTGTTTGCGGTGAAATTCGTTTTATTATTTGTAATTTTTTCAAGTTTTGAAATTCACAAAAAACATCATACAAAGCAAAAAGCAGCTATGCCAAACGACATAACTGCTTTTTATATTGTGTATGAAAGGGTTAGGGAAATAAGCCTTTCGTCTTGCTGTTGAATATATTGAGTTACTTTTTCTCGATTGAATCGGTCTTGTAGATGAAATCAACCTTACCGTTCATATCATCGGAAATACCGCTGTAGTTGTTGTACTTCTTTGATGCTTTCTGAACAGCCTTGAAACGGTCGATGATATCCCGGACATCACCGTTTGCGGCATCAACAATGCTGTCAATGCCCTCCTCTTTGAACTTCTTCATACCCTTGGACAATGTCATTGCACCGTCATTGAGCTGTTTAACGCCGTCAACAAGTGCTGCACTGCCGTCCTTGAGAGTACCAACGCCCTCGAAGAGGCTCTTTGTACCGTCCGAAAGTGAGCTTGTGCCGTTTTTGAGAGTCTTTACACCGCTTTTAAGGCTTGATGTACCGTCCTTGAGGGTTGAAGTTCCGTTCTTGAGTTCGCTTGTACCGCTCTTAAGACTTGAAGAACCGTTCTTGAGCTGACCGGCACCGCTTACAAGTGAACCTGTGCCGTCCTTGAGTGTATATGTGCCGGCGAGAATCTGCTGAGCGCCCTCGTTAGCCTGATCAACACCCGCTGTGTATGAAAGCACACCCTGATAGAATGTGTTGTAGCTGTCAAGCTGAGTTTTGAGAGCCTGAAGTGACTTTCTGCCTGCCTGAGCTTTTGCAACACCTGCCTGAATCTGACTCTGAACCTCTTCGCTGTTCATATTTGTTTCGATAAGGCTCTGAATCTGTGCCTCTGTATTGCTGTCAATTGCAGTCTGAACCGCAGACGAACTCATCTGTGTAGAAACTGCAGTAGAAACCTGAGCCTGAACTTCCTCGCTGACCTGACCTGCGGCAACAGCGGCATCATACTGATCTGCCGTCATACCAAGACCTGCGGCTGCGAGAACCTGTTCCGTAACAGACTTTCTTACCGTTGCCTCAACGGCAGTTCTGATAACATCCTTCTGGCTGTTTACAGTTGCCGTTACTGTTTCAAGTGCTGTATTATAAGCGAGCTTCTGAGCATTTTCATCGCTGAGTGATGAAATAAGTCCTTCAAGAACGCTGTCATAGTTTTTAATTGTAAGCTTGTCGGCTGTAAGACCTGCGGCGGCAATCTGAGTGTCGGCAGTTGAAAGAAGTGTGTTAAACACCTGTTCTGCACCGCCGTTTAGAGTTGCGCTGTTGGATGAAAGCTTGCCGAGACCGCCCGCAAGTGTTGCAACATAACTGCTGAGACTTGCCGCACCGTTGTCAACCTGTGACGCACCGCCTGCAAGTGTTGCAAGACCGCTGTCAAGCTGTGATGCACCGCTGTCAAGCTGTGACGCACCGTTTTTGAGCTTTGCCGCACCGTCATCAAGCGTTTTTGCACCGCTTGAAAGACCGTCTGCACCGCTGTCAAGTTTTTTTGCACCGCTGTTTACCTGTTCTGCACCGTCATAAAGCTTGTCGATACCTTCAATGAGTGTGCCTGACTTGTCAAGAAGTGTGCCGATACCGTCATAAAGCTGTGAAGAACCGTCAACAAGCTGTTCTGCGGCGTCTTCGAGTTCATCAAGAGAATCCTTAAGCTCGTCAACCTTATCGTCAACCTTTGAAAAATCAACATCGTTGAAAATATCGTTCATTGCAACTGTCATTGTTGTTGAAAGTTCAAAATCGGTTGTATCTGCTGTGATTTCAACATAATCAGGGATTTCCATTTCATCCTTGTCAATGTCAAGGCTGTCCTGCATACCCGGAAGAGCAAAACCGGCAACAATTGTTCTTGTACCGTCATTGATAGCCTTGCCGTTTGAAACCTCAACATTTTTGAATTTGTCATCGTCAAGAATCATACCCGAAAGCATAAGGAACGGAACATTAACTTCTTCTGTCTTGCCGTTAATCTTAACCTTTTCCTTCTGTGTGTTTTCATAGTCAATGCGGATTGTAACCTTACCGCTCTTGCCTGCGATTTCATCGGCAGAAACAGTTTTGCCGTTGAGCTTATAGCTTAATTTGAGCTTTACGGGAAGTTCGGTTGTGCCTGTTCCCTGATAGTAGATGTCATCGCCATTTGCAGCCCACTCATAAGCATTGTCTTCGTTTACCGTGTATGTTTCGTCACCCTTAACATTTTTAACATCCTTGAGGTTTGAAACATCCTTTACCTTGCCTTTTGTATCTACACCCTTGAGCCAGTCGCTTACAATGATTTTCTTAGCCGCACCGCTTGCGTCGGCAATAACATAAACGGTTTCATTTTTGCTGAGCTTTTTGAGAGCCTCTTTAGTTGTGCTTGCCTTCTTAACAGCCTCAACCGTACTTTCTGTCTGAACACCGAGAGCCTGTGCAGTATTGTCTGCACCGGCGGAATAAGCGGCAACACCTACTCCGCTGCAAAGAATTGTGAGTGCAAGCGCACCTGAAATAGCACCCTTGATATAGTTTTTGCTTAAAAATTTATGATTATTATTTTTGTTAGTCTTTTTCATTATACAGTAGCCTCCGAAATTGATGTTTTTTTCGGCTTAAAACCGAGAGTTGTCTTTGCAATTACCTTGTCGAACAGCATAAACATTGCCGGCAAAATAAGCGTTACGCAGAACATACTGATGACAGCACCTCTTGCAAGGAGCTTACAGATTGATGAAATAAGGTCAACATCCGAGTAGAATGCGACGCCGATTGTAGCGGCAAAGAGTCCCATTGCACTAACGATAATTGACGGAATTGAAGTTTCAAGAGCCGTAATAACCGAGGTGCGTTTATCGTTTCCGAGATACCTTTCCTTCTTATATCGTGTCGTCATCAAAATTGCGTAGTCAACCGTTGCACCAAGCTGAATTGTACTTATACAGATAGGTGTGATGAACGGGAGCGACTCGCCCATAAGATGCGGAATACCGAGGTTGATAAAGATTGCAAGCTCAATAACCGCAACAAGAATAATCGGAAGTGTGATACTCTTTTCAACAATCGCAATGATAATAAAGATTGCAACAATAGAAATTGCATTTACAACCTGAAAGTCAACTGTCGTGATGTTTACAAGGTCGTTTGTACAAGCGGCTTCACCGATGAGAAGTCCGTCCTTATCATACTTTGTAATGATTTTATTCAACTCGTCAATCTGCTTTGCCATAGGATCTGTGGCTGTTTTGTACTCAGAGTTGATAAGCATAAGCTCCCATTTATCATTTTTGAGAACGCTTGTGATTGAATCGGGAAGAACCTCTTCCGGAACAAGCGAACCTACAACGCTTTCAAGACCGAGAACATATTTTACGCCGTCAACCTTTTCAAGCTCGTTTGTCATATTTCTTGCGTCCTTTGCAGAAAGCGAAGAATCAACAAGAACCATATGTGTTGTACCGACACCGAATTCATCTTTAAGCTTTGTGTTGGCAATTACATTTGCCATATCCTCGGGAAGACTTTCCGACAAATCGTAGTAAATCTCATTGTTTGTCTGGCTGTATGCCGAATAGAACGGATAAATAAGAGCCGCAAACATTACGAGAAATACGGGGAAAATTTTAACAAGTCCTGTTGCAAGCTTCTTTGTTGACGGAATAAGCGACTTGTGCATTGTCTTTTCAAGAGGCTTGTCAAGAACAAGAATAAGCGACGGAAGAACCGTTACACAGGAGATAACACCGAGGATAACACCCTTTGCCATTACAATACCGAGGTCAAGACCGAGTGTGAATGTCATAAAGCAAAGTGCGATAAAGCCTGCAACCGTTGTGATTGAACTTCCGATTACGGAACGGACGGTTTCGTGAATTGCAACAGCCATTGCCTGCTTGTGGTTTTCACAAATGCCCTTTTGTTCTTCATAGCTGTGCCACAGGAAGATTGAGTAGTCCATTGTTACCGCAAGCTGAAGAACTGCCGCCAACGCTTTGGTAATGAATGAAACCTCACCCATAAAGTAGTTACTGCCCATATTTACGAGGATAGCAACCGCTATACTTGCAAGGAACACAAACGGGATAATCCAGTTATCCATAAATATCATCATTGCAATTACCGCAAGAACAACAGCGATTGCAACATAAGTCATTTCCTGTTCCTCAAACATATCCTTCATATCCGTAATCATTGCCGACATACCCGAAACAAAGCACTGCTTACCGGCAACCGAACGGATTTCTTCGATAGCGTTCATTGTTTCATCAGCTGATGTTGAGGTGTCGAAGAATACCGCCATCATTGTTGCATTTCCCGAATTGAACGCATCATAAATTTTGTCGGGCAGCATTTCCTTTGGAATTGAGATGTCGGCAAAATCGTCATACCAAAGAACCGTATCAACATGGTCGATTTCTTTGATTTTTTCCTCTGTTGCCGCAACATCCTTATCATCCATATTCTCAAAGATGAGGAACGAAAAAGCACCCTTTCCAAAGTCATCAAGCAGATAATCCTGACCCTTGATTGTGTCGAGGTTATCGGGAAGATAACTAAGAATGTCGTAATTAACCCTTGTAAATGCCATTCCCAAGGCTGACGGAATCATCAGCGCAACGGCAAGTATAAGGATTACGAAACGGCTTTTAACAACCGCTTTCCCTAACTTCATATTTCATACTCCTTCATATATGATTTGCAGACTGCACTCTGCATTCAAAGGAACGATCCGAGAGGTGAACCGTATTTCCTTTGTCCGTAATATATTCTATTACGACTTTGTTAAAATTTAAACAGACACAAAAAATGCCGTGTCAGGAATTTAGACACGGCAATAAATTTGTACGGAAATCAGACATTTTGTTAAATTCGTCTGCATTTCAGACACACAAATATTCACTTTTAACCAATAAAACAGCAATCAGGCATTGATTTTGGCACATCTGTCCAATGCAGACTCCATTGAACCCTCAAACAGCTCACAAATGCGTTTCATCTTAATTCTGAGGTCATATTTCATACCTCCGCCGAGCCAGTCGATAATAAAACCGACAAGCTGACACTTGTAATACATAATCATTGCGTCAAGGTCATCTTCGGCAATATTTTTTGTAATTTCAAGCTTGTCAAAATAGCTTTTTATAGCGTGAGTACAAATCCTGTTGAGATACACATCAAATGTAGTTCTGTTCGCAGAATTGTAAATGTGCTGAATCACCAACTTGTTAGAAGAAGCATAGTCAATTACAGAAATCAGACTTTCATAAACAGAGGTATTGTTGTCGGTTTCGGTCGCAACAAATCTGTCAGCCTCTTCAACGAGAATTTCCTCAAGAAGCGACGGAATGTCGTCAAAATGGTAGTAGAAGGAATTACGGTTAATTCCGCATTCTTCAACAATTTCCTTGACTGTAATTTTATTCAACGGCTTTTTATTCAAAAGCGAAATAAAGGTCGCCTTGATAGCCGCCTTGGTAAATGTCGGCATAGTGTCCCCCCTGAAAATTGCAAAACATCCGTGTGCAGACGGATATTTCCGTTCCGAATTTTTTCATACACAATATATGCAGCCGATTGCTACACTAATCAAAGTAGATTGTATCACAATTATTCAAAAATAGCAATAACAAGCATATTAACAAAATCAGGGGTTTGTTTTGTATTTCCTATGTAAAAAAGCCCCGAAATTGATGTTACCCCCCAAAAAAGTCAGACCAAAAATCTAATGATTTTGGAGGTTGGTTCAAAATCGTGGCTTTATAGTTATAAAGTGATAAATTCAATATCTTTCGGGAAATCATTTTGCACACTGCAAAGGCTGATTTCATAGTCCGAAAATTTGTATTGTTTCATATAATATTCGGTTTGATTTTCAGAGAATTTTCCGTTGCTGACATCAACACTTTTTGCGCCACGGTGAAATCCGTCACCCATACATTTTAGGAGTGCCTCTTTTTTAGTCCACAATTCAAAAAATGTGCCGAGCCTGTCAAAAGCGTTGCCGAGCAATTTCATCTCGTTGTCGCAGAAAACAATTTTGCCGAGCCTTATGCCCTTGAGAAATCGAATTTCTTCAATATCACAACCGACTTCGGAATCTGACAACGCAAAAAGCACATAGCTTCCGCTGTGCGAAATATTAAAACAAAGTCCGTTGTCACATTCGGGCTTGCCAAATTCATTCACGGTGATTTTTGCACCGCCAAGAAATTTGTTCATAAACAATCCGCCTGCAATGCAACGCAGTTTATCGTCAGCTCGGCGGCATCTTTGAACACGCTCCGCCCTTTCGGGAGAAAGCTCACCGACTCTGTCAAAAGAGATTTTGCGGATATCGGTTATAAAAAGCCGTGTTTTCATATCAATAACCACGAAGTGCGTCAAGCGAATCATCGGACATAATCCAATCGTTCACATCAATTTCCGTAAAATCGGTTTTATCGTTTCTGACAATAACCTTGTCAATACCTGCGTTGATAACCATACGCTTGCACATTGCACACGAAGATGTGTTCTGAACATACTCGCCGTTTGACATCTCCTTGCCGACAAGATAAAGCGTTGCGCCAATCATCTGTTCTCTTGAAGCGTGGATAATAGCGTTCGCCTCGGCGTGAACGCTTCTGCAAAGTTCGTAACGCTCACCACGGGGAATGTTGCGTTCCTGACGGATGCAAAATCCCAAATCACAGCAATTTTTTCTGCCTCTCGGAGCGCCTGTATAGCCTGTTGAAACAATCTGGTCGTTGTTCACGATAATCGCACCAAAATTTCTGCGCAGGCAAGTTCCCCTTTCAAGCACAGTTTCGGCAATGTCAAGATAATAATTAATTTTGTCAATTCTGTCCATATAAAAACACCGTCCGTTATCATAATTTCAAATTCGGTCAAGTATATTTTAGAGTAGCCGAAAGCAGTATCAGCCTTTGAGCTTTTCAACACAATCTCTGCATACATATTTTCCGCCGAATGCAATCAGATTATCAAGAGTATTGCAAAAAACGCACTTGCTCTCTGCCTTTTTAATCGTAACGCACTCATCGTCAGCCTCAATGTGAAGAATGTCACCCGGCTTAATGTTGAGGTGGTTGCGGATATCCTTTGATATTACAATTCTGCCTGCTTTATCAATTTCCCTAAAGTTTGTATAAATCATTTTAATTCACCATAATCCCTATTTTTTAATTCACCATAATCCCTATTTTTACCTATACTACCATTTTTCGGGATTTTTGTCAACGATTTTATTAAATAATTTGATTACAAAAATGACAATATTGTACATTTTATCGTTAATTGCAGCAAAAGGAGTAAAAATGCTGAATTATATCTGGAGCGGACTCATTGCCGCGAGCGTATTGTGTGCGTTGTTTATGGGCAATACCGCCGACATTTCAAACGCACTCATCGAAAGCGGAGCGTCATCAATACAGCTTATTCTCACAATGGCAGGCATAATCTGCCTTTGGTCGGGAATTATGAAAATCGCAGTCGAAAGCGGTTTGACAAACATTTTTGCAAAAATCTTTGCACCTCTGCTCCGTCCGCTTTTTCCGAGACTTGATAAAAAAAGCGACGCCTTTCAAAGCATCACTATGAATATCAGTGCAAATCTGCTCGGACTCGGCAATGCCGCAACACCTTTCGGACTAAAAGCAATGGAACAGCTGCACACGCTCAATGACCGCCGTGACATTGCGAGCAACGAAATGGTTGTTTTTGTAGTTATGAACACAGCGTCACTCCAGCTGTTACCAACAACGCTTGCCGCACTCCGCCAATCCTACGGAAGCTCTGCGCCTTTTGAAATAATCGTTCCCGTCTGGATAAGCTCTGCGTGTGCGTTGACGGTGGCATTGCTGATTGCCTGTACGCTGAATATCAGGCAAGGCAAAATTTGAGAAATGTGGTGAGCAAATGGAATTTGTAATGCCGGCATTTGCGTGTATTGTTGTGGTGTTCGGGCTGATAAAAAAAGTTCCCGTATTCGATGTGTTCATCTCGGGAGCAAAAGAGGGAGTAAAACTTCTGTACAACATTGCCCCTACAATTATGGGACTTGTGTTTGCCGTTGACCTTTTGCAGTCAAGCGGAGCAATTGACGCAATATGCGCACTGATTCAGCCGACAGCGGAATTTTTAGGATTTCCGAAAGAAATTGTTCCGCTCGTACTCCTCCGCCCCGTTTCGGGAAGCGGTTCAACCGCACTCCTCACAGCCCTTTACAAAACCTGCGGTCCCGACAGCTTTGCAGGCAGAACAGCATCCGTACTCGCAGGTTCAAGCGAAACAACCTTCTACGCAATCGCAATGTACTTTGGCTGTATCCGTGTCAAAAAAATTCGCCACACCCTCTTTGCCGCCATAACCGCCGACCTAACCGCCGCAATTATGAGTGTTATAACGGTCAGATTGTGGTTTAATATGTGATTGTAAAGTGTTCCCATTTCGGAACACTTTTCCTTGTCTTTGGGTTTTTGCTCGCATTTCGGCACGATTTTATTTTAACATTTTTCAATTTATCATTTTCCTTGCCAAACAGAGTTATTATTCCAAAAAATCCGATACTAAATCACAAAATTAAAAAGCCCTTTGAGAAAAGATTTCTCAAAGGGCTTGATAAACTGGAATTTATATTGCAATCATTTTTTCTTTAATTCTAGAATATTCTTCTTGATCTGCTGTATAACCCCCCTGAAATCATCCGTTTTTCCTGTCGGATCTTCAAGTTTCCAGTTGTCATCAAACGCTCTGCCGATAAACAGACAACCTACATCACAACCCATGGAGATGGAGATGTCTGGCTCCGGGATGCTTGATATCAGCTTAGAATACTGCTTTTTCTCCATGTCGATGCCGTAAAGCTCCTTCATGAGACGGACAGCATCCTGATTGATCTGGGGCGCAGCAAGTATGATGGAATCCTTCAGGAAATCAATGCCCGTATGATTCTGTATAATTTCTGTGAATTAGTGACTTCTCACGCTGTGGTAAAAACACCTAAAAAATACAGCATTTCTTAACTGAACAGTATTTTCAATGCATAACCGCATATGATATACTGTTTTCATCATAAAAAGCCTTATCTAGGAACCGTAATAATTCTATTCAAATTTTCTTCCTGATTCACTTCACTCTGCATGTACGGTCACCTCACTTTCCTTTTTTTTAGACATAAACCAATAAAATATAACACAAAATGCTAAAGCAAACACAACACCAAAAACATTTTGAATCACTCTAAGACTAACCGCTCCTTGTAGTCCATAAGTCTCTGCAGCAATGGCTAAAGCACCAAATGTGTTAAATACTGCCTGCCAGCCAT
>ENA-OPAA01001495-OPAA01001495.1-human-gut-metagenome-genome-assembly--contig:-NODE-1495-length-13315-cov-3.956335_pt1 | contig 13315 bp, 9 predicted proteins | sample MGYA00241049_ERZ501414 | MGnify/ENA primary metagenome ERZ501414 (study PRJEB25962, sample SAMEA2042520) | human gut metagenome | biome: human gut; feature: human-associated habitat; material: faeces... | reverse complement strand
ATGAGAATATCGGGCTACCGCATCGCAAGCATCTGTATCAGATTATGGCGAATGAACTGAAGATTCCTCATGTCATAGTCTCTCTGGCCTATATGACAATACAGACTCTTATAATAGTAGGATATATTTATTGTCAACGGTATGGCTATATCTTCTTGATAGGGTGTATCTTACTGTTGAGCGCAATATACGTACTCTTCATGAAAAAGTATTTTTCAAGACATATCTCTTGAATTACTGTCTTCCATTATACAATTTCTGCAGTCACCTGAATACCCAAAGCTTTGGCAATACGCTCAATATCACGCTTCTTTGTTTTTGTATTGCTGCAGGTCATAAGAAACCGTCCGTTGCCTAATGGTTTTTGAGCGCGCTGGTATTTCTCATGAAGTGTGTTTGATATCAAAGGAATCTTGCATACCTTGATATTTAAAGATTGCACTTGTTCCACACCTACTGTCATCACAAATTGCCGGAAAGTCTCGGCTGCTTGTGTTTCTTGAATTACTTTCCCATTACCAAAAGTAATTTTTAACCGAGATATTGGAGTATTGCTTTCCGTATCATTGGTTACTTGGTACAGTTTCTTTGCTGCTTCAAGAAATCTTGGAAATAATGTTCCCCACTGGTTGTTGACAACAATTTTTGTTCCGTCTGCCAATAAAATAACTTCATCAGGCTTAAGAAAGTAACGTTTCTTTAAATCGGGATGAGATTTGATTTTTTCTTGGACTTCTATCAAAGTACGTATTACACCCAATGCTTTACTGTGTAAATTGGATGGAAAGACTTTCTCCAGCTCAACATAGTTTATGTTGGGATGGTCTTTGATATAATGCTTGATTACTTCCAATACAAAACGTCTTTTGACATAGAAGTTGATTCCATCCAATGAGAATTTTGTATGGTCTTTGGAGTCACTTTCTTTATAGTCGTTTTGTGAGTTTTTAGATGTTTGCCTCGTTTTAAGCTGTAATGAAGGCAGAATGCTCTTATTTTCGTAATGTACTGTAAGCGTAAGATTGGCAAATTCTTCATTAATGGCGGATTCCTCAAATCCTTCAGCTGTAAACTTGTCTTTGAGCAACGAAATTATATTCTTTACCCCATTGCCTTCGGATAAGAATTCTGACACCCTCCTATGCAGATTATTACGCGCTTGGATTTTTTTATATTGCTCATTACAGAATGTTTCTATTTTTCCCAGATTGAATTTGTCGTAAGTTAGCAGGTCACAGATGATGGAACCATTTACATCTTCTTTCTTAAATTCTGCTGTAAATACACAGATGGGATTCTCGCCATCGTTGGGAATGTCGTAGTAAAGCTGTATCTTTTCTCCTATATATAATCCGACATTAAGTTTCAGTTGGCGCATATACGACATCAACTGATTTTCTTGCCTCTCATTTTGTATATTAGACGGACGTTTTATTTCAATTGGGAGTACGGGGGATTGTGTATCATGTTCGTTCTTTCGCCAAAGTACAATGTCCGGGCGTATGGAGTTGCTATTGCCTATCGGTAATGTATATTGGGATACCATTGTTCCATTGGTCTTCTTCCATCCAAGAAATTTCAAGCAGTTCTCTATTTCCCGCTGGTAATCACCTTCTACCGAATTTGTTTCAAAATACGGTATCAGTGTTTCCACAATCTCAGGCCAATTTTCATTCATCTTTTATCGGGTTATATTAGGACATATTGTTTACACTTCTTCGGAGTGTGCATAAAGCAAATGTATTGACTTTATTTGAACTGCCCAAATTATAGTCATAAAAAATGGAATCGGGCGGTGTACAATAAAAACAAATAGTCCCGGATTCTTGACAAAGAATCCGGGACTATTTGTTTTTATCGTTTTTGAGAGGCTTTACTTAGCCGGCTTCAGCCATTTGTCCAGCCATTCAAAGAAGGTACGTTGCCACAGCACGCCATTCTGAGGTTTCAGTACCCAGTGGTTTTCGTCCGGATAGATAAGCAGTTCGGCAGGAACGCCACGCATCACGGCTGCATCGAAGGCGGCCATTGCCTGGTTGGCAAGGATGCGGAAGTCCTTCTCTCCGTGGATGCAGAGGATAGGGGTGTCCCATTTGTCGACGAAGAGATGCGGGGAGTTGGCAAAAGTGCGTTGTGCCGTAGCGTTGTTCTTTTCCCAATAAGCGCCGCCCATATCCCAGTTGGCAAACCATTTCTCTTCCGTTTCCAGATATTGCATTTCCATGTTGAAGATACCGTCGTGTGCGATGAATGCCTTGAAGCGTTTGTCATGGTGTCCGGCAAGCCAATATACGGAGAAGCCTCCGAAGCTGGCGCCTACGCAACCCAGGCGGTCTTTGTCGACGAAAGGTTCTTTCGCCATTTCGTCAATGGCAGTGAAGTAGTCCTTCATGCACTGGCCGCCATAATCACCGCTGATGGCTTCGTTCCACTCTACACCGAAGCCCGGAAGACCACGACGGTTGGGAGCTACGATGATATAGTCGTTTGCCGCCATAATCTGGAAATTCCAACGGTAGCTCCAGAACTGGCTGACGGGACTCTGAGGACCGCCTTCACAGAAGAGGAGGGTGGGATACTTCTTGTTGGGGTCGAATTGTGGAGGATAAATCACCCAGGTCAGCATCTGCTTGCCGTCGGTGGTCTTCATCCAGCGGGCTTCCACTTTACCCATCTCCAGCTGGTCGTAAATCTGCTTGTTTTCTGTGGTCAGTTGCACTGCTTCTGCAAAAGCGTCGCCGTTGCGTGCACTGTTTACGGCATAGATTTCGTCGCCCATGCTCATGGAGTGGCGTTTGGCGATAATCTTGTTTCCGCAAAGGGCAAGCGAAGCATAGTCGTACATGCCGTCGGTGAGCTGGGTAAGCTTGTCGTTTCCGGCAAGGTCGATGTTGTAAATCTGTGTCTCGCCATGCCATACACCGATGAAGTAGATGCTCCGGGAATCTTTGTTCCACAAGAAGGCGTCCACGTTCGATTCGAAAGCTTTGCTTACAAAACGTTTCTCGCCGGTCTCGAGGTTCATGATAAACAAGCGGTTCAAGTCGGCTTCGTAGCCGTCACGTTCCATGCTCTGCCAGGCGATGTATTTGCCGTCGGGAGAGTATTGGGGATTCGTATCATATCCCTTGTTTTCTTCCGTGATGTTTTTGGTTTCCTTGGAGGCAAGGTCGTAGATATAAATGTCGGAGTTGGTGGAAATGGCATACGCCAGTCCGGTTTTCTTACGGCATGTATAGGCCACCTTATCAGAAGACGGGCTCCATGCCAGCTGCTCGATACCGCCCCAGGGCTTCATCGGGCTTTCGTATGGCTCTCCCTCAAGAATATCAGTGACATTGCTGATGGCATTGCCGTCGAAATCGGCAACGAATGGATGGGGAGCAGTAGTCACCCATTCGTCCCAATGCTTGTACATCAGGTCGGTAACGATGATGCCGGTGGCTTTAGGAAGGTCCGGATGTTTGTCTGCTGTACTCTTCACGGTCTTTACCTGGGCAATGAAAAGGAGTTTCTTGCCGTCGGGCGAGAAAGAGAACCCTTCGATGTCTCCCTCGTATTGGGTCAGCTGCTTGCGTTCGCTGCCGTCGGGATTCATTTCCCATACCTGGCTGCTGCCGCTTTCGTTGCAGAGGAAGGCAAGCTTCTTGCCGTCCTTGAACCATGTGGGCTGTCCTTCTTGCCAGGCGTCATGCGTTATCTGGGTATTGCCACTACCGTCGGCATTCATGACGAAGACTTCGCTGTTACTCTTGTTCTGGGGCACGCTGTAATAGGATACCGTGTAGGCAATTTGCTTTTCGTCGGGGGATACGGCTACACTGCCGATACGTCCCATCGCCCAGAGTGCCTCGGGTGTCATACGCTTTCCTTCAATCTTGATGTCCGACCGCTGGATGAGCGTTGCTGCGTCCTGCTGCTGTCCGGCATCTTTTGTGCCTCCGCAAGAGGCCAATGTCATGGCTGCTGACATAAGTAGTAGATTTACTTGTTTCATATATGTTTTTTGTTTCGGTTATTTCAATGCAAAGATACTAAATTTTCCTTCCTTGCCAATTCCCACGTTTGATATATAGCCAGCAGAAAATGAGAATAAAGCTGGAATAAACCATTTCCGAGGTCCAGCAGATGGCCACGTCGAGTTGCAGAATCAGAATAATGTAGGTGATATAGGCTGTGTAGATGACCAGCGTTGCCAGCTCCATGCCCAATGCAGTACGCGTATTGCCGGTTCCGGAAACTGCCTGGAAATAGACATTGGCAGGAACCAGGAACAGATAGGTGGAGCACATCACCCAAAGCGAATGCACGGCAGCGTCCTGCAGGTCGGGTATGTCGGTATAAATTCCCAGAATCAGCTTGGGGAACAGCGCGAAAAGCAATGCCAGCGGAAGTACGAAAACGTAGGCTATGCGTACGTGCTGCCGGATAGTGCCTGCCACGCAATCGGAGTGGCCTGCACCGATGAGGTTGCTGACCAATGAACCGCAGGTAGAGGCAAATGCCATGAGTACCATGAACAATATGCCGGACACATTGCGGACAATGTTGGTCACTGCCAGCGAGCGCTCTCCCAGATGCTCCACATAAAGGAAGAACAAGAACCAGGTGGAGAGGGAGAAGAAATTCTGTATCATGGTCCAGAAAGAGACGTTCAGCATCCGTTTCAATACGTCCAGCCGGAACTTCGGAATACGGTCCAGCCCGTACTTGCAGCAGTCGATACGGCTACGGGTATAGAGGATGAAGAATAACAGCGAAACCAGCTCGGCCAATGAGGAGCCGATGGCGGCTCCGGCAATGCCGAGTGCAGGAAAACCGAATTTACCGAAAATCAGGATATAGTTGAATACAACATTGCTCAACACCATGACGATAGAGTTCAGTGTCAGTGTCTTGGTCTGGGTGGTTCCCAAGAAAAAGGCACGGAACATGACTGCGCTGAACGAGAAGAAGGCACCGAATACACGCCAGTGCAGGTAGCTGGTGGCTGCTTCGTAGATATGTTCCGAGGCTACGATGCGTTTCAGGATAATCGGCGAGAAGCAATAGGACAGCAGGAACATGACTGTCGCCATCCCGACTTGGAAATAGATGCCCTGATAGAACAAGTCACCGATTTCCTTATACTGCCGTTCGCCGTTGCGCCGGGCAATGAGTATCTGTGCCCCGATGCTGAAACCGAAGGCAACCATGAAGATGACCATATAGAAGACACCGGCGATGGCAGATGCTCCCAACTCGACTTCGCCTACACGTCCGAGGAAGGCGGTGTCCGTCATACCTATCATCTGCTCCATAAGGAGGCTGATTAGGATAGGGTAGGCTATGAGCCAGATTTGTTTGTAGGTGTATTTAGTCTGCATAATTTAGAGTCTGTGAATTTTTTCGTTGGTGTAAGGATAAGAAAGCCGGGCAAATGTCATTGTCCGGCTTTCTGCAAAAGAATATCTTGAACGGTAGTCTTACTACTTTTTGTTCTGTTTTTCTTTCATCATCTGTTCCTGCTGTTTCTGCATGGCTTCCAGACGAGCGGCGAAACCGGTTTTCTTCATCTTCTTCGGGTCTTTCTTGTTGGCTTCCAACTGAGCAAGAAGGGCTTCCTCATTGGTTGTCTTGCGCATGATGAGCGTTGTTACCACACTGACTAACGTAGAGATGAAGTAGTAATAGTTCAATCCCGAAGGATAGTCGTTCAATATGAAGAGGAACATGATAGGCATCAGGTATGACATCCACTTCATGGCAGCCATCTGCGGATTGGCACCCGTATCCTGTTGCTGCATCATGTACTTCGTGTTCAATATGTTGGTAACCGTCATCAGCAGGCAGAACAAGCTGAGGTGGCTTCCCAGGAACGGGATATGGAACGGGAAGTTGATGAACGCATCGTAAGTGGAAAGGTCGTCTGCCCACAAGAAGCTCTGCTGGCGGAGTTCAATGGCACTCGGCACGAACATGAACAAGGCCATCAAGATAGGGAACTGTATCAGCATCGGCAGACATCCGCCCATCGGACTGACTCCGTACTGGCTGTAGAGGCCCATCACTTCCTGCTGCTTCTTCATGGCATCTTCCTGCTTGGGGTACTTCTTGTTTATCTCGTCGATTTTCGGTTTCAGTACGCGCATCTTGGCAGAGGACATGTAGGTTTTCCACGTTGCGGGGAATACTACAGCTTTTACGATTAACGTCATGAACAACAGTACGATACCCATGCTCAACCCCCAACTGGACAACCAGTCGAAGATGTTGATGGTGAACCATTTGTTTATCCAGCGGATGAGCGGCCAGCCCAGATAGACCAGACGGTTCAGCTCCCACTTCTCGTCACGCCCCTTGTCGAGTGCGGTCAGGGTCTTGTAGTGATTGGGGCCGAAGTAGAAGAACAGCTGGGTAGGTTCCTTGCCAGCAGGGTCGAACTTCGTGCTCATCTCCGCAGAATAGTCCTTAATGTAGCCGCTGCCTTGAGTCTCCATCTTGGAACTCAGTTTGGTCTTTTCAAAGTCGGCATCTGCCAAAAATACTGAAGAGAAGAACTGGTTCTTGAAAGCAATCCAGTCCAGGCGTTCCGGAACTTCCTTTTCGTCGTTCTTGTTGGCGGACAGATAATCGGTACCCTCTCCGGCGATTTTGTAAGTCAGCTCAGCCAGACGGTTCTCGTAGGTGTAACCCTTCTCTATCTGACGGGCACGCTGAGACCACTCGATGTCCACATAATTGTTGGTGGCGGCCAGCTTGCCTTCCATATTGACAGCCTGGATAGTAAAGTCTATCAGGTATGTGTCATTGTGCATGCTGTAGGTAAAGTCGATATAGCTGTTGCTGTCTGCCGACAAACGCATGGTGACGGTACTGTCCGTACGGTTTACTGCGGTGAAATAATAGTCTTCCGTCTGGATAGTCTCTTTCTTGTTGTAAAAGAGGAAATTCATGGAAGCGTCATTGCCGCTGAACAGTGTGACGGGGGTCGTCTTGTCTTGTCCCATGTATTCCTTCAGCGTGGCCGAAGCTATGCGCCCGCCTTTTGTATCTACGGTTATTTCTGCCAGGTTGTTCTGGATGGTTACCTGCGAGTTGGTTCCTTGACGGGCGTCGAAGAAGAGGGCAGTGGAGTCAACGCTTGCTTCCGCTCCGCTTTCGTTGGCCAGGGCTGCTTCCGCCTTGGCTTTCAAGTCGGCTTCGCGCTGTTGCACCTGGGCTATGGAGTCGTAGTAACGTTGCTGTGCTTCCAACTGCTCCTGGCTGGGACGGCTCAGAAAGCTGAAACCTACTAACAATATCGCTATCAGAACAAGACCTGTGATGGTATTTTTATCCATTCTTTGTTGATTACAAATTACTTATTACAAATTATTTCTTTTCGTTTTCATTTTCGATGGCGGCCTTCACGAATGCTACGAACAGCGGGTGCGGATGCAATACCGTACTGCTGTATTCGGGATGGAACTGGGTACCGACAAACCACTTCAATGCGGGTATTTCGACAATTTCTACCAGATCCGATTCGGGGTTTATACCCACACACTTCATGCCTGCTGCTTCGTAGGCCTCCTTGAAGCTGTTGTTGAATTCATAGCGGTGGCGGTGACGCTCCTGGATATGCTCGGTACCGTATGCCTCGTATGCCTTGCTGTCTTTCTGCAGAACACATTCATAGGCACCCAGACGCATGGTCCCACCCATATTGGTGATGGATTTCTGCTCTTCCATGATGTCGATAACATTGTGCGGTGTCTTTTCATCCATCTCACGTGAGTTGGCATCGGCGTAACCCAGTACATTACGGGCAAATTCAATGGCGATGCACTGCATACCCAGACAGATACCGAAGGTGGGGATGTTGTGTGTACGCGCATATTTGATGGCTACGAACTTGCCGGCAACGCCGCGTTCGCCGAAGCCCGGACCGATAAGTACGCCTGCCATGCCTTTCAGGGCTTCTGCCACATTCTCGTCCGTTAGCTTTTCACTGTTCACGAAGTCTACCGATACCTTGCGGTCGTTGTAGGTTCCTGCTTGTGAAAGGGCCTCGCGGATGGACTTGTAGGCATCCTGCAAGTCATATTTGCCCACCAATGCGATGTGCAGCGGGGCAGTCTCTTCGGCTTTGTGACGGCGTTCGAGGAAAGCACGCCACGGTCCCAGTCCCGGAGTGTCGCCGACGGGAAGTCCCATTTTCTTCAAAATGGTAACGTCCAGTCCCTGGCGCTGCATCAAGATGGGCACCTCGTAGATGGTAGGCGCGTCGATGCTCTGCACCACGGCATTTTCGTCCACATTGCAGAACAGAGCCACTTTCTTGCGCAGGGTGGTACTCAACTCATGTTCCGTACGCAGTACGAGGACATCGGGTTGGATACCGGCACTTTGCAGTTCCTTTACGGAGTGCTGGGTGGGCTTGGTCTTCAGCTCACCGGCAGCTGCCAGGTAGGGGACATAAGTAAGGTGTACGCACAAGGCGTCTTTTCCCAGTTCCCACTTCAGCTGACGGATGCTTTCCAGATAGGGCAGAGACTCGATGTCACCCACTGTACCGCCAATCTCGGTAATAACAAAGTCGAATTTGTATTTGTTTCCCAGCAGTTTTACATTACGCTTGATTTCGTCTGTAATATGGGGAATAACCTGGATGGTCTTTCCCAGATAGTCACCCCGGCGCTCTTTGTCGATGACGCTTTTGTAGATGCGTCCGGTCGTGATATTGTTGGCCTTGGTGGTCTGGATGCCCAGGAAGCGTTCGTAATGGCCCAAATCGAGGTCGGCTTCGTGGCCATCCACGGTAACGTAGCATTCGCCGTGTTCATAAGGGTTCAGTGTACCCGGGTCGATGTTGATGTACGGGTCAAACTTCTGGATGGTTACCTTGTAACCTCTTGCTTGCAGCAATTTACCGATGGAGGATGAGATGATACCTTTACCTAATGAAGAGGCAACACCACCGGTGACGAAAATATACTTTGTTTCTCCCACAACTATATTATTTTATTAATTGTTTAATCTAATGCCAAGAGCCTATACGGCTTGTCGTTCAGGGTGCGCACTGCTCCCGTCAGTACACGTAGAACTTAAAAAGCGCAAAATTATAAAAAAAAGAGGAAGTAGAGAAAGTTTCGATGAAACAATTATTAAAAAATACGATTTCATCGAAGAAAGTCCTTCTTGCCTTTTTCTTATGGCTTTTCTATGTTTTCTAAACATTTTAAGCTAAATTTGCGCTCGAAACATAGACTTAAGGGCATTATGAAGAATAGACACATTGCATTTTGGTTAATTGCTACGATGATCTCTTCGTCGGTGATGGCACAGAATACGCTGGATACCGCCTCGAAGAACAGTGGACAGGAAACAACTGCCAAAGCCGACACCTTGCCGGATATAATGAAAGAATACATGATTCTGAAATTGAAACCGGAAGGTATGGGGTACAGGCTGGATACTGTTTCCATATTATATGAAAGGTATATCGGAGTGCTGGATTATTTGAATGACCCCACGACTCCGGAGCGTTATATACCTTCCAATCCGAACTACTATAGGTTGTTCCTTCCCCTTACCTATTATTATGCCCCCATGAGACGCCTTTCCAAGGTGGACTGGCATTTCCAGGTGCCTGATACGGTGCCTGCCCTGACGCGCGAGATGTTGCCGTTCGACACACTGAGTTTCACCTCAAAGGACCGAGCCAACAAACTGGTGGACCGTACGCTGCTGAACACGTATGTGAATTGTCCCAATCTGGTTGTAATGACCGAGAAGGAGGTGATGAAAGGGAAGATATTCAAGGATAATATAGAGAAGGAGGTTTCTTCCAAGCCGTCCGTCGTGAAACTGTTTGCACAAGAGAATATGGTGGGAGTGAAGGAGGAAGCCGACGTAATTATCCACAAGCCCAACTGGTGGGTGACCGGTGGAAACGGTTCGTTGCAGATTACACAGAACTATATCTCCGACAACTGGTACAAGGGAGGCGAGAGCACTAACGCCGTGCTTGCCAACCTGCAATTGTTTGCCAACTATAATGACCGTGAGAAGGTGCAGTGGGAAAATCTGCTCGATGCCAAGCTAGGCTTCAGCTCGGCACCTTCCGACGAGTTTCATAACTATCTGGTAAGTACCGACCAACTCCGGCTGTACAGTAAACTGGGTATTCAGGCTGCATCCAAGTGGTATTATACCATCACGACTGAGTTTAAGACCCAGTTCTGCAATGGCTACAAGGCCAACAGTGAAGAGCTGGTTTCCGCTTTCTTTGCTCCGGCAGATTGGTCGAGCAGTATCGGTATGGACTACAAGTTGAAAAAGCAGAAATTCAGCTTGTCCGTTTTCATAGCTCCGCTGACGTACATGCTGCGTTATGTAGGGAATAAGGGGGTGAATGAAGTGAGTTTCGGTCTTGAGGAGGGCAAGTGCGTGAAGCATAACTTCGGTTCGCAGATACAGCCTACACTTTCGTGGACCATCATTCCTTCCATTACGCTGGATTCCCGCCTAGACTTCCAGACCAGTTATGAGTGGACACGTATCGAATGGGAAAACACGGTGAACTTTGTGCTGAACCGCTATCTTTCCACCAAGCTTTATGTGCACGCCCGCTATGACGACAGTGCCAAGCCGACGGAAGGGGACAGCTATTTTCAGGTAAAAGAATTGCTCAGTTTCGGTATCAATTATAAATGGTAAATAAACAAATGGTCTGTTCGGAGTGAACAGATTATCTGTTTTGGTTAGTCAGACGGTCTGTTTTTCCTTGACAGACCGTCTGTTTTTTGTCTTTTTGTAGTCTGTGGCAGGTGAAAAAACATAAAAACATAGAAAAAGCACGTTTACGAACACAGAAAATGCATAGGAAAGGTTTGCAGTTCACAAATAATGCGTAAATTTGCCGCGATTTGTAATGCACACTTTGCAAAATGGCGAATACTATAAAACATCAAGGTATTGTGGAAAACATAAACGGCACTCATCTTCAGGTGAGGATTGTTCAAACTTCAGCATGTGCTTCATGCAGTATCAAGGGACATTGCAGTTCTGCCGATACAAAAGAAAAGCTTATCGATGTTATAGATGAAAGTTCTTCTTATCAGCCCGGCGACCGTGTATGGGTGACGGGCGAACTTTCAATGGGAGTGATGGCAGTTCTGTTTGCCTTTATATTTCCTTTCCTTATTCTGATAATCTCACTATTTGTCTTTATGGCTATCTGGAATGACGAGCTGCGTTCCGCGCTTTGTTCGCTAGCACTTCTTGTACCTTATTATTATATATTGTGGCTGAACAAGTTGCGGATGGGTAAGAAGTTCTCATTCTCCGTACGACCGATGAACTAACTAATAATAAAACAAATAATTAATAAACAACTAATTTATGAATGTAATTCTGATTGCAGTGATTTCATTGGGAGTTATAGCGCTGGTATCGGCCGCTATTCTTTACGTGGCTTCCAAGAAATTTGCCGTGTATGAAGATCCGCGGATTGCCCAGGTAGCAGAGGTGCTTCCCCAGGCAAATTGCGGTGGATGTGGTTACCCCGGTTGTAGCGGATTTGCAGATGCTTGCGTAAAGGCAGGTTCGCTGGATGGTAAACTTTGTCCGGTGGGTGGACAGCCCGTCATGACAAAGATTGCCGAGATTCTGGGCTTGGATGCCGCTGCTGCCGAACCTATGGTTGCGGTGGTGAGATGTAATGGAACTTGTGCCAACCGTCCTCGTGTGAACCAATACGATGGCGCCAAGAGTTGTGCCATTGCGGCTTCTCTCTATGGTGGTGAAACGGGTTGTAGTTATGGCTGTCTGGGATGCGGCGACTGTGTGGCTGCCTGCCAGTTCGATGCTATCCACATGAATCCGGAGACCGGACTTCCCGAAGTGGATGAGGAAAAGTGTACGGCTTGTGGAGCTTGTGCCAAGGCTTGTCCGAAATCTATTATTGAAATCCGTCCTCAAGGCAAGAAATCACGTCGTATTTACGTACAGTGTGTAAACAAGGACAAGGGGGCCGTAGCACGCAAGGCTTGTACCGTGGCATGTATCGGTTGCGGCAAGTGTGTGAAGGTTTGTCCGTTCGAGGCTATCACGCTGGAAAACAATCTGGCTTACGTTGACCCCAATAAGTGTAAATCCTGTCGCAAGTGCGAGGAAGCTTGTCCGCAAAACACAATCATTGCCCTCAACTTCCCGCCGCGCAAACCGAAGGCTGACGATGCAGCTCCCCAAGTAAAGGTTGCAGCTCCTAAAGCTGAGGTTGAGACTCCCAAAGCAGAGGTTTAGACTTCCCAAGTTGAGGTATGAATTAATAAAGTAAATAAACGACTAAAAATACAGAATTGTATGTTGAAGACATTTTCAATTGGTGGAGTCCATCCACACGAAAATAAACTTTCAGCACATCAGCCTATCATCAAGGCAGAGATTCCGGCCAAGGCCGCTATCTTGCTGGGACAGCACATCGGTGCTCCTGCCAAGCCTATCGTTGCCAAAGGTGATGTTGTGAAAGTGGGTACAAAGATTGCCGAGCCCGGCGGTTTTGTATCAGCAGCCATTCATTCGTCTGTCAGCGGGAAAGTCGCTAAGATTGACACGATTGTCGATGCCAGCGGTTACGCCAAGCCTGCTATATTCATTGACGTAGAAGGGGATGAATGGGAAGAATCCATTGACCGTTCCGAAACGTTGGTGAAGGAATGCAGTCTGACTTCCGAGGAAATCGTGAAGAAAATCGCCGATGCCGGTATTGTAGGTCTGGGTGGTGCATGCTTTCCTACGCAGGTCAAGTTGTGCCCTCCTCCTGCATTCAAGGCAGAGTGTGTCATCATCAACGCCGTAGAGTGCGAACCGTATCTGACTGCCGACCATCAGCTGATGCTGGAACATGCGGAAGAAATTATGGTAGGTGTATCCATTCTGATGAAGGCGGTAAAGGTGAACAAGGCATTCATCGGCATTGAGAACAATAAGCCCGATGCCATCCAGCTGATGACGAAAGTCGCTTCCAGTTATGCAGGTATCGAGGTGGTACCCTTGAAGGTACAATATCCGCAGGGTGGTGAAAAGCAGTTGATTGATGCTGTCATCAGTCGCCAGGTTGCAGCCGGTGCGCTGCCTATCTCCACGGGAGCTGTGGTGCAGAATGTGGGTACCGCATTTGCCGTTTACCAGGCCGTACAGAAGAACAAACCTCTGTTTGAGCGTGTCATTACCGTGACAGGCAAGTCGCTGGCAAAGCCGTCCAATTTCCTGGCACGTATCGGTACGCCGATGAAGCAGCTGATTGAAGCTTGCGGCGGCCTGCCCGAAGATACGGGCAAGATTATCG
>ENA-OPAA01001488-OPAA01001488.1-human-gut-metagenome-genome-assembly--contig:-NODE-1488-length-13355-cov-3.772932_pt1 | contig 13355 bp, 9 predicted proteins | sample MGYA00241049_ERZ501414 | MGnify/ENA primary metagenome ERZ501414 (study PRJEB25962, sample SAMEA2042520) | human gut metagenome | biome: human gut; feature: human-associated habitat; material: faeces... | reverse complement strand
CCTCAGCTTTTTACATTGACCCAAGAAGTACGGGTCAGCGGATTTTCCTGGTTGGTAAGCTTTCTTTTAAGCGTATAGCCTAGCCAGTCTGAACATGAAGAATTTCAGGGTCAGCGGATTTTCGGGTCAGTTTGAAAACTTGGGATCAGTTGTAAGTTTTAGATGGAGAAGTATGAGAAAGTGATGGCAGCATCCTTTTTCAACACATAAAACAAGGAGCTGCCACCACCCCTAAATCTTTTTATCCATCAGTGTTTCCGATAAAAGGTGGTAGCAGTGGCAGCAGATTTTAAAAACTCTATTGTGGAACTTTCCGGCAAATACAGTCTGTCAGATGATCGTTGATAAAACCTGAAGCTTGCAAATGGGCGTAGCAAATTGTAGTCCCGAAGAACTTGAAACCTCGTTTTTTCATATCTTTACTCATGGCATCGGATTCGGGAGAGGATACCGGAATCTCGCTCAATGACCGGAATGTGTTGATAATCGGCTTTTTGTCGGGAAAGAATGACAGGGTATAATTATAAAAACTGCCGAATTCCTTTTGTACGGCAAGGAATAGTTTCGCATTCGTGATTGTCGATTTGATTTTCAGACGGTTTTTTACAATTCCTTCAAATTGCATTAGCCGCTCAATGTCTTCATCGGTCATTTGTGCTACCAGTTCGGCATCAAAATTATAGAAAGCTTTACGATACCCCTCTCTTTTTCTAAGAATCGTTATCCAGCTTAGTCCTGCTTGGGCACTTTCCAATACAAGAAACTCAAACAGCGTCTTGTCATCGGTAACTAACTTTCCCCACTCTTGGTCATGGTATTTCACATACAATTCGTCTGTTCCGCACCAACCGCAACGTCCGTTTGTTATATCTTGCATAATTCTAATATTTGTGATATAGAACAAATGTAGTGGATTCATGGCATTATGCCAAATTTAAAAGGACTATTTTGTGGCATAAATACCTATAAAAAGTTATTGCATAGTATATATATTCCGTAAAATGGGGGAAAAGATTACCTATATCAGGTGATTGTTTCCTCTTTTCTTTTTACGGACCTTTGCATTCTCAAAAATTAAGAATTTAGAATTATAGGTATTCATGGTAAAAAGACAGTTACAAAGGATCAGTTTAGGCTCTCTTTTTTTTATAATCGGAGCGATATCTATCTTTGCACAACCTAAGACAATGGTATCCGGTAAAGTGATATCCAAAGAAAAACAGGAAGTCGTAGATTTTGCAACCGTATATTTGAAGGGTACAACTTATGGCTGTACAACGAATGAAGAAGGTATCTATCATCTTCATGCACCGGCAGGGAAATACACGCTGGTTGTTTCGGCTATAGGATATAAGACTATAGAAAAGCCTGTAACTTTAGTTCATGGTGAAAGAATTAAGATGAATGTAATGATTGACCCGTCAGTGACTGAGTTGGGTGAAGTGGTAGTGGTGTCTAACGGGGTTTCCCGTGTGAAACGTTCCGCATTCAATGCGATAGCTGTAGATACAAAAGAATTCCAGAATTCTACCAAGAATCTGAGTGATGCTTTGGCTAAAGCTCCGGGAATGAAACTCCGTGAGTCGGGTGGGGTAGGTTCGGATATGCAATTGATGTTGGATGGTTTCAGTGGCAAACATGTGAAGATATTTATTGACGGTGTACCTCAGGAGGGAGTAGGGAGCTCTTTTGGCTTGAATAATATTCCTGTGAATTTTGCAGATAGGATTGAAGTGTATAAAGGGGTGGTTCCTGTAGGATTTGGCACGGATGCTATAGGTGGTGTTATCAATATTGTAACCAATAAGAAGAAACGTAATTGGTTTTTGGATGGCTCCTATTCATACGGGTCGTTCAATACGCATAAATCGTATGTGAATTTCGGACAAACTTTCAAAAACGGCTTTACTTATGAAATAAATGCTTTTCAAAACTATTCGGATAATGATTATCAGGTGGACGCACCGGTAGAGGACTTTGAAACCGGAAGAATTGATAAAGATAAAAGGGTACGTGTGAAGCGCTTTAATGATACCTATCATAATGAGGCGGTTATAGGTAAGATGGGTATTGTGGATAAGAAATGGGCAGACAGATTGATGTTGGGCTTTACTTATTCACATATGTATAAGGAGATACAGACCGGAGTACGTCAGGAAATAGTCTATGGGGAAAAGCATCGTAAAGGACATTCGTTGATGCCGTCATTGGAATATAGTAAGCGTGGCTTATTCATCAAAGGTCTGGATGTGGCATTGACTGCCAATTATAATAAAAATGCAACGACAAATATAGATACAGCTTCCTATAAGTACAATTGGTTGGGTGATAGAAAATTAATGAACTCACCCGGTGAACAATCCAATCAATATTCACGGGCGGATAATAACAATTGGAATGGAACATTAACCGTTAATTACCGTCTGGCGAAAATACATATGCTGACCTTTAATCATGTGTTGAATACTTTCCGCCGTTCTAACACTTCTTTGTTGGCTAAGATGGAATCGGAGGATGCCATAGCTAAAGAAACCCATAAGAATATCTCCGGATTGTCCTATCGGTTGATGCCGTCTGATAATTGGAATCTCTCAGTATTTGGAAAATATTATAGTTTGTATGTGGCAGGTCCTATGGCTACGACTACGAATCAAGATGATTATGTCCGTACTACCCGAAACATGAATTCCATAGGATATGGAGCTGCGGGAACTTATTTCATTCTACCCGGTTTGCAGGCGAAATTGTCATACGAAAAAGCATATCGTCTGCCTACTATTGAAGAAATGTTTGGAGATGAGGATTTGGAAATGGGAGATATCAGTATAAAACCGGAGAGTAGTGATAATTTGAATTTTAATTTGAGCTATAACAGAACATTTGGCAGGCATTCCGTATATATGGAAGGTGGAGTGATTTATCGGAATACAAAAGATTATATTCAGCGTAATATTGCGGATTTGAGTGGTGGTAAATATGCTGCGAAATATATTAATTACGGTAAAGTATTGACGAAAGGATATACTGTTTCTGCTCGTTACGGTTTTGGTAATTGGGTGAGTATAGGAGGTAATTTTACCAAAATGGATGTACGCGATAATATGAAAACATCTATTTCCAGCAGTGCGGAAAATCTGGCTTATAAAGAACGGATGCCGAATCTGCCCTATATGTTTGCTGATTCGGATGTTACTTTTTATTGGCGGGATTTAGGAAGGAAAGGCAATATGTTGACCGTGTCTTATGATAATCAATATCTGCATAACTTTACTTATTATTCTTCCCGAATAGGCTCAAATAAGGGGGATTATGTGGTACCTGATCAATTCTCGCACAATATATCCTTTTCTTATAGTTTGCAAAAAGGACGATATAACGTATCATTGGAATGTCGTAACTTCACAGATGAGAAGTTATATGATAATTTTAGTCTTCAGAAGGCCGGTAGGGCTTTTTATGGTAAACTGCGTGTTTGTTTCGGTAATTAAAGAATTGGAAAAAGGAGTTTATAATTAATTGGATTTAAAATTAAATAGAAGAATAAAATGAAGAAAGATTTCTTTTTGAACGGATTTGCTGCTATTGCCATAGTAGGAATGGCGTTGAGTGCATGTACGGATAATGAGCCGGATTACGGTTCGGGTACCGAGGCTAAAGGTGAGTATGTTATTGCATCGTCGGTCACAGCGTCTGGAAATACAACGAATGTGCTGCTTACTTCTGAAACGTTGGATAAAGGTACTGTTTCTACAGTGAATAATGGTCTTGTGAATGATGGTGCAACTCAATGGGTGTTTTACAAGAATCAATATCTTTATGCGCTGACTTATAATCAAGGGAATGCAGGTACGACCCGTTCTTATATCATGGATTCAAATAATGAAGTAAAGGCTCGTTCGGGGGAGTTTGCCGTAAAGAGATTTACTACTTACGGTATTTATGATAAATATATCATGACCTCGTCTACCGGTGACGGACCCACAGCGTATGCTGATGAGAATGGATATTTACCAAAGATGTTTTTGCTTTCTTATTTGGACGTATCTGCTGAAACATTTACAACGAATGATACTCAAAATAAGGCTTATATGTCCGAAAACTTCTTGGGAAATGGAGAATATGTAACATTGGCCGGCATATTGGAACGAAATAATAAACTGTATAGCGCTGCTATTCCAATGGGGTTAAGTCAATATGGTTCGGCTACTGACGGGGGAAAGTGGATACTTCCCGGCAATGAGGATTTGGTAAAGACAGAAGATGGTGGTTCCAACAGCAGCAGTTATAAAAAAGGTGAATTGCAATGGACGCAATATCCCAATAAATGCTGGGTGGCTATTTTTGATGATGAAACGCTGACAAATAAAAAAATCATAGAAACAGATAAGATCAGTTATGCTTGCGGGCGTTTTAAATCACAGTATTATCAAACGATTTGGGCGGCAGATAATGGTGATATTTATGTATTTTCTCCTAGTTATGCCAAAACAATGGCTGATAAACGGCAACAGACTACCTTGGATGCCGGAGTAGTACGTATAAAGGCTGGAACGGAAGAGTTTGATCCTGATTATTATTATAGTATCGAAGCGCAGACCGGAGGTAAATCTTTCATTCGTTGTTGGCATATTACGGGAGATTATTTCTTGTTGTTGATGTATGATCGTTCCTTGACTGAAACTGGTTTCACAGCTAATCAGTTAGCGATATATAAAGGAGAAACCGGAAAACTGACTTATGTAACTGGTTTGCCTTCTGCCGATTTGATCTCCGGCTTTGGCAATACTCCGTATGTGGAGAATGGATATGCCTATATGGCTGTAACTACAACAGAAGGATATCCGTCTATTTATAAAATAGATCCGGTTGGTGCGGTAGCGACAAAGGGTGTTTCTATAGAAGCGACACAAATCAGTGGCGTCGGTAAACTGCAACCTCAGAACTGAGTATTGTAATAATATAATGGGAGTCTGCGGGCAGTATGTGCTTATGCAGACTCTTTTTATGAATCGTATCGAAGATTTTATGAAGAAAATATTTCGCCAAATACATCTTTGGCTTTCTGTTCCTTTCGGGTTAATCATTTCCTTGATTTGCTTCTCGGGAGCCATGTTGGTTTTTGAAAATGAAGTGATGGAACTGGTCAGGCATGAACTTTATTATGTAAAAAAGGTAGAGACAGTTTCACTTCCTGTTGATCGATTATTGGAAGAGGTAGAACTCATGTTACCCGACAGTGTGTCTGTCACAGGAATCAATGTTTTCTCTGACCCGGAACGTGCTTGGCAGGTGAATTTGTCCAAGCCTCGTCGTGCTTTCATGTATGTGGATCAATATACTGGTGAGATTAAAGGTAAATATGAACGTCCTGCATTTTTTGTGACTATGTTCAGGCTGCATCGCTGGCTGTTGGACAGTATGAAAGCGGATGGCGGAGTCTTCTGGGGAAAAATGATTGTAGGTGTCAGCACCCTGTTGTTTGTCGTGGTTTTGATATCGGGTATCGTTATCTGGTGGCCTCGTACACGAAAAGCCTTGAAAAATAGTTTAAGAATATCTGTCGGCAGGGGCTTTAGAAGATTTTGGTATGACCTGCATGTTGCAGGTGGTATGTATGCGCTGTTTTTTTTGTTGGCTATGGCCCTTACCGGGCTAACATGGTCTTTTGGATGGTATCGGACAGGTTTCTATAAAGTGTTTGGCATGGAAGTACAGCAGGGAGGTGCTCATGGTGGGGTGACCCAGCGTGGGGGGAAAGGCGGCGACCAATCCGGAAAGAATGTTTCTCATTCTTCGTCCTATGTTTGTTGGCAACAAGTTTATGAACAATTAGCCCTGAATAATCCCGGCTACAAACAGATAACCTTATCAGATGGGGCAGCAAATGTTTCTTTCAATACCTTCGGTAATCAACGTGCTTCCGACCGTTATAAATTCAATCCTCATACAGGTAAGATTAATGAGGTAGTTTTATATAAAGATGCTGAGAAGGTTGGAAAGATTCGCGGATGGATCTATTCTGTACATGTTGGTAGTTGGGGCGGTATGCTTACCCGTTTACTGACGTTTATAGCAGCTTTGATAGGAGCCACCTTGCCATTGACAGGATACTATTTATGGATAAAACGTATTTGGAGAAAGAAAGTAAGAGTAAGTTGAATATCTTTGTTATAAGATTAGGGGGCGAAAAGAATTTTATCATATGACCTGTTGTCGTGAATGACAGGTCATATGATATTGTTACAGGATTTTTTAGAACCACTTTATCTTTCTGAAAATAACAAAAGCCAACGCAGATAATGTGATGGACGCCAAAATAATAAAACTAAAAGCATGTGGTAATGCATCTACATGTACATCTACATTCATTCCATAGAAACTAGCTATTAATGTGGGTACCATCAGAATGATGGAAATACTGGTCATGCGTTTCATGATGGTGTTCACATTGTTGGATATGATGGAAGCAAATGCGTCCATGGTTCCGGTTAAGATATCACTGTAGATATTAACCGTGTTATATGCTTGTTTTAATTCAATAACTACATCTTCTACCAAATCGCGGTTTTGATAATCTTTTTCCTGGAAGATACTTTGCAATTTACCTACCATCACCTCATTTCCACGAATGGACGTATTGAAATAAACCAATGTTTTTTGTAGTTTCATCAATCTGAGCAGGTCCTCATTACGTATGCTCCTTTCCAATTCTTTTTCTGCGGCAGCTACATCATTGTTTATTTGTTTCAGATATTTCAAGAACCATACGGCAGATGAGTAAATTAACCGTAAAATCAATTCAAATTTATTAGGCACAATGATTCCTTTACGTCGGGTGTGGTCAATAAAATCAGGAATCATTTCAGTGGAGTGATAACACACGGTAACAATGATTTCATTATTTGTAATGATACCGATGGGGATAGTGATATAAGGGATGCTTCCCTGTTGTTGCAGGGGGATTCGGATAATGGTCAGTAGCCAGTTGTCTTCCGTATCCGTTCGCGGACGTTCATCCATATCGGCGATGTCCTCTAAAAAAGCTTCGGGAACTTTTAATTCTTTAGTCAGAAACTCAAAATCACTTTGGTCGGGGCATTCTACATTCACCCAGCAGTTTGGCATCCATTGTGGCTTTTCTACAAAGCCATTCTCACAATAAAGATATTTTCTCATCTTATTGCCTCCTTTCGTTCGTTTATATCCGTTCAGAGGCATTCAGAGTAGTGATTGCCCTGTCGGATCAGTTAATACTATTGCACGTTCGTGGTATTGAATCGTCCATTTTTATTGATTGTTTTTTGTTTTAAGCGGTACAAAAGTACATAAAACCTTTAAAGGACAGACAGAAGTCAGGAGGCTTTTATATTTTTTTTAAGAATATCACCGGAAAGCAATCAGTGCCGGAGCAATGATGGTTTTGTCGCCATAGCGCAGTTCTAACGTACTGTGTTTACCGATTAAGTTCCCTGGCGGAAACTATTGTTGTTAAAACATTTAGCATCCTTTTAATTACATGCAAAATTCACTTAAAAAATCGTTTGTCCAATACCTATTTATGATGAATCTTGTTCTATATAATCCTAATAATTAGGTATTGTGGAAGGTGCTGAAGTCGGTTACCTTTGCAAATGTAATAATTACAATTTAAAAATTAGTTTTAATTTAAAAATAAAAAGAGTATGGAACCAATTATTAATTCACAAGTTCCTGAATTTAAAGTTCAGGCATTCCATAATGGAGAGTTTAAAACCGTAACTAATAAAGATATTGAAGGTAAATGGGCTATTTTCTTCTTCTATCCTGCTGACTTTACGTTTGTATGCCCTACCGAACTTGTAGATATTGCTGAAAAGTATAATCAGTTCAAAGAAATGGGAGTGGAAGTATATTCTGTAAGCACCGATTCACATTTCGTTCATAAAGCATGGCATGATGCGTCTGAAAGTATCCGCAAAATCACTTATCCGATGTTGGCAGATCCTACAGGTGCTTTGTCGCGTGCATTTGGTGTGATGATTGAAGAAGACGGTATGGCTTATCGTGGTACTTTTGTAGTGAATCCCGAAGGCAAGATCAAATTAGCTGAAATTCAGGACAACAGCATCGGGCGTAATGCTGATGAACTTCTTCGTAAGGTAGAAGCTGCCCAGTTTGTAGCCACTCATGATGGTGAGGTTTGTCCTGCTAAATGGAAGAAAGGTGCTGAGACCTTGAAACCGAGTATTGATTTGGTAGGTAAAATTTAAAGTATAGAACTCATGTTAGATAGTGCGATAAAAGATCAGTTAAAAGGTCTTTTTGCCCAATTGGAAGCGCACTATACTTTTGACATCTTTGTCCACCCTCAGCACGAAAGTCGTGCCGAGTTGGTGGACTCGTTGGAAGAAGTGGCTTCCTGTTCGGATAAACTTTCCTGTCGGTTGCAGGATAGTGAAGGGCTGAAGTTTATCCTTTTAAAAGAAGGAAAGGATACGGGAATCACATTTCGTGCCGTACCTGGTGGTCATGAATTTACTTCTTTGTTGATGGCTGTTCTGAATGCTGACGGCAAAGGAAAGAATTTTCCGGACGAGTTTATTACCAGACGTATCAAGGCATTACAGGGGCCGATTAGTTTGACCACCTATTTGTCTCTCACCTGTACCAATTGTCCCGATGTGGTTCAAGCTTTGAATATGATGGTACTTCTGAATGGTCAGATACGCCATGAGGCAGTAGATGGATCTATAAATGAAGAAGAAGTAGAACGGATGAAAGTACAGGCCGTTCCTACTGTATTTGCTGATGGTGAACAGATTCATGTGGGGCGTAGCAGTATGGGGGATCTGTTGGAGAAGCTGGAAGCCCGTTACGGTTCGGTGGAATTGGAAGCTGTTGAGACAAAAGAATATGATGTACTGGTAGCCGGTGCTGGTCCTGCCGGTGCGACAGCTGCTATCTACTCGGCTCGTAAAGGGTTGAAAGTAGCAATAATAGCCGAGCGTATTGGTGGACAAGTCAATGAAACGATGGGGATTGAGAACTTGATATCTGTGCCTCAGACTACCGGTAAACAGTTGGCCCAGGATCTGAAAAAACATTTGGCGGAATATCATATTGATATTTTAGAAAATCGCCGGATAGAGAAAGTGGAAGTGGCAGAGGGCATGAAAGTGTTGTCTGTGAAAGGTGGAGAAACGTATAAGGCTCCCGTATTGATCATTGCTACCGGGGCGAATTGGAGAAAATTGAATGTTCCCGGTGAAGAAAAATACATCGGTCATGGAGTTGCTTTCTGTCCTCATTGTGACGGACCATTTTATAAAGATAAGGAAGTAGCAGTCATAGGTGGTGGAAACTCCGGGGTTGAGGCTGCTATTGATTTGGCGGGAGTCTGTTCCAAAGTGACTGTATTCGAATTCATGGATACTTTGAAAGCGGATACTGTTTTGCAGGAGAAAGCTAAAAGCCTGCCCAATGTGGATATTATTACTAATACTCAAACGGTAGAGGTGTTAGGAAACGGTGATAAAGTGGTGGGGCTTATAAAGAAAGACCGTTCATCCGAAAAAGAAGAGATCTTTGCCTTGGATGGTATTTTTGTCCAAATAGGTTTGACTGCCAATAGCACTTTGTTTAAAGAATTGCTGGAAACGAACCGCATGGGTGAAATTCTGACTGATAAAAATGGCCGGACCTCTGTAAAAGGTATCTATGCTGCCGGAGATGTAACGGATGTTTCCTATAAACAGATAGTTATAGCAATGGGGGAAGGCGCCAAGGCTGCTTTAGCTGCATTCGAAGACCGGATGCGCGGAACGATTTATTAGTGATAAGTGGTTGGTGGTGAATAGTGGGTGCATATCGCAGTATTTACCACTAATCTTATCACTAAAAAATGCACTCTTTGTATGTATATTGGTGAGAATATGCTTTCTTTGTAGGTGAATCACCGTTTACAGCATTGATATGGCAGAATCGAGACGTACTTCATTGAAAGATTTGGCACAGATATTAGGTGTATCCATACCTACAGTATCCCGTGCCTTGAAAAATAGTCCCGAAATCAGTCGGGAACTTTGTATTAAAGCTCAAAAATTGGCAAAAGAGATGAATTATCACCCCAATCCTTTTGCTATGAGTCTCCGGAAAAATACTCCCCGTACCATTGGAGTAATTGTACCTGATATTGTTACTCATTTCTTTGCGTCTATTTTAAGTGGTATAGAAGATACCGCTATAGCAAACGGCTATTTTGTTATCATCACGACTTCCCATGAGTCATACGACCATGAGAAAAGAAATATTGAGAATTTGGTCAATATGCATGTGGAAGGTATTATAGGTTGTTTATCTCAAGAAACAACAGATTATGCCCATTGGTTGAGTTTGGATGATATGAATATGCCGCTTGTTCTATTTGATCGTGTTTGCATGCCTGACCGTTTTTCTACGGTAGTGGCTGATGGAGTATATTCTGCTCAGATGGCGACACAGCACTTGTTGGATCATGGAAGCAAACGGATTGCTTTTATCGGTGGTGCAAACCATCTGGATATAGTAAGAAAGAGAAAACATGGTTACCTTGAAGCGTTAAGGGAAAATAAGATACCTATTGAGAAAGATTTGGTTGTGTGTCGGAAAATTGATTTTGAAGAAGGGAAAATAGCTACAGAAATTTTATTATCGCTTCCGGAGCCTCCCGATGCAATTCTTGCCATGAATGATACATTGGCATTTGCCGCTATGGAAGTGATTAGAAATCATAATCTTCGTATTCCTCAGGATATAGCGCTTATTGGGTATACAGATGAGCAACATGCCAATTATGTAGTGCCTCGCCTTTCGGCCGTCTCGCATCAGACTTATAAGATGGGGGAAGCCGCATGTCAGATGTTGATTGATAAGATTAAGGGAGATAAAAAAATCAGGCAAATCATTATTCCTACTTGTTTGCAGGTGAGGGAAAGCAGTATAAAAAGGAAGGATTGAGAACCGAAATGTATTTTAAGAAGAGAATAAGGCTGAACTCTTCACAAAGAGCCAACCTTATTTCTTTATATATTGGAGTATTATTGAGTGACCAACGTAATAATGGAACGTGCCGGGATCACAACTTTTTCATGGTTTTTGATGCTTCCTACCGGTAGAAGATTCTCTCCATCTTTATCCGAAGTACGATAGATTGTCCAGTTTTTTATAATTCCGTTACGCTGATAGAAAGTAAACTCTTTATCTTCCGCTGCATAATTAATCATAACGAAAACCTCCTTTCCGTCTGTATTTTGGTATGCTGAACACATTAGTCCGGTTACATCCGTATCGCCTTCAGGAATGATTTTCCCTTGGTTGTCTTTGGCTATAATTGCTTTCCGAACAGCTCCCGGGCGTATAAATCTACTGTAGTTTCCCAAAGCCCACATTAATTTGGAGTCTTTCACCTCACCATTCAGAAAAGTCGGATCACTATACTCACGGATTAATCCGTCCTTATAATCTCCACCGATAGATCGCCACCATTGCCAACTGCGAGCACCTGCATATACAATGTCATGATGAATGATCCGTGCTACATATAATGCTGTCTTCATGGTGAAGTCATATCCTCCGCCTCCGCCGATTTCTTCGTCATTGCCCATGATACAGGTTTCTGTCTGCCAGAAATCCACCTTATACTTGTCTAAAGTATCTTTTAATTGACAACGGATATCATGTAAATTATTCAGAGGAGTATTAGTCCAATAACTATGCCCTACCATCAGCTGGGGAACATTGGGAGTATCACCCAGATAGGTGGCTGTACTGTCCGGATTAAAGAAAGACTGGATTTGATACCCCCGTTCCCAATTAGTCATGTGAGTATCGAACATACAACGATAGTCAGAGGACTCATTGACTAGAATCTGTGTGTCAATTTGGTTATTTACGAACTCTTTACTGATGAGGCGTATGGCACGGGCTATTTCGCGGTTGGTAGCCGGTGTACCTTCTTGTTTGGGGCCAATCCAGTTCCAATGCCCATCGGGTTCATTGAATGGACAGAGGTAATTGAACTTGATTCCATCGTGTTTCTCCACCCCTTTTATGACATTGGCAAGAAAACGGGCAAAATTCTTATAATGCTCTTCCTTTAAGTTTAAGGTTCCTCCACGGCCTGTGTTGGTGGCAAGACCGTTTTGTGTGAAATATACGGGAGGTGAATTAAGAAATGCCAAAAATTTGTTTACACCCCGTTCTTTTGCCAGACGCAGGAAGTTGCGCTGCCCTTGTTGTTTATTCCAATTATAGTTACCATCTGCCTGAAGGAAACATTCGGCACGCATCCAGGGAGAGGCTATCTGGCTGGCTTCTCCTTGTTCCGCACTTCCGGCTCCTACATTGAAACGCCATAAAGACAGACCGATTCCTTTAGGTTGTCCGTTTTCATGGTTTTCCGTACTGAACAGCCAGTCGGCTACTTGGTTTTGTTTTTCTTGCGGCCATAAGCCGATAAATTGCATGCTCCAACAGTCTGATGCTCCGAAATAGTCCATGGTTTGACAGGGTTGGTCTGTTTCTATTTCAAAGTGAATGGCAGGATGTTGAGCGCATTGCACATTGCATATAGAAGTGAAGAGCAAAATTAAGATGATCAATTTTGATTGAAAATAAATGTGTAACATAGGTTTGTTAATTTTAAAGGGGAAATACCAACTTGCGATATTTCCCCTTGTTTTTTGTATTCTATCAGTTTTATTTACTTCAACTCTACCTTAATGGATTGACTATAGCAATATTCTGAGGATTTGTCAGACTTTACTCCTATACGAGCATAAATATATGTTTTATTGATCAGATTGTTTGGAATGTCTATTTCAGCGCTGGTCTCTTGTTCTAGAGGAATCTTGTTTCCTAAACTCAACGTCGCTTCTTTTTGATTGTTATCTGTTAGGATGCCTTTTCCTAGATAAAGACTTACATCTTCCATATTAGCATTAGCAATAACTTTGTTAACTGTAAATTTTGCAACAATTTTGTTGTTACTCTTAGTAAATGAAACATCTTTAATAAAAAAGTAAGGTGTTACTGGGATATCTTGTATGGTATTCCCTTTAACTGTAATCCGAATCGTATCATTGGATGGCCTTTCCCAAGGTGCATTACCAACGCGTACAAGTTTATAATCTCCGTTGAATAGGTTCACTGAGTAACTTCCGTCTTGTGCGATATAGACAGGGATAGAACCATGTAAGGCATATCCGTCTTGAAATAGGGCAAATTCGGAACTTCCACTTCTAACGGATACAGGTTCACCATTATAAATGGCTTTTCCTGTTAACATGGATTTAGGTTCATCAAAATTGTCATAACTGCAACTGTTGGCTGTAAGCAGA
>ENA-OPAA01001481-OPAA01001481.1-human-gut-metagenome-genome-assembly--contig:-NODE-1481-length-13375-cov-2.536036_pt1 | contig 13375 bp, 9 predicted proteins | sample MGYA00241049_ERZ501414 | MGnify/ENA primary metagenome ERZ501414 (study PRJEB25962, sample SAMEA2042520) | human gut metagenome | biome: human gut; feature: human-associated habitat; material: faeces... | reverse complement strand
CATACACATTTTCTGTCATTTTAGCAGTGATTTCCCATGAGAACTTTTTGGCTTGCTTAGAACATCTTTCAACTAATATCAATCTTGTATTTTCATTATATAATACTTCTTTAAGAGCATTGTATATACTATCAATATTATTGGGATTCATCAATATTGCTGCTTGTCCAACCACTTCTGGTAATGAAGAGATATTACTTGTTACTGTAGGGATTTTGTACGTAATAGACTCCAAAACAGGAAGACCAAATCCCTCATAAATAGAAGGATAAATGAAAGCATACGCACCTGACAATATAATGAACTTTTCTTCAGTAGTAACAAAGCCTGTAAAAATCACACGATTGGCTATGTTAAGCTCTTGAACCTTAGTTAAAGTATCGTTATAAAACCAGCCTTTTTTGCCAACAATTACCAAGTCAATGCAACTGTCATTTTTTACTATTTTTTCAAAAGCAATCAATAAGTTGACTATATTTTTTCGTGGCTCCAGTGTTCCGATAAATAATAAATATTTTCTATGCAAGCCAAACTTCGCCTTTGTATTATTTATCGATTCAAGATCAAAAACTTTTGGTTGCTCGCAAGCTAAGGGAATAACTTGAGTTTTAGATTTAATTGGTTTTATGTGTAGATTTAAATCATTTAATGTTGAGTTAGAAACACATATAATTTCGTCTGCAAATCGACATGCAAACCGAATAAAAAATCTGAAATAATACCTCTTAAAGATTGTATGCGCTTTTGGATATATAAAAAAGGTCAAATCATGAATGGTAACAACTTTCTTAGCCCTCAATGGAATTAAAGGAAAACTGTAATGCAAACTATGGACAATATTAATTTTATATTTATAACAAATCCATGGTATATAGAATTGCTCTAAGAAAAATCTAAAGAAAAAAAATCTAAACCACTTAGATTTGACAAAGATTATTTTACTTGACTTTAAGGTATTCAACATATCTTTATCATCATCTTGAACTAAACAGCAATACTTATTATTTGTGTCACGTAATAACTCAAAAAACGTTTCTCTTGCATAAACTCCAACCCCAACCTTTTGTATGGGAATTTGTGTAAAGTCTATCAATATATTCATAATTCTCTATTGAATTTCACTCAAAAAAACAATATCTTTGTAATCCAACTCACTTAAAATATCCTGCTTTCATAAAAAGATAATAGATAAGAATCTAACCAATGTTTATACAAATAAATATAAATCATGACTGTAATATGAGTTCTAGTTGTGGTAGGATGTTCAACATGTAATATTTACTTAATAATAACCTATCATCTTCAGCGCAATGCACTATGGCACTATCCAACAAACTGGCAAATTCCTCTACATTATCAAATGATTCTGAGATAAATGCATTTTTAGCATCTTGTAATATCTCCACAGCTCCCGCATTAGGCGTTGTAACTATAGGAATGCTGAAAGACAAAGCTTCAAGTAATACTGTTGGCAGTGCTTCGGAAAAAGAAGGTAAAGCCAACACTTTAGCACGCTTTAAATAAGGCATTGAATTTGGAACAGCTCCAATAAAATGAATTTTAGAACTTCGCTCTAAATTATTTGCGCAATCTTCAAGTTCACTCCGTTCTTGTCCATCTCCCACTATAAGCAGTTCGTAATCTTGATGCTTTATATGTTGAAAAGCGTTCAATAGTAATTTGAGGTTTTTCACCTTGCTAAGCCGTCCAATAAAAACGATAAAATTATCTGGTAATGATGATACCGGTAAGTTGCCTAATTGCACAGTTTTATCGATATCAATAGGATTAGGCAAATAAAGTAGCTGCTTGGAACTTAACCTAATTTTGTTTGATACATCAGTCATGATTCCTTTTGAAACAGCAATAACCACATCAGACCACGGATATATTTGTCTCATTAAGAAGGTTGTACATCGAGCCCACAATCCTAGATTTTTCACCTCAATGTTATAATAGTTATGCTGTGAGATTATTATTTGAGGACGTTTTGATAGAAAAGAAGCTGCCAATATCAGCATTATATTCGGAAAGTCTCCACCTGAAATAACAGAATCCGGCTGACGCTTCTTGATATACTTCCTAAGCTTAAAAAAGGAATAGCGAAGCTGAATGTTACCTAACGACACAACTTTCACAGAAGAAGAAACCAAATCTAAAAGCACACCTTCAGCTTTGCAAACCACAAAATCAACATTATATCCCTTGTCAGAAAGTGCATTAGCATAATTAATAAATACACGTTCTACTCCCCCTATATTAAATGAGGGAAGAAAAAATGATATTTTACTCTTCATAAATTAAAGATTATCAGAAAACAATTAATGTTTGTTGACCTTGAATTTGATTATTTTCTTCCACCAGTAATCATTGCGGTAAATTTAAGAAAAAGAATTACTAATGATTTATATAAGCCAAGACCTGCCACAATTGTAATTGCTGGACATAAAAAATATAACATGCAGATTTAAAATCCGACTGAGGCTGAATAGTTTTGAATAACAACTTAATAATTAACACCAATGGCATTGTATGAAAAGCATAGATAAAGAAACTGCTATTAGTCAGAAAATGATGACTTCTTATCTTTCCCATACAAAGCAAGTATGACGTAATACATACATAATATACCCAGTATAATGCTCAAATGATGTACGTATTCAATGTACCATGAATTCATACAACCAAGTATGAATCGAACACTAACCTATAAGATATGCTAACAATGATAAAGGCAATAATGGTCGCATTGTTGCAACAAAATCTTTTTTTTGAATACTAAATGAAAAATAAAACATAACAGCTAAACTAAAACCAGAAATAGCAGACCAAAAATTAATAAGTCATAAAATGCCCAAGCATAGTATACATAATACTTGCAAATACCTAACTCCAAGATAAACGATAGGAAAGAAAACCATAGTAACCATTTTAAGTCACGCAAGAACCAAAACTGATAACATACAGGGAAAGCACTTTCTACAGTTGGATTAATATGCGAAGTGCCGTAGAAAGACCATAGCCAATCTGTAAGTGTATAATCTAATCTACCACAAGCTTATTCTTTCCTGATAATAATCCCGAGAAAACACTTTCTGCAACTAGCAATAGCAGAATAACAAATAAATTCTAATATAAATAAGGAACAAGTATGACCTTTGCTCTTTTTTTAATTTTGCTACAATATACATCAATACTATAAAAATGTGGTTTTGAAAAAAAACAAGAATCCCAAAATGAAATAAAACAAAGAAATTGCTATACTCGCAATAATGTTTGAAACGAGGATAAATATTGTAGAATAGCAAGGAATACTACCTTCGTGCATCAAATTAACTCCATTAACTACAACTCTGTCAAATTTAGAATGAATCATTACTTCCAATACATACAATAAGAGGGGATCTCAAGTATGATATAGCTTCAAACTCACCTCCAAATTTAGATATATAAATATTTGATAAGTTTGAAGTGAAGTTATTAAGAAAATTGAAACGTATACCTACAATCTTAGTTTTAACACAATGGCACAACCTTATTGCCTATTATTCGTGCGAGATTCTTCCATATGCTGCCTCCCATAGAAATTATATAAAGCGATAAAATAGAAAAATGTCATAGGACTGAAATGACAAATAGTAGAATTAAAAGCAATAAGAACAAAAGCCAAGGCAAAGACTGATTCCTTTAGAAAGAATTTAATATAAATCAAAAATAATACAAGCGGTACAGTTCCTTGCTCAATAAATATTTTATAGTAAGTATTCGACTCACCTCTACCGGTAAGAAGAGTAACATAATCACTTCCTTTGCCTAAAAGATATTCCCATACTGACATATCCTGATAGATTTCGGCTGATGAAATCATTCTCGATTGTCGATCACCCAATGAAGAAAGAAGATTATAAGATGTGTAAATCTCCATTAAATCCAGTTCTAATACAACTATCAGAACTACAATCATAAGAGCCACTAACAGCCAATACAAAGTAGTGGTTGACTTAAATGCAAACTTATAGAAAATTGAAATAAAAAAAGAGAATGCAAGACTAACGACTATCGTACCTGATTGAACTGTGAAACAACTCAATAGATAAATCATCATAAATAGTTTAAATGCACTTTTGGATAATCTTGTTTTATAATAACGACAAATAAACAGTAAATTGGCCCCTAAATAGAATCCTAAATAACTTGGTTCTGCAAAGAACCAACTAGGCCGAAATCCACCTGTTTCTAAATGAATGAATCCCAAAGGGTTAATTACCGTAACATATCCATCATATCCAGCAGGAAAAAAAGTCGAAGGAAAAAAAGCATATAAAGCACACGAAAGCACTGATGATATAGAGGCTAATGAAACGATACCAACCCACACCTTTATAACTTTAACTTTCAAATTTTGCATATCTTTTTGTATGATATAAAAAGATATGCAAAACATAAAAAATATCAAATCGTTTATGAAATTTTTATTATACACTGGATTATATAGCCATTCAGCAGTGCAATAAGCTACAGATAATAACAAGAATGCAAATTCGGACTTCGTAACTATAATTTTACGAGAAAATAAAACCAAAACCAGCACCAATGTTAATATTAATCTTACTGACACTAATGGCAAAGCATTAAACATCCATGATGAAAAATTTAAAGGAATATAAAATAGGCAAAATAGACATAGCCATCCTACTAAGAATGAAGATTTCGTTATGTTCATTTCAAAATATTATATATTCTCAAAAAATTACTTTTAGCAATAGCTTGTATAGATATGCAGCGAATTTCTTTCGATTTAGATGTTACAGAGATAAGAAAGAATTTAATGGCTTCGGGAAATTTGAAGTTCACATAATGATACACTGCCTTTTGGAAGTACCATGATTTAATTATTTCTCTACGGGTAGCCTTATCAAAACATCCTATATATTGAGCAATCAAGAAGCGAAGCTTTGTCAGCTGTTTGGCAGATGCAGAAAACGTATTACCTACATAATAGAATCCTAACGTTTGGTCTATAAAGAATGTCTTAACTGTGTCATTATTTAAAACACGGATCCATAAATCAAAATCTTCCACTCCAGCAAGCAAAGGGCTTTCGTTAAATTGGTACCGCATAAGAATAGAGCGAGATAGACAAACGCTTGAAGTTCCTATCGTATTTCCATTACAAAGTAGGTTACGTACTCTGTTGCTGTTTGGCAATTCTCTATATTGAGATTTGTTAGTGTGAAGCCTCCTCTGCTCCTCTCTATATAATTCAAACTGATGATAAATAAATACTTCCTCATTAAGATTGCAATAAAGAAGACACTTATTGAGTTTATTTTCTTTCCACCAATCATCCGAATCCAAAAAGCAAACATAATCTCCCTTTGCAAAAGTGATTCCATAGTTTCGAGACTTGGCAATCACCCCTTCGTTATGTATTAAATAGCATTGAATACGACTATCTCCATAACTTTTGACAATAGAAACAGTGTCATCAGTAGAATGATTATCAATCACTATGGCCTCCCAGTTTGAATAAGTCTGTTTAAGAATTGAGTCCAAACAGCGACGTATAAATAATGCGCTATTGTAAGACGGTATGATGATGCTAAATAGAATCTTTCCCATGAAGAAGCCAATTTAAAGTTTTATTGATTCCCTGATTTATATCAGTAAACCGAATGTCCGGAATAAATGTTTTCAATCGATTAATATTCAAAGAGAAATTAGCAATATCATTGGGGTATGAAGAAATATTTATCCATTCAAAATTCGGATAATACGATTTAATTATACGAAGGATTGTATTCAGCGAGACGGTTTCACCCGATCCTACATTCAGTACTTTATTATAAACTTTACTATCAAGCAGTTCAAACAAGATATTACAAAAATCTTCTATATAAATATAGTCTTTGGCGCCTTCACCATTACCCCAAACAGAGAACGAATCACCCTTCATAGCTCTTTCAAGTGCAATATTAATCACACCTTGTTTTTGCGAATAATGATAGGGACCATATGGATTAGAAAGTCTCAAAATCAGATAATTGAATCCATATTGCATGTGATAAAGATAAAGATACTTCTCTATAGCAAGTTTAGTAATTCCATATGAACTGATTGGATTGGAGAAATGGTCTTCGGAAAATGTGCACAAGCTATCGTTTCCGTATATGGCCCCACCCGATGATAAATAAATAATCGACGGTACTTTGTATTTCCCTTGCAATTCTAAAAATTGTATCGTTGGCAGAAGATTGGACTCTACATCAAATTTAGGGTCAAGTGATGTGGAAGGAACTGTAGATGATAATGAATGTATGACGATATCAATCTGATTTTCAGAAAATATTTTTTCCATATCCGCTCTTGAAGAAAAATCTCCGGTATAAGTCTTCTCGATCGATTCGAATGATATGCCGTACATATGGGTAGGCAACCGGTCAAAAACAATAAAACGATATTTATCTTTTAGATGGTTATCTACATGCTTAATAATATTAGTCCCTATAAAGCCATAACCGCCTAATAAAAGTATATGTTTCATTTTTATTTTAGCTTTTTGAATATATTTCCAAGAGCTTCCGTTCGTAAATTTTCGGAGAAAAAAACTCTTCGTATCTTACTTGTGCATTTTTGCCCCAGATGTTGTTGCAATGGCTCATCTCTATCAAAACATGGACGAGATTGTCAACAATAGTCTGCTCGTTAGGCTCAATAAGGATACCTGAAACTCCCGACTCAATTTCCTCTTGAATACCAGCAAAGTTAGTAGCAACAATGGGCTTACCTAGTTTCATCGCAGATAATATTACCAATGGCATATCTTCATTGGCAACTGATGGTAATGCGAATATGTCAGCAGCATTGATGAAATCTATCGGGTTGTTACAATAGCCCGTGAAAGTTACCATCCCCCCCATATTCTTACTCTTTACCATCTCCTTCAGAACCTGTTCATCCTCGCCAGAGCCAGATAAAATCAGATGAAGTTTGGAGCCCAATAAAGAAGTCTCTTCTTTAATTTTTTCAATCGCCTCAATAAGAAAACGCTGTCCTTTTCTATACTGCAAAAAGGCAAGTTCGAGAACTACTATTTTGTCACTAGATATTCCATAGCTCGACAATAATTCCTCCCTACTAATCTTTATGGACTCTTCTTTCACTGCATTAGGCACAATCGATATTTTATTATTATCAAAGTGCCTGTTTACAAGCAAACTATGCTTGGCCAGCTTTGAGGCAACAATAAAGCAAGATACCTTTTGACTGATGAATCGATCTACGTATGGTTCGAAGAAACGCTGTTTTACAGCCTGATTATTCACATGCATCACGCATTTCCTATGTAAAAGTGAAGCTATGAATACCATGATACGGCAATTGACACTTGCAGGATAACCTCCATTATTGATATGAATTAAATCAGGTCTCATTCTGATTACATAGATCAAAAGAACTATAAAGTTATAGACAATCTTTAATCCTGTCTTCTTAAATAGCCAAAATGGAAATTTAAATGTCATCTTTAATAGCTTTGGAAGCTGTGACATATGTATTCGAATATATAGCTCATTACAATATATAGGTGCCGAAGTAAATATGGAATCATATTGATCACCATAATCTCTGACTAAACCGTCATGCATCGGTTTATTATATCCATAAAGAGCACTCACGATATAGTTATCTCTAATAAGTTTACTCGTAAGCACAGTATACATCAGCCTCTCACTGCCACCATAAATCTCGTTATCTAGAAATACTACTAACCTTTCCATGACATTGCGAAATCAAAAAACTATTTATTGCGCTTCATAACAGAAGCACTGACTGCAAAAACACGTTCTCTAAACAATCTATTTATCAATAGATTCAGTCCCCACACAGCAGCAGAGATACCCATTACGCATACCATTACGAACAATAAATCAATTCTGGCTGCTCCAAATGGAATACAATGATAAGCGATTAATGAAAGTATTAAAGCTGGAATAGCACTATATATGACAGGCCATAGAAAAAGTATATTCATATACTTCCAAAAGCCAATCTGAATATTTGACAGTGAAAACAATATACATACAAAAGCTGAGATAACAAATGACAGCAATTTACTGAACGCAAATGAACGAAGCCCATAAGTATCTATCAATAAATAAATTACAATCCAGTATACCACTGGTACAATCATACTTACAATTGATATTGCTTTAACTTGTTTCAATGCCGTTTGCAAGAATGATAATGGATAGGTAATATAAGCAAGTAAAAAGCATCCAACCAATAACTGAAACACCAAAACAGAAGAAGTATAATCATCCCCCACCCATGCAAATACAAAAGGCTTAGCTAAACACATAAGTGCTATTAAAGGAGGAATAAACAAAACTGAAGAAAACGAAATCAAAGTTTTACAAAATGAAGCCAACCCCTGAAAGTCAGATTCGCCAACGAAATAGTTGAATCTCACATTATAGGGAGAAAAGAAGATTGCAAAAGCAGATCGAATGAATGAGGCTATTGAGAAAGCAATTGCATAATATGCCACAGCCTGGACGCCTAAGAATTTACCGATAGCCAAAGAGTCTAACTCATAATATAAAATCCATGACACACAAGCTAAAATTCCACTGAAAGCTAAACTCTTCATCTTTCTGAAAACAACTTTGTTATATCTGCAAACACGAAAAATAGATATGAATCCATAAGAAAATTCTTTAGATTTCCAAAGCATATACACAGCCGCGCAGCACAAGACGATCTGTGAAAACCCATAGTATCCTACTATATCATATCTACCATTGAAAAAGACAAGAGGAACAGACGCTATTCTTACCAATGCCCCCAATATTTGTACCTTTTGGACTTTATAGTCCAATAGTCTGACATTATATATTAGAAATACATATTTCTGGACAACATAAACCGGGATACTCAGTGATAAAATTAAAAGCAGCTTTTGGGCAATATAAAATTCCTCAGAACCAGGATTTATTCCTGACAGAATGATGCATGGATTATAAGAAAAGCAAAGAAAGAGCAAAAGCATCACAGATGCTATAAAAGAATAAACAAAAGTAGCCTGCCCTACATACGACTTTTCTTCTTCGATTTTTCCACTTACAAAACACTCCGACGCAAATTTAGTACCAGCATTTATAAAGCCCAAATCAGCATATGACAAAAAGATAGTCATACCCACACATAAACTATAAACGCCATAAACGTCCGGCATGGAGCTTAATGATGGAACAACTATAAAAAGAGAAACAAAACTAAGCACAAAAGAAATCGCCTGCCACATATATATCTTCAAGTATTTCAAGGAATAGCTATTTTCCATTGGGCAGTAGTTCTTTTATTTTGGACATATCAACAACCGAATTAATATATTTATCAATCAGTGCATGTGATGCTACAATGTTATGCTGCAAATGCTCCACCAATTCACTCACCGATTTCGCAATGGGCATTTCTTCTTCACTACCATCAAAGGGAGGAGCGGTATCATATCCCATAATTATATGGGGCTCAAAAGCAAAAAAAGGAATACCGCATAGGAAGGCGTCGAACATGACTGTGGAAGCAGGAGATACGATGGCCGTTTTATCTGACAAGCAATCCATCAAAGACTTGTCATCTAATGTATAAAAGTCAGAATCAACAAACTTTTTATACCACTCTCCGTTTTCCGACGGATGAAGTCTCAGCACAGCTTTATTAACACCTACTCGCTTGAGCGCTTCTTCTACCATATAAATATAATCAATCGAAAAACCTCTATTCTCAATCGGACGTTTTACGCTGTCACTTGGCGCACCGGGAATTGCGCGACTTAGAACCAACACATTATCAAAAGAAGCAGGATGAATGTCTGGAAATTTTCTGCCAGAATATTTTGCATTGCCCATTACAATCACTTTATTTGCATTAACTCCGGCATTAACACACAATTCTTTCATCCTGTTACCCCATACACATAAATAATCTGCTCTATTATTATCTATAGCATTGTAAGAACCGGCAGGCAGTCCATGCAGATATATCATTGATTTAACACCCACATTTTTGCAGGCAGATATCGCAATTCTATTTATTGCAGTCATATCATTTGCAAAAATCACAAGTTTTATATGATAACGTTGAAGAAAATTCTCAAAAAATGAACGGAAATTGTAAACTCTATCTATGAAATGTTCGCTTAATAAAAAATTAAAGTCACCATAATCAAACCCATTTGCCACCGCAGCATATTCAGTGCTTAGTCTGAACCCCGGATCAGCATGCCAAGGAAGCATACACACCTTATAACCATCTTCCGTTAGTTTGTCATTGATTCCCCAGTTTGCGTAAGCTTCTGATAAGATAGCTCCATCAAAATTAATATTGCTAACTTTCCGCTTGAATGAAGCCAAATAATTACGGATGCGATATTTCAACTGTCGTTTGTGTCCAAATGGCGTTTTAAAGTGATTACCAAAGTAATAAACACGTGCATCCAACTCGTATTGTATCCAATCGAGATATTCGGTTCGATTTGGATACACCTCGAATAATGTATCTATATAAGTATGTGCCATACTATCGTTTGTTCAAATAGCGTTCTATTCCTACTTTCAGCTCAATCTGCGCTTTCCATTGGATTAATTCTATATTCTTGGCTATAGGAGCTACTGCATACATTGTGTCTCTATCTCGATAGGCTCTAGCCCCCCAATTGATATTACAACGGCGTTTGGACACCGATTCAATAATCTTTGCAACCTCCCTGACAGTTGTACCCCGACCTGTGCCAAGATGAAAGTCTTCTCCGTTTTTCTCTAACATACAAAAAGAACTATGATTCAGAATTACATAGATAAGGAATCGAGAAATATCATCCACATGAATAAAATCAAGGATTTGTTCTCCTGCCGTCATCTCTATTGCCGCGGGTGCATCCAGTGATTCAATGATGTAATCCATCAAACGCTTCACTGTAGAATTGCCTCCATACACAGTATAGGGTACTGCTGTAATATATTTGAATGCATATAATCCGGCATAATAATTCAAGAAAGTTCGGAATGCAGTCTTTGTAGCCGAATAAAGGTATGCACTATCAAACTGCTGCACCCCTAATCTATATTCAGCAAAAGAACCGGTGTTTACAAACAATTTTAGCGAAGGACAATTAGACAGTACAGACAGTAACTGAACTCCATAAGTAATATTTGAAGCAATTAAGGAATCTATTATCCGGATGTCATTGTCGGCAGTGCTCAATGCTGCCAAATGAATCACTATATTAGGATTAAAAGCCCTTACCATGTCCCAATTGTCCGCAGACGTATGTACAAAGTTAGTAAACCTATCCTGAGGAAACAATAACTCAGCCTTTTCTACAGAACGATTCAGTGTCAGAACTTCAACATCCGGACAAGCAGAACAAAGCTGCGGTAATAGGTTCTGACCGATAAAGCCCGTAGCACCGGTGATAAGAATCTTCATAATAATTGAGAGGGATTAGAAATTATAAGGGATATCGCAGAGAGCTACGCGACTGGCTTCCTCAGGGTCGTGAGGTTCGGGAATAATATCCATAAGCATGGAAACACCTTTGCCTACTCCGTAGAATGCCATCCAAAGACCCGGAGCCACTGTCAGGCGTTGGTAGTTGAATTCTGGAGATAGAATGATTTCTTTAAACCTACCTTTCGTTGTACTACCTTCACGATCATCATAAACTACGAACTTAACCGCACCTATAGGAACAATAAGATTCAGTGTCATACGATTGTGGCGTTTCCAACCTTTAGCCTGCCCTTGCTCAATTTGAGAAAAGTATGCTTCACCAAAGCCACAATATCCTTCGTCAGTAAACTTCATGGCATGGTAAATATCGCCTTTAGGCACCGTGATATGTTTTAAGGGGTGCAATGTTACGCCTTCCATACTATTCCGCCCAATTAAGTCCCTGCTTTTTTGCAGAATCTACGTATGCCTCAATCTGCTTTACAGTAAGAGCATACATATCTTCGTAACAGTCAATATAGAAAGCCTTGTACCAATCAGCAATAAACTTTACACACTCTTCATAATGGAGGGTAGAATGCCAATTGAGATAAACAAGAGCTTTATCACAGTTAAGTTTAAGTAGAGTAGCTTCTTTAAAAGGGACATTACCTGTCAACTTAGCAGCTTGATCTTTATCCAACCCCCACAATGTAGCCAAATCCTGTACCAATTCAAATACAGTCTTGGTTTGCTCTGCACGGGGACCAAAGTTGAAAGGCTCGCCGTTCTCGACCTTACCTTCATAAAGATACTGGCCCAGATTTAAATAGCCACTCAAGGGCTCCAATACATGCTGCCAAGGACGAGTTGCCTTCGGACTCCGGATTTCCACAGTTTCTTGATTCGAGAAAGCTTTTACACAATCTACAATAATACGGTCTTTGGCCCAATCGCCACCACCTATCACGTTGCCTGCACGGGCAACACCCAATTTAATATTAGGCATAGACTGAATAAATGAATTCCAATAACATTTGATGGTGAGTTCAGCTGCTCCTTTAGAACCTGAATATACATCCTTACCACCTACTGCATCGGTCTCACGATAACCCCATATCCATTCTACATTGTCGTAAGCCTTATCACTGGTAAGAAGTACACAAGTACACTCCCAAGTAATATTACGGATGGCTTCAAGCACGGAAGCAGTACCTACTACATTGGTTGTAATGGTATCGAAAGGCTCTTTATAAGAAGTAGAGACGATAGCTTGTGCAGCCAAATGGAAAAGAAAGTCTGGTTTTACCCACTGCACATAATCGTTCATCTCCTCACGATTGCGAATATCACCAAAATGGTGATGAATTTTTTTGTCCAATCCCAGTGTTTCAAACATCGAGGGGCTGGTAGGTACGTCGTTAGAGTAGCCATAAACCTCAGCACCCACCATGAGCAACCATGCAGAGAGCCAACTACCTTTGAAACCTGTATTACCGGTCACAAGGACTTTCTTACCTTTATATACATTATTAAATGCCATATTATTAATCGTTACTAATTATTTCCAGATTTTCCAAGGTGCATTTCCCGTGGACCAAAGTTTCTCTAAATGTTGTTTCTCGCGCAGAGTGTCCATACATTGCCAAAAGCCATGATGAACAAAAGCCTTTAATTCCGATTCGGAGACTAATTGCTTCAGAGGTTCTTGCTCAAACACCGTGTTATCTCCTTCAATATATTCAAACACTGAAGGTTCTAATACGAAAAAACCAATATTAATCAGATTGCCATCTAAATCAGACTTTTCTCTGAAAGCTTTGACTGTTCCATCTTTTATATCTAATACACCTTTATTTTGACCGAAATTATATACCGAAAC
>ENA-OPAA01001471-OPAA01001471.1-human-gut-metagenome-genome-assembly--contig:-NODE-1471-length-13453-cov-2.558367_pt1 | contig 13453 bp, 10 predicted proteins | sample MGYA00241049_ERZ501414 | MGnify/ENA primary metagenome ERZ501414 (study PRJEB25962, sample SAMEA2042520) | human gut metagenome | biome: human gut; feature: human-associated habitat; material: faeces... | reverse complement strand
CATCTCATACGTTTTTCCGTTTTTTTCAACCCATCCGGTTCCGGAAAGTGTATACTGCATCAGCCACCCGGAATACGTTCCCCGCTCTGCATTATGAAACGCATACGGTTCCTTCCATCTTATCTCCACTCCGCCGTCCAGCAGCTGAAACGGAGCTTCCGGCCAGTGATCCCGATCCAGGATTCCATATACTCCGATCAGATCTTCCATCAAAAAATCACCTCTTTTATCCGGTTTGTCTTCTTGTTTTGCACTATGCTCTCTATTATACTTTTCTTATCAGAAAAAAACAAGCAATTGCTGCGGCGAAAAGCTCACTTTAAACGGCAGTTTCTCTGCAGCGCTTGCTCCGCATGCCTGCACCGTATGCCGGTTTGAGACACGGTAACCCTTTTTAACCGATGACCGACAATGCCCTGCCCGGGCAGAAACCTTTTTTGTTTCCTCCGGGCAGGGCATATTTTTCTATTCTCAATTCCTATTTATTCTCTATTCATACCGCGCAATCTCTTTCCGCAGCCGTTTCATAATCCGTTTTTCCAGCCGCGAGATATACGACTGGGAAATCCCGAGAAGATCCGCGACTTCTTTCTGCGTTTTCTCCCGTCCTTCCGGCATATTGATGCCGAACCGGAGCTTCACAATCACCTGCTCCCGCTCCGAGAGCTTGCTGATTGCACTTCCGAGCACGCGGTGTTCCGCCTCCTGCTCGAGACCCTGGTAGATCACATCCTCCTCCGTTCCGAGGATATCGGACAAGAGCAGTTCATTTCCATCCCAGTCCACATTGAGCGGCTCATCAATCGAAACTTCCATGCGCGTCTTGTTGTTTCTCCGCAGATACATCAGAATCTCGTTCTCGATGCACCGGGACGCGTACGTGGCAAGCTTGATCTTTTTTTCCGGATTGAACGTGTTAATTGCCTTGATGAGGCCGATGGTTCCAATCGAAATCAGATCCTCCACACCAACTCCTGTATTATCAAATTTCTGTGCAATGTAGACGACGAGACGCAGGTTGTGTTCGATCAGCTCGCTCCTTGCCGTCTCGTTTTCCGGATCGGAAAGCCCGGCGATCGCGTCCGCCTCCTCCTGTCCTTCCAAAGGCGCCGGGAGAACATCTGTGCCCCCGATATAAAAAATTTCCCCTGTCTGACGAAATACAGCCGACACGGACCGCGGCAGCATACGAAGCCGGAATCCGTTTGGCAGTGCAGCCTGCAGCATACTTCATTCCTCCTGTCCTTCCATGAGATCTGGATGCAAAATTATTTCATAGCCCCTTGGAGATGAACTATTTTCTCCGCCAAGCGCAATCAGCGGTCCGCTTATGTGCCTGGCTGTATGTTCTGTCACAAGAATCATTTCCGAGATCCGGATCACCGGCAGAAAGCCCCGGCCTTCCAGTCCGCGAAACGGTATGTAACGGGGCTGCAGCGCAAGAAGCCGTTCCGGCTCCGGCACCGTCTCGTGCCTTGCAAGCGCCGCAATCCCTGTCCGCATTTCGTCCGGGAACAATTCGAGTATCACAGTGTACGGTACGACCGAGACCGGCTTTTTGGTTGTGGCATCCCGCAAAGTATTGCCCGTGTCGTACAGTCCTTTTCCTTTTTTCCATTTCCCATTCTGCACAAGCTGTACCGTAACCTGCCTGGCGTGTTCCAGGAGCATCTCCTTTCGGATCTTCAGCAGGAGGAGTGTTCCCGCATATGCGGCACTCCCGGAAAGAAGAAAAAGAAAAATTCCCCTTCCCGGCATCAGCTCCCGGAACAGGCGGTATGCACTGCCGATCAGAAAACCGGACAGTATATAGCCTGCCATTCCCACCACAAGATCCCGTACTGTCGTGATTCTGCAGCCAGATTTCACCATCCCTGTTGTAATTCCGATTCCGACCAGGGCGAGCAGCGCACCCGGCAGATACCGTGCAAACACGGCATACAGCACCGCATAACCGGCGCCGAGCGCGGCTGCCGCAAAACTCCTTCTTCGCGTGGCAGATCGTTTCAGAAGAAAGGAGGAAAGACGCAGAATAGTATAATTCAGCAGAAGATTCTCTGCAAAGAGAAGATCCAGAAAGATCTCATAGTGCAAAAAAACACCCCCTGCGCCTTTTGCATGGTCTGAATTTCTAACAGACCCTATTATAGACGGAAGGGGGTGAATTTTTTGTCGTTTTCGGAAGAATGACCTTCTTTTTTGATCAACAAACTTCGACACGCCGCAACATTTTCGGTCTGCGGCGTGTCGAGGTAAATTCGTTATTTGCTTATTATTCTTTGCTTATCTGCGGTTTCTTAAGAAATCCGGGATCTGGATGTCCTTTTTCTGAACAGTGCTTGTAGGAGCCTTTGTTCCAAACTGTGTGGAATTCATAGTCGGCAGGCTGAAGCTTGGCATGTTAAGGTTCATACCGCCTGGCTGTGACTGGCTTGTTTTTTTGGTGTTTCCGAATACAGAATTGGAAGCTCTGTTTCCAAATGGTGTGTTCTGAAGGTTATTGTCTGTAAGACCTGTAGCAATAACTGTAATTCTCGCATAATCTGCAACAGAATCATCATACATAGCACCAAAGATGATGTTTGCATCCTCACCTGTAAGCTCCTGTACATAGCTTGCAGCATCGTTGGCATCCATAAGAGAAATATCTCCGGAAATGTTGATGATCACATGAGTAGCGCCCTTGATGGTTGTCTCAAGAAGCGGAGAAGATACCGCCTGCTGTACAGCCTCCATAGCCTTGTCATCACCTCTTGCCTCACCGATACCGATATGAGCGATTCCCTTGTCTGTCATGACTGTCTGCACATCTGCAAAGTCAAGGTTGATCAGAGCCGGCAGATTGATCAGGTCTGTAATACCCTGTACTGCCTGCTGAAGAACCTCATCAGCCTTACGCAGTGCTTCCGGCATGGTTGTTCTTCTGTCAACGATCTCAAGTAATTTGTCATTGGGGATGACAATCAAAGTGTCAACTGCTTTCTTCAGATTTTCGATTCCCGCAAGTGCATTGTTCATACGGGTCTTTGCTTCAAAACGGAAAGGCTTGGTAACAACACCGACAGTCAGGATACCCATCTCTTTTGCCGCACCGGCGATCACAGGAGCAGCTCCGGTTCCGGTTCCGCCTCCCATACCACAGGTAACGAAAACCATGTCCGCTCCCTCGATGATCTTCTTAACTTCCTCAATGCTCTCCTCAGCTGCCTTCTGTCCAACCTCCGGCTGTGCACCGGCGCCGAGACCTTTCGTAATTTTCTCACCAATCTGAAGTACAGTCGGAGCTTTACACAGTGTCAGAGCCTGTTTATCGGTATTAACACCTACAAACTCAACTCCGCCAATGGCCTCTTCCACCATTCTGTTTACCGCATTATTACCTGCGCCGCCTACTCCAATTACAATAATTTTCGCAGAAGACTCAGCCTCATTCGTCATTATCTCTAACAATGTACTTCCTCCTTTATTTCTACCTGATATCCGCTTCAGTGTAATAATCTATTCCAAGCTACATATACACATAGTTATATCATATATTTTTTTCGGTAATTAATCAACCATTAATTTTGTTTTTTTATACTTTTTTCATTAAATTTCGGCACTGTTTCTATTAACCGAAACATTTACAAAACAATCTCTGGCAAAATGTCCAAATACCGGTACTATATATTAAGAAAGCTTTTTTATCTTTACTCATAATCGGACTCATCACTGTAATCGCTGTACGAATTTTCATCATAATCCTCAGCTCCTTCTTCCTGATCACTGCTGTAATCAGCCTCTTCCTCGGTGCTGTCCGTACTGCTGTCTGAAGAGTCTTCTTCATTTTCTGTATCTTCGGTATCCGTACTCTGAGCATCTGGATCTTCGGAGTCTGTTCCGTCTCCGGAGCTTTCTGCCGAAGCCTGATAATCCTCCAGAGCGCCTACGTAATTGCCATCACGGTCATATTCACTGACTCCGTCATAGCCTCCGTCTTCCCGGTAACCGCCCTTCCAGTTTCCTTTTTCTGCCATGGTTTCTTCTGTGGGGGCTTCGCCTACATAGGTCATGTTGGCATCGTACTCACCACTGCCTGTGTAATCTCCCTCTTCATCATAGCCACCTACCCAGTTTTCCTGCGCATACTCCAGATCCGTCTGCGGTTTCGGTCCTACATAGTTGCCATTTTCGTCGTATTCGCCTTCTCCGGTGTAATTTCCTTCCTCATCATAGCCTCCGGTCCAGTTTTCTGCGGAAGTCTGGCTCTCATCCTGTTCCTGCTCCAGGGTAATGTTCTTGGAATTATCATTTACATTTTCTGCATGGAGAATTCCTTTTTTTTCGGAAATCATCGGAAGGATAGCCAGAACTCTGGTCATTTTGTCTTCCAGATATTCATCCTTTCCAAGTTTAACTGTGATATCCCCGTAAACAAGACTGATCTGTCCGTCGTCTTCAAATTCAATGTGATCCGGAACCTTATCATTTTTTGCAAAAATAGTAGAAAGAGCAACTGCCGTGTTCATCACCGTTTCATCCTTGATGGGGAGTTTCTCGTTCTGGATCACTTTTTTGACTTTGATCCCGTCAAAAAACGGGATTTTTTCGTTACGTTCCGTGGATCCTTCCACAAAAATACCGTTTCTGTCAAAATAAATATAACTGTCCAGATAAGGGATACAGCCAACGATATCCTTCTCCTTCACACTGACACAGATGGTGTGCCGGTTCAGCCTTGTTACGGTATAGCCTTCTATAAAGGGAACATCCTTTGTGTTCTGCTTAGTATAAAGAAGCGGTGCAAGAACAGAATTGGATGCCAGCGGCCCCCTAAGCACCATCTTCCTGATCTGTTTTTCAGAATAATGGTTGCTGCCCATCACCTGCACTTCATCTACCTGATAATACGTAAAAAAGAAAATAATTCCTGCCAGCAGCAGGACAAGAAGTCCGCCAACTGCTTTCAGTGGCTTTTTTTTTGATGTTTTCATAAAGTTCCTCTGTCCTTTATCAGCAGACCGCCCAGTGCGGTCAGATCCTCACAGATATGTTCATAGCCTCTTTCTATGAAACAACAGCCCCGGATCCTGGTAATCCCCTGCGCGGCAAGTGCTGCGATCACAAGTGCCGCACCACCGCGAAGTTCCTCTGCCTCCACAGTACAACCGGTCAGGGGCTGCCCTCCGTATATCACAGCAACCCCATCCCGGATCTGGATCTGTGCTCCCATTTTACAGAGCCATGAAGCTGTTTTATATCTGTCTTCAAAAATCTTCTCGCGGATCCTGCTCACTCCCGGGATCGTGGCCAGTACCGCCATCGCAGGAGACTGCAGGTCTGTAGGAAATCCCGGATAAACTTCTGTTTCCAGAAGCTCCAGGGGAAAACCTGTATTTTTTCCGTTGACTATTAGTTTACCACCTACCCTGCGGCATTGTCCACCCATTTTCCGATATACGTCCAGGATTCCATCCATTTCCTCCAGAGGCGGATTTTCCAGGATGATCTCTCCTCTGGTTGCCGCCGCTGCCATGAGATAGGTCCCGGCGACAATACGGTCTGGTGGAATGCAGCTATCGCCAGCTTCAAGCTTCTCCACTCCTTCAATACAGATACAGCCATTTTCACGGATCCGGATCTTTGCCCCCATTCCGGTAAGATAATGGCAAAGCCAATAAATTTCCGGTTCACAGGCGCAGCCGTTAAGGACTGTTTTCCCCTCTGCAAGGACCGCTGCCAGAATGCCCTGCTCTGTAGCGCCTACACTTCTTTTTTGAAAAAACATCTCTGCACCTCGGAGTTTTCCACAGGATGCCTGGATCATCCCGCCGTTTTCCACCACAGCTGCCCCAAGGCGGCGCAAAACCTGGATATGAAGATCCACCGGCCGCTTCCCGATCACACAGCCTCCGGGATATCCTGTCTGTGCCTTTTTGCTCCGCCCCAGCATTGCTCCCATTAAGATCACGGAAGAACGCATTTTTCCGGAATAACACTCCGGTATCATGGTGCCGTCCGCATGGCTGCAGTCCAGATAAAGATCTTGACCTTCCCACCAGGTTTCTGCCCCCAGATATTTCAGGATCTTTTCCATCAAATATACATCACTGATTCTCGGGCATCCCCGCAGTACACTGGTCCCGGTGCTTAAGAGTGCTGCTGCCATAACCGGAAGTGCCGCATTTTTTGACCCCTGGATCCGAACGCTTCCATGTAGCGGCCTGCCTCCGGTCACGATGATCTCATCGATCTCATTCAAGTATTCCACTCCTAAAAGGGCCTCTTACTTGTTATTCTATGTGATTCTTCCATGTCTGTGACTGCTGACACTTAAGGCCAGCCCCATTTCCCCCAGAAGAAAAACAACAGAAGTTCCGCCATAGCTTACAAAGGGCAGAGTGATCCCGGTGTTGGGAATCGTATTCGTTACTACTGCAACATTCAGGACTACCTGGATCGCCATATGTGCCATGATCCCGGCGCACAGCAGCGTTCCCTGCAGATCCCGGCAGTTTAATGCCAGAATACAAAGCCTCCAGATCAGAATACCAAACAGAAAAAGTGTCAGAAAGGCTCCCAGTATCCCCGTTTCCTCACACACAATAGAAAATATCATATCATTCTGGGCTTCCGGGACAAATCCCAGCTTCTGCAGACTGTTCCCGAAGCCCTTGCCGAAGATCCCTCCGCTTCCGATCGCATACAGGCCCTGTATGGTCTGAAATCCTTTTTCATATTTTTCCGGATTCCGCCAGATTGCCAGGCGTTCCAGACGATAACTCTCCGCGGCAAGAAAAACCGCAATAAATCCTATCCCCGCACCTCCAAGTGCGAGAAACTGCAGATACCTGGGATTGGCCACAAAGATCAGCAGCACACCGATTCCCAGAATGATCACCGCTGTGCTTAAGTTATTGGAGCCCACCAGACCTGCTACCGGAAGCAAAGTCATCATAGTCCTGCAGATAAACCAGAATCCGGTTGTTTTGCTTTTTGTATTGCTGATCTGCCACACCAGAAACAATATCACTGCCACCTTGGAAAACTCCGACGGCTGAAAGGAAAGCGGCCCCAGGTTCAGCCACCTCTTCGATCCATTGATCTCCTGTCCGAAAAACAGGACTGCAGCAGACAGAAAAAGCGAAAAAATATAGGCAGCCGGCGCCAGCTTTACAGACAACCGGTAATCTACCCGTGATGCCAGATACATAACAAGCAGCCCCAGTGCCGTGGCAAAGAGCTGCTTCTTAAAATAATAGGCAGAGTCGTGGAAACGTACTCTGCCATTATATTCACTTGCCGAAAAAAGCGCCCCGAGTCCCAATACCACCAGAATCAGAACCAGTACCCAGAGAACGGTATCTGTCTTTCCGGTCTGTTTCTGTCCTGCCTTCATGCATGGCCTCCACAGTGGTCTTTATTTCAGCTTATGTATGTATTTTTCGGATTATTACAGTGTTTTCACGTATTCCTTGAACATGTCACCGCGCTGCTCATAATTATCAAACTGTCCCCAGCTCGCACATGCCGGTGAAAGCAATACTGCTTCCCCGGGCTTTGCCAGCCTATAACAGATATTTACCGCTTCATTTAATGTATCACAGCATACAATATTCTCAAAACCATGTTTCCTTGCGCAGACTGCGATCTTATCTTTTGTCTGTCCGATCAGTAATAGACATTTTACTTTCCCATCAAAGCTCTCAATCCACGCATCAAATTCAAGATTTTTATCATAACCGCCGCCGATCAGCAGTGTCTTACGATTCATTGAACCGATCCCGCGGATTGCCGCATCCGGATTTGTCGCCTTAGAATCGTTATAGTACAAAACACCATGCAGATCTCTCACAAACTCAATGCGGTGTTTTACACCCCAAAACTCTTTTAGTACACGCTGCACAACATCTATCGGTGCTCCCATACAAAGTGCAGTGCCGGAAGCCGCCATAACATTTTCATAATTATGTATGCCCAGAAGTTTTAATTCACCGACATCAATCAGGCGCTGCCGTTCTGTTTCTTTTCCAGCGATCCAGATCGTATTTTCCTGCAGATAAATTCCCTCTTCCAATGGTCTTTTACTGCTGAAAAACAAAACGTTTACTTTTAATGTTTCGGCAAATTTCCGAAGTATTTCATCCTCATAGTTGAGCACACAGGTATCTTCCTTTGTCTGACACTTTGTAATGCTCTCCTTTGCACGGATATACGCCTCCATCGTGTGATGTCTGTCAAGATGATCCGGCGTAATATTTAAAATTGCAGAAACAGACGGATGAAATGTTTCCATCGTTTCTAACTGGAAACTGCTGATCTCTGTCACTGTGACGGTCTGCTCTGTAGTTTTCTCCACAATTGAAGTATAAGGAATACCAATATTTCCAGCCACAAAGACTTCCGGATAACATTTTTTTAAGATTTCTCCCACCAGTGTCGTCGTTGTTGTCTTACCATTTGTACCCGTGATCGCTGCAACGCGCCCTTTTTCAAACCGGTACGCAAGTTCCGCCTCTCCTACGACCGGCACTCCCACAGCCTGTAATTTTAATATCGCCGGCGTATCAAGCGGTATTCCGGGACTTACCACTGCAAGTTCCATCTCCTGTACTGCCGCATCCGGCAGTTCTCCAATCCACAACGGACAATCCGAAAATACAGGATATGTTTTTTTCCATGCACTGCGGTCGAATTTTTCATTTCCGTCAAACAGGCAGACCATACAGCCCATTTTCTTTAGTAACGCTCCGGCAGCAATCCCGCTTTTTCCAAGTCCTGCCACCAATACCTGTTTTCCTGTCAGATCCATGCATTACTCCATTCCATATATCTAATTCATGACAATAGAATGTTCGCGGAGCGTGCATTCTATTGTTTTCAGTCATAGACTTCTATCCACGGGTAAACCTGCAGCCACAGACTGCATGCCGTCTTTTACATCGCCAGTAAAGCAATCAGGCATAAGATTGCTGTCGTGATTGAAAATACCGCAACGACCCTTGTCTCTGACCATCCGCCAAGTTCAAAATGGTGATGGATCGGAGCCATACGGAAAATACGTTTTCCGCCTGTTTTCTTAAAATAAGTGACCTGAATGATAACAGACAGAACCTCCACGAGGTAAATCAGTCCAACGATCAGTATAAAAAGCGGCATCTGCATCATATATGCTGTCGACACTACAAAGCCACCCAGTGCCAGAGATCCGGTATCTCCCATAAAAACGCTTGCCGGATATACATTAAACAGTAAAAATCCAAGCAGTGCACCCACAACCGCACAGGTGATCGGCGCAATCCCTGCATTTGTTCCGATCGCTACAACGGAAAAGAAAGTCGCAACCATGATCGTAACACTCGATGCCAATCCATCCAGTCCGTCGGTAAAGTTTGTTCCGTTTACAGTGCCGACCACTGCAAAAAAGAGGACCGGGATTGCCAGCCATCCAAGGTCTAAATACTTTCCTCCGGAGAACGGAATCAGCATGGTAAGCGCCACACCGGAATATTTGACCATATATACAGCAAATACACCTGTGACAATGATCTGAAGAATCATCTTCTGCCACGCAAGCAGTCCGTCAGAGCGGCGCAATACTACTTTTAAATAATCATCCAAAAATCCGATCACACCAAATCCGACTGTCATAAAGAGGATCGGAATAATCTTCGGATAATCTTTTACATAAAACAGGGATGTTATGATGATACTTGCAAGAATCATAATTCCCCCCATCGTCGGTGTTCCATTTTTCTTTAAATGAGATTCAAGTTCTTTTCGTTCGGTCTGGCCTACCTTTAGTTTTCTCAGAAACGGAATCACTACAGGGCCTAACAGTGCACTGATCGCAAATGCGATAATTACTGGTATTACAATTTCATATGTCATATTATTTACACCTCATGTACTTTTTTAACAACACAATAGTATACGTCATTTTTCATCATTTCGCAAGATACGGTAAAATGTTTTCCATAATTTCTTTGGCAACAGGTGCCGCGATCTGACCACCATAATAAGTTCCTTTCGGATCGTTGATCACAACAAGCACCAGTACTTTCGGATCATCCGCCGGGGCAAACCCGAGAAACGACGAGATATATTTATGGTCACTTCTCGGAAGTGTCTGTGACGTAGCAGTTTTTCCACCGATGGAAAACCCTTCTATTTTTGCATTTTTTCCACTGCCATCGGAGACAACCCTCTCCAAAAGATATCGCATCGTTTCCGATGTTTCTTTTGTGCAGATATCATTTTTCGTCTCATACCGCAGCGTTTCCACTTCTTTTCCTCCTTCCCCGGTGATCTTTACTCCAAAATGCGGTGTGATACGGTGTCCTCCATTGATAATAGAAGAAACCGTGGTCACAAGCTGCATCGGTGTAATCTGAAATGACTGCCCAAACGATATAGTCGCAAGTTCTACCGGACCGACATTTTCTTTTTTATGCATGATCGTTGCAGCTTCGCCGGGCAGATCCACATTTGTTTTCGAGAGCAGTCCAAACTGGCTGAAATATTTATAAAAATTTTCAACTCCAAGTCTTTCCCCAAGCTCAATAAAAACAGGATTGCATGAGTTCATAATCCCCGTTTCAAATGTTTCCGCTCCATGCCCGGTTGTTTTTGCACACCGGATACGCCGATCCTCCACCAGCTTATATCCGGGACAGTAGAAATTATCTGTCAGTTTCACAACACCCTGTTCTAAAGCTGCTGCCGCTGTGATGATTTTAAATGTTGAACCTGGTTCATAAGTATCGCTGATACACTGGTTTCTCCACATCTGATTTAAAAGATCCTGTTTCTTCTCTGCCGGGACATTTACCTCTTCCGTCAGTGTAAACGGATCATTCAGATGAAATTCGGGATAATTTACCATCGCAAAAATTTCTCCATTTGACGGGTTCATCACAATCACAGACACATACTTTGCATCCTTTTTGATATAGGTTTTCTCAGCCGCCTGCTCACAATATAACTGGATGTTATAATCCATGGAGATGTTAAGGTCGTATCCATTGACCGGCTCAAGCCGCGTCTCACCGGCATTTTCAATCTCAATTCCCCGCGCATCGGTAAGCGTGAGTATTTTCCCGTTCGTTCCCTGAAGATAGGAATCATATTTTACTTCAAGTCCGACGATCCCCTGATTATCACCACCTGTAAATCCTAATACTTTCGATGCAAGTGTATCATACGGATAATATCTCTTATAATCTTCATCGACTTTGATCCCTGCAAGTTTGTATGCCCGTATCTTATCCCCTGTCTCTTTGGGCACGTTCGTCTTTACACGTTCGATGGAGCTTACCTTTCCCACTCTTTTTCGCACCGCCTCCTCCGACAGTCCAAGTTCTTTTACCAATGCTTTTACGACTGCCTCCTCATCTTCAATCTGGCTGTGTATAACCGATATGGTGCAGACTGATTTGTTCGTGGCAAGCACCATTCCGTTTGCATCTAAAATTTTTCCTCTTGCCGCCTTAATATCACGTTCCCTCTCATGGAGGTTCTGTGCTTTCTGTCCATAATATTCCGAACAGAACACCATAAGATACACCAGCCTTCCCATCAAAAATAAAAGTGCCAGGAACACGGCTGTAAACATCACCATGATTTTTTTACGATGAAATGTCTTACTTCTATAGAAAGGAAGTTCCTGCTGCATATACAAAAACCTCACAAAAGTTTTCATAGCATTTTATTCTTACTTTTGTGAGGTTATGTGTTTTGTTTTATACTTTTCCCTACTGCTGTCCTTCATCTGATCCCGGATCAATATCTTCGGCAGGCTGTTCCCCGGTATTTTCCGGCAGTTCATCCGTCGTATCCGGCACATCCAGACTCTCCTCGGCAGTAGAATTCGCAACATCCGCTGCCGTCACATCACCGACATCTCCTTCATCTTCCCCCTTGATTCCCCAGCCTTCATGAATACCGGTAGTATCTTCATCCCGGTATATATTCATATAAGGAAGAACTTCCTCTAAGATCTCTCTTACAATATTCTGTGCATAAGTACTGTGGAACTGTTCTGCGACATTCGGTTCATCCACAACACAGTAAATGACAAGCTGCGGATCCTCGACCGGCGCAAATCCAATAAATGAAACCAGATAGTTCACCCCGTCACGTCCCGCTTTCTGCGCAGTACCTGTTTTTCCTCCCATGGAATATCCATCCACTTTTGCAGTTACCGCAGTACCGCCTGTAACCGTAGAATACATATACTGTTTTAAAGCATCTCTCGTTGACTTCGATATTGTCTCCCGCAGCAGAGTCGGCGTCACTTCGCTGATCGTGTTTCCACTTTCATCTGTGATCCGTTTTACCACATGCGGCTGATAAAGGCTTCCCCCATTAACCAGGGAACAATACGCCGTTGCAAGCTGTATCATCGTCGTATTAAAATTCTGTCCAAACGCATTCGTTGCAAGATCGACCGGTCCCATATTATCCGCCGTATAGATCAAAGAGTCTGTTCGCGCTTCTCCCGGAAGGTCAATTCCTGTCCGCTGCCCAAATCCGAAGATCTGCTGATATTTTGTAAAAATATCACTTCCCAGACGGTAGGATATCTGCATCATCGCATCATTGCAGGAATTCATAAGCGTCTGTTCAAGCGTTTCCATTCCGTGTCCACTTCTGTTTACACAGTGAATATCATGTCCTCCCACATGCTCATATCCATCACAGTAAAAACTGTCTCCTGTTGAAACTTTTCCCGTTTCAAGTCCGGCTGCTACTGTAAACGGTTTTGCAGTAGATCCGGGCTCATAGGTATATGTGGTGCAGAAATTCTGCCAGAGCTGGTTTAACGCATCCATCTGTGCATCTTCATCCATCGCATCAATCTCCTCCTGCGTATAATACGCCGAAAGATCCCTCGGATTACTCAGATCATAATTGGGATAATTTGCCATGGCAAGAACATCCCCGTTATTCGGGTTCATGATCAGCACACCAACATGACTCGCTCCCGGCTCATCCTCGCGGAAATTTCCGGTATAGGCCTCGTTAAAATCCGCAATTTTCTGTTCCACTACAGACTGGATATGAGAATCGATCGTAGATACCACCGTGTTACCGTTTTTTGCGGCCTTGATGGTTTTTTCAAAGTTATTATCTGTGTTTAAATACCCGTATTCCCTGCCATCCACACCGTTTAATGTCTCGTTGTAATACTGTTCGAGACCGTTCACTCCAACGTTACCGGAAGCCGTAAATCCTACAATAGAACTTCCCAGCGCACCATAAGGATACTCTCTCTGGTATTCTTTTTCAAACCAGACACCCTTGATGTCAGGATTCACCTTTTTTCCTTTTTCATCAACAGCCTCCTGCATCTCAACAAACGGCTGTATTTCCTCATAGGAAGCTTTTTTCTTCAATACAATATAGCGGCTGTCTTTCTGATCTTTTGCATAGCCATACAGTGTATTGCTGTCTAAGTCCTCAAAACAACTTG
>ENA-OPAA01001466-OPAA01001466.1-human-gut-metagenome-genome-assembly--contig:-NODE-1466-length-13484-cov-3.286023_pt1 | contig 13484 bp, 10 predicted proteins | sample MGYA00241049_ERZ501414 | MGnify/ENA primary metagenome ERZ501414 (study PRJEB25962, sample SAMEA2042520) | human gut metagenome | biome: human gut; feature: human-associated habitat; material: faeces... | reverse complement strand
TCCAGTAAGGATCCTGTGTGCAGCCCTCATAATATATCTGTCCATGAGCTTGAAGCTTTTTCTGACAATTGCGAGTATGTTTATTCGGATCTCGGAGGAGCTTTCGATGCTATATATCATGTGATAGGTAAGTCGTTCAAAGCGAATGGACCTGAATATTATGTGCTTGCATTCAGTTCAAAGGCGGCTCAGGACGACTATACCTACAACATAATGGAAATATTTATAGTTTCCGCTATAATAGTTCTGGTCATAGTAATGTTTCTGGTATATTTCATGACGCTGAAGCTTACAGAGCCTATAAAAGAGATAGCGGAGGTATCAAAGAAGATAGGAGCAGGAGATTTTTCCGTCACGCTGCCTGATTATTCTACCTCGGAGCTTGAACAGCTCAGCAACGCTTTCAACGATATGGCGGCCAGCCTGAAAAGCTATGACACCATGCGAAATAGCTTCCTTGCGAACGTTTCTCATGAGCTTAGAACGCCTATGACGTCTATAGGCGGTTTTGTGGACGGTCTGCTTGACGGCACCATACCAAAGGAGCAGGAGAGATATTATCTTAAGATAATTTCCTCTGAGGTACACAGACTTGCAAGGCTCGTAAGAAGTATGCTCAATCTTGCAAAGATCGAGGCAGGCGAGCTTAAACCTAATTTGCAGTATTTCTCTGTGCTTGAGCCGATAGTCGATACCCTTGTGACTTTTGAGCCAAGGCTTGAGGAAAAGCAGATAGAGATAAGGGGTCTTGACGTTGACAGAGTGACCCTTTATGCTGATAACGACCTTGTTCATCAGGTCATGTATAACTTGATAGAGAACGCCATAAAGTTCGTTGACAAGGGCGGTTATATAGAGTTTCACTTTGAGCCTGAGGGCAACATGACAAGCATTTCTATCAGAAACAGCGGTGAGGGTCTGTCTGAGGACGAGCTTCCTCTGGTGTTCGACAGATTTTATAAGACCGATAAGTCAAGAGGACTTGACAAGACGGGCGTTGGATTGGGACTTAATATCGTGCGTTCTATCATAAAGCTCCACGGGGGCAAGATAATGGTACGAAGCGTTAAGAACGAGTATACGGAATTTGTGTTTACGCTGCCTAACAAGGCGGAGGGCGACTAGGAGGCTCATATGGAGCAGTTTGAAGAGCAGCCTTGTCTGCATGATGAAAATGAAGATACAGCCCAAGAAACCGGGCATTACAAGCTGCCTGAGGGAGCGGTAGCCGCTCATAAGGTGGACGAAGATTTTTGGTCGGCTGTTGATTCGGCAAAAAAAAGAAGCCGCTACAGAGAGCGTATGCGCCATGCAGTTGCAAGGCTGTGCTTTATGGTGCTTTTTGTAGGTATCGGAATTGCCATATCAATAACCTCTATAAGGGGAAGCGGCTGGGTGAGAAATCTTGTTACAGGGGACGAGAAGATAAGCTTTACGCTTCCTGTGGCTGACAAGCCGAATCTTGATGATGAATTTTATCAGGCTGACGGAAGATACACTGCCGAGGGTATCGCAAAGGGGTTTTCTCCTGCTGTGGTATCTATAGAGGTTTACAAAAATTCGGGTGGATATGTTGCGGCAGGTCAGGGCAGCGGTGTTATAATGTCTGCTGATGGATATATCGTCACAAACGCTCATGTTGTAAATGCGGCGGAGTCGGGCATAAAAGTTGTTCTAAGCGACAATTCGGAGTATGAAGCCAAGGTGGTGGGGCAGGATCCTGCCACGGATATAGCGGTGATAAAGATACAGGCGCAGGGCTTGCAGGCGGCTGAGTTCGGTGATTCAACTCAGGTGAATGCAGGGGAAGAGGTAGTCGCTATCGGCTCACCGGCGGGCTATTACGGCACTGTGACAAAGGGTATCGTGTCAGGTGTGAACCGCAGGATAAGGCTTGAAAACTCGTCAATAATAATGAACTGCATACAGATAGACGCAGCCATAAACCCCGGTAACTCAGGTGGAGCGCTGTTCAATATGTGGGGTCAGGTCATAGGGATAACCTCATCTAAGCTTGCTTCAAGCGATTATGAGGGCATAGGCTTTGCGGTATCCATAGACGAGGCGAAGCCTGTTATTGAGGAGCTTATGGAAAAGGGCTATGTGGCAGGCAGAGTAAAGATAGGTGTGACTTATTATGCTGTCAGCGACACCACTGCTGAGATATACGGCATAAAGCCGGGCATTTGTATTGTGTCCATAAACCCTGATTGTGACGTTGCCAACACAGACCTTGCGGAGGGCGATATCATCACGGAAATAGACGGAAATTCCACCGCAGGAGAGGTGGATATAGCGTCGCTGTTTTCAGGAAAGCAGGCAGGAGATGAAGTCGCCTGCAAGGTATATCGCAAGACGGACAGCGGTGATGAGAAAGAGTTTGAGATAAAATTCAAGCTTATGGCGGATAACGGCGGTCTTGTTACAGACAGTCAGAATAAATAAAAAAAGAAAAAAGCTGTGGTAAGAAAGGGTACCACGGCTTTTTTCTTAGGGGATTAATAAAATATGTGATGATATTATAGAATTACTATAATACTATTATTATATATTCCCATTAGTTTCATGTCAACATAAAAGTGTGACAGCTATTTTAAAAAATCTGTCACACTTTTTGTCACTGGAAAGATGTATAAAAATACAAAAGAGCAGACCATATTGCGGTCTGCTCTTAGTTTTCATGAAAAATTATTCAGAAAGACCCTCGATAGAGAATGTAATCTCAAGGCTGTCCTCAAATGCAAGATTGTCCTTGTCGATAGGAGAATCCTTAGCTGTATCGCCGTAATCGTTGTAGATCTCGATTCTGTAGCAGTTGTTGTTGTCCTCGATGTTGCCATACTTGATCTTAGCTTTATCGAATGCAACTTCCTGACCGTCAGCCTTGATAGACTTAAGTTCTACCTTGAGATCGTCAGCGTTGTACTTACCTGGAGTTTCCTTATCAGTCTTAGGATCGCCTGTACCCTTGAGTTTGTCGCCGTTAAGAAGACCGATGATATCAACGCACATTACTACGCAACCCTGAGCGCCAACAGCATAGTCGCCGTCAAGAGCGATCTGTGGGTTGATGCCCTCGTCCGGATCGTCATAAGCTATAGAAGCGTTTGTGATAGAAACTGTGTACTCACCGTCGCCTGTTATGTCAGCGTCAACGCCGAATGCTTTAGTAGCTTCAGGTTCGCCCTGACCTTCCCAGTTGCCCCAGAGCCACTCTCCGTCACCGAACATAAGGAATGCGTCATAGCCCTTGAATGTCTTTACAGGTGTGTAATCTGAATCGCCGCCCTCTGTCTTTGAGTCAGCTGTGCTGTCTGCTGTTGCAGCTGAGTCGCCTGCTCCGCCGCCTGTTGCAGCAGAATCCTCTGTAGCAGCTGTTGTAGTTGTTGTAGCTGTAGTTGTAGTAGCAGCTGTAGTTGTTGTTGCGGCAGGTGTGCTTGATGAATCAGCTGAATCGCCGCATGATGCGAATACTACTGTTGTCAGAGAAAGAGCTGTGACAGCAGCAAGAATTTTTTTAGCTTTCATTATAATAACCTCCTGAAAAATAATGGCAGTTACACTACCCCTAAGATAGAATATCTCTAATGAATATGATACAAAATTTTCGCATTTTTTTCAAGATACTATTTTAACAAATTTCCCTATGATAAATCGTTTACATTATACAAAACTTGTTGAAACTATATAAAAATATTAACCTTACAGCAACATATTGAACAAATCATGCGAAAATCGTGCACTTAAAATATGAATAACCTGAGCTTTATGTGGCACAATACTGGCAGTCAGAAACAAAAAGGAGCGAGAACAAAATGGATATAAATTTGAGCAAGGCACAATACAGCGAGATGTACAAGGAGGCGTCAAAGGGGACAAAGTGGTGGGTGACCATACCAAAGGCGTTTTTATTTGGCGGACTTATATGCGTTATTGGGCAATCGCTTATGGATATGTATTTATATTTAGGTTTATCCAAGGATAACGCCTCAATGTCGGTATCAATAACTTTGATATTTTTATCGGCTCTTCTCACAGGTCTTGGCTGGTACGACCGCATAGCGAAGCACGCAGGTGCAGGTACGCTTGTACCCATAACAGGTTTTGCGAACTCTGTGGCGGCGCCTGCTCTTGAGTTCAAGACGGAGGGATATATTCTTGGGCTTGGGGCGAAGATCTTCATTATCAGCGGACCTGTTATTCTTTACGGCACTTTAGCTAGTGTGCTTTACGGGTTTATTTATTATTTGTTTTTGCGATAAGTTGCTTGCAATTCATGATAACCGCACAAACTCACTGTAGGGGAGCGGCGCAATTTCTGCTTTGCAAAAATACGACGTCCCGTTCTGAGAGCGATAAGGTTTGGCTTTATCACGAATTTGTGTAGATGTGCCGTGCTGGGAAATATTATGCAGTTCATTGTGCATATACCGCATGATTGAGCAGCAAGCAGGTGCAGGCTGTCGGGGGCGCCAGCCCCTACACAATAGAAACACCGCACCGGATATGTTTTAGGCAGAATAAAAGGGCAGCGAATTTGCTGCCCTTTTTATCATACAAGTGTATCTTTATATTTCTTGCCCTCTACCACCAATATTGGATAGCCGTCAAGATACGGTTTCACGGCTTCCGGATTTTCGTCTGCATACTCAAATATCTGATCTGCCAGCTCGTTAGCCGTTTTCGTCAGCTCCTTTATGGACTTTTCATTCATAGTAGGACAGACCGGCGACAATGTTATTACTTTAGTTTCATTCAGTGCCATTACTCTCAGTGGCCATATCCTGCAGTCGAACGGTTTGTCGTCGCCTAATATACAGCCCTTCTCGTTATCCAGCATCGGGCAATAATACAGGTCTGCATTCTGTTCCTTATCCATTTTGAACAAGAAATGGTTTTCCTTCTTTATAAATTCCTGCTTAGGGGCATACTCCTGCAATATCTTGCTTGCAAGCGTTTGTGAGATATATGGTGTTTCCCATATATCATAGCTGTCAAAGCAGCAGCATATCCTGCACTTTGCACATTCCTCTTTTGACAATATTTTTGAAAGCATTTTTTCTGTCATGCCTGCCGTTTGCAGGCATTTCCCCCTTTCACTTCTATGGTATGTTAGCCACACTTTTGTGGATTGTATGTTTTTACTAATTATAACACGTTTCTTTGATAAAATCAATAGTGGCTTACTTTTTTCTACATAGGGAGCTATCTGTTTTATGTGAATTAACAAACTATTTACATTTGTTCTGCCGTATTGGGGATATTCTCTTTACGGAAGGTCTTATTTGCGGCAAAGCCTATGCCGAGCATTACTGCCATGCCTGCCCACACAAGGGGTTCGCTTATCATGATGCCGAAATATCCCATGCGTGGGGCGAGTATCATTGCCACTGCGAACTTGCCCAAAAGCTCTATTATGCTTGAAGCTATAGGTGTTATCTTATCTCCTACGCCCTGAAGTGCGTTTCTGAAAACTATTACTATGCCGAGGATAAAGTAAAATGCTGTGTTTATTTTCATGTATTTTTCCACTGTACCCACTATCTCAGGGTCGCTGATACCTGTGATAAGGTGTGCGAAAAATGGTGTGAAAAGCCATGTTGCGGCTATTACGATAACAGACCAGCCCCATGTTATGAGGGTCGCTTTTTTCACGCCCTCTTTTACTCTGTCTATCCTGCCTGCACCGTAGTTCTGGCTTGAAAAGGTTGCTGAAGCTGCACCGAAAACTGATATAGGGAGCATATAGATCTCAGATATTTTTCTTGCGGTGGTGTGGGCGACTATTATGTCGGTGCCGAAGATATTTATTGCGCCCTGCATTATAACAGTGCCGATACCAACGAGAGATATCATAAGTCCCATTGAAACTCCTGTTGCATACATATCTCCTGCGAGCTTGAAGTTAAAGCGGAAGTCGCTTTTTGATGGGATAAGAAATTTGTGTTTTTTAATGATGTATATTACACAAAGCACAACTGAGATACCCTGTGCGATAAGGGTGGCATATGCCGCACCCTCAACGCCCATTTTAAAGCCCAGGATAAAGAGAAGGTCAAGCCCGATATTAGCGATAGTTGATATTATAAGGAAGATAAGTGGCGAAACAGTGTCGCCGACTGCACGGAGGACACCTGCGCAGATGTTGTAGAACATTGATATTATCATTCCTGCAAGGATTATGACTATGTAGGTTTTTGCCTGCTTAAAGATGTTGTCAGGCGTGTTCAACGCTCTCAGCAGTGGGTCGATAAAGGCAAGGCTGAGGGCGGTGAGGGCTATTGCCGTTGCGATACCGAGGGTAAGGGCGTGGGCGACGGACTTTTTCAGGCGGTCAAACTCTTTTGCACCGAAAAAGCGTGCTGTCACAAGGGCAAAGCCGTTTGTAAGACCGTTCAGAAAGCCTATTATGACGGTGTTCACTGATGAAGTTGCGCCAAGGGCGGCTATGGCGTTTTTGCCTAGGGTCTGACCCACGATACGGGTGTCGGCAAGATTATAAAAAAGCTGAAAAATGTTGCCAAGCAGAAGGGGCAGGGAAAACATCAATATCAGCTTTGTGATATTTCCTTTCGTTAGGTCTTTCATAATTCTTTCTCCTATTTATGTCTTATATTTATTCCTAAAACCATATTATTTTAGCACAAACAGAGTTTCAATTGGTTATATTACTGTGAACATTTATTGTACATACTATACAATTTGCGGTGGTTTTATTTGTGTGCAATAACGAAAACGTTTTAGCAAAAAAACGCCCGACAGAAATTTATCCGTCGGGTGCTAAAGGGGAAGTTTGGTGTAATGCTATTTAACTATGTCTACACTTTCAGTGGGTTTTGAGAGATCGGCATAGCTGTATGAGCGTATCTGTCTGTCGGAGAAGATATAAATATATCCGTCCTGAACGAATGCACTGCGGTAACGATCTCTCTGGTCATTGTCGTTGACCATAGCCGTGATCTCGTCTTCGCTAGCCTGATCGAAATAATCGTCAAAATAATCTGTATATTCGTCAAGCTTTATAGTTCCATACTCGCTGAAAGTTTTGGTTTCTATGTTATATTTCATTACCAGAATTTTTTCAATAGTTTTTTCATAATAGGTATATTCCCAATTGTCGCCGTCATCGGTCTTGCCTACTGTGGTTATGTCATAGAATGGTATGGCTATATATCCGTTTTCGTTGTCTGTTATTATTGAATTTGAAAAAACAGTGCTGGCGGATCTTTGGGTCATATCCTTTCCGTCAACTGTTGTTCCCATTTCTTTCTCGTGATATTTGTATTCCTGTATAGTCTTGAAGAAGTTGAATTTCTTTACTACCTCTGTGTCATAGACCTGCACCTGATCCACTGTGCCGTTAGCATTCGCTATGCCCTTGCCGCTTGAGCCGTATAAAAGGGTTTCTTGCTTTTCTGTTTTGCTCTTGTCGAGTATTTTTACGCTGAAAGAGTCGAATGACGTGCTGTCGGTGCGCACGGCGATATCATCGTTATAGTTCGTACCATAATGGAAGAAGTTGTTTGCCGTTGACACTGCTATCATTTTATCATCAGGGGTCACCTGAGTTATCTTGTTAGGGTCTGAGAAATCATATACTTCATCAAGCTGGATATTGTTCGCTGCCTGATAAGTGTCATCATTGTTGTAAGCGGAAGAATAATCTCTGTAAACATACAGCATAGAATGATAGAACGTGTTATATCTTGCACTCTCGAAATCAGTGTCCTCGTATGTGAGGGCCTTTTTCACAGGGACGCCAAGGTCATTGTCAAAAAGCCACAGCGTGCAGATATTAATGCCGCTATAATAGGTATTGTGTGTGCTGATATCGTAAATGTTTGCAGAGTCGTTTGAGAACAGCGACAATCTGCCGTTATACTCATTTCCTGATATGGCGTGGCTTATATGCTCGGCGTCTGCGCCTGTGACGGTCTGGGTTTTGTTAAGCTCCATGTCGCCGCCACCGTAGTTTATTCTTGTAATAAGCGCTCTTGTTGGCACTGTGCTGTAATCATCGTCTGTTTTTTCAAAGCCATATGCTCTTAAAATATAAATGTTGTCTGTTCCCATTAAGATGCTGCTTTCACCGCAGGCGATAAGCTTTGAAGCCATGTATGAGCCTTGATTTTTTCCGTCAAAGGACGAAAGCAAGATCATGGACGGTGTATTATCTCTGGCTGTGATATACATTTCACTTTCTTCAAAAAGCTGTTTTTCACCATTGATGTATCGCACGGGTGTGATATCCTCGGGCTTTTGGTCATCTAAGAGCAGTGAAGCCGCTCGGGTGTAGCGTGACACGATGAAAAATTTTCCGTCAACTTTTCTTATGCCCTCCAGCACGCCGGGCTGTTCAAACTCGCTTATGAGCTTGATATTCTCAGGGTCGCTCACGTCAAACACGCACATTCCGCAGTATTCGATATCGAGGTTTTTCTTTCCTGACTTCACGGGTAAGATAAAGTCGAAGAAAGCGTAAAGCTCGTTATTATCCAAATACATTGCAACAACGCTTGGAGCGAACTTACAGCCGTACTGTTCGTATTCAGCAATGTCAACAAGACCTTTTTTAAGGAAGGTTTCCGCAAAGATATCCTGTTCTGACTTTGTGATATTTCCGTTTTGGGTAATATAAACGTCGATACCGCCATTGTCAGTAATGAAATGGGCATTTCCGTAGGTTATGTTTGTTTCCAGCTCATCTATGCTTGTTGTGGGGGTGATATCCACGCCTGAGCGAGTGAGCTGTATATCAGCGGGGTTAGGGGTGAGCTGGTGATCTCTAAGCGCCTGCTTATACAAAGCCACATAGTCATCGTCATCAACAGTCAAAGTGTCGATATTTTTGAATATATAGCTATTGTCAACTATAAAGTCCTCTATGTTTTTGCTGTTGCTATTTATATAGTTGTAAAGACCCTTATAGGTCGTTCCACGGAGGCCGTCAAGACCTGAGGCGTCAGCGGACTGTGAAGAAGCGGAATTGGGGTATTTTTTGACGAACTGGGTATTGCTGAACCTAAGCACAGCAAATCCGCCTACCACAAGGACGAAAGCCGCCACCACAGCCAGACATCTCAGGGCGTTGCTTCTGCCGCTGTTTATTTTTATCTCTGCACTATTTGGAGTATTTTCGATAACGGGTCTGAAGCCTGCCACGTCCAGCATATCTTTTATTTCCTGGGGCATGAGCTTATCAGGAATTTTGTTTGCCTGTTCCATTTGTCTGATAAGCTTTCTGCGTTTTCTTAAATTTCTCATCATGTCACCTCCTATCCAAACAGCTTACTGCGTATTTTTGCTTTACCTCTGGATATATGGGAACGGACTGTCGTATCTTTAATACCTGTTATCTCCATTATCTCCCTGCCTTTGTAGCCTGCTATACAGTGAAGTGATATACAGAGTCTTTCCGCTTCACTGAGATCAGCAAACTCTTCTAAGATCTCGCACCGCTCGAATCCGTTTTCGTCCTTGATTATTGCGTCGCTTTCATTAATATAATCGAGATTAGAGCGTCTTTGGGCGTATTCCTTTTGTTTTTGTTTGATCTTGGCGACCAGAATTTTGAACATCCAGCTATCGAAAGCTTCGCTTTTCCGCAGCGAGGAGATGCTCATATAGCCGTCCAGCACAGCGTCCTGCACTGCATCGGCGGCGTCCTCGGCATTTTGCAGGTTAGCGAGGGCGTAATAATAAAGCTCCTTATATATCTCTCCATAGAGCTTAGAAAAGGCGTCCGTATCGCCGTTCACCGCAAGTTCTGCGAGCTTTTTTCTTCCCTTTTTGTCCAATCTGATCCCCCCTGTCGTCCGTCATAATATAAGTGTATATTTTTCACTGAAATGTTGCAGTGAAAAATATTTTTTTGAATAAAAAAATCGGGGACGAGGTGGTCGTCCCTGATGATATTTGTTTATCAAACTGTGTAGGTGCTGGCGCCGCAAAATCGCTTAGCTCGGTGTTGAGGGGGTAACTTTGGTCTGCTATGCTAATTCCTCATTCCTCACTCCTCATTCTTCATTTTTCACACCGCATACCCATTCCTGTTCAACAATTTTATAACCTTATCATAATTAAGTCCCTTTACAGTATGATAGTCTGTACTCTCCGAATTGGTATAAACTCTCACGGCACAAGTATGGCTTATCTTCTGAAACGGATTTTGCATGACAGTTACCATTGACACTCTGTCAAGTGCGGCTATTGATTTATGAAAGCTATACCATTTACAATATGACAATGTACAATACCCGTTTTCAAAGCCTATTGACGTTGTGAACGCTGCCGCCGCCTTAACCATCACGAGCCACAGCAATGGTATGGTAGTTAGTATAACAAGTATGGTTATTTCTCTTTTCCAGTTAGGAAAAAAGTAAAGCGCTCCTCTTCCTGATATGATGGGTATAAACGTGCATATGAGCGGTATCGTTATAAATCTGCCAAGGTCGGCTTTTCCTGTGGAGATGTCGCTTTTCACCGGCGGTATTTTCGGCATGAGCATCTTCAGGGAGCGGTCAACCTGTCCGTTTGTCGTTATCGGTATAAGTGCTGATATTTCAAGCCGTCTTTTTCCATATCCTGTACAGTGGGCAGACACAGAGGTTATTTTGCATATCTTCATAAGCAATGATTGTCTTAGGTCGATATAGTTTACTCTATCTCTATAGAGGACGTGTCTGCGTCTTGTGCCTATCCCGCTTCTGATTATGAAAAGGTCGGCACAGCGTGTGCAGGAAAAATTCCAGTGGCGCATTAGATTCGACAGAAATGATATGAGCCAGCCTCCTGCCAGCACACCGCCTGCGATAAGGATATATTCAGGCACTTCTGCAAGCACCGGAACTTTTGCTATCTCCGTATTCACTCTGCGGAGTATTTGTTCCTCCGCCTCTCGTCCTACTATCCTATATGCTTCGTAAAGTACCGACAGCACGATTATCATGCCTGACAGAGTTGATGAAAAGATAAGAGAGAATATAACGAGCAGGCTTTTCTTTGAGTTGTAGACATATTTAGGTTTGTTTTTGCATTTGGCAGTGGCAAAATGATAAAGCTCAAAGGCTCGTTTTTTTGTAAGAGTGAGCATTATATCTACATTTTGCAGTGATTTTGCATCGGTGTCTATGTATACGGCACAGGAATGTATAAGTCTGGAAATATATCCTTGTGACAGTGACAATGAGCTTATCTCGGCAAAATAGACCTTAGTTCGTGTTATGCCGAAATAGCCTGTGTGGGCTATGATGCAATCTTCTTCAAGCTCATAGTAGACAAATATCCAACGCAGGAAAGCGTAGCCGAAGATAAATGTGATAGTGAGGATATCGACCCAATGTGCCTGAAACCAGCTTTGAAAGTTGAATTTTGCGGCTATGAGATACTTGGCAAGAGGGATAGCAAGAAGCCACATATATTTAGTTGTATAAGATAATATCATTATAGGGTGCTGGCGGTGGGCGAAGAAATTCTTCAGCCAGCTTCTTTTTTCTTTGATAGTTTCTCTGCGGCTCATTTAAACCTTTCCTGTCTTTGGTATCTAGTCTTCTTTGCGTTCTCTGTTTCGTATGGAGCTGTTTACTATGGCGGATATTTCCATGGCATCACGGCGGCTCATAAAAGGTATAAGAAGTCTTGCGCCCAAGGCGTTTAAGACAACGAAGTTAAGTCCTGTTATACTGCCCAGGGGAGTTATGATAGTTGTGACGGATTTTATTGCTGAGGTGGGCATAAAATGCCGCATGGTAAAGAAAAGCCCTGTAAAGGCGGTGACTTCTTTTGAGCTGACGGTGAAATAAGATCTGATGAAATAAAAGGGAAGCACCAGCAGGCAAAAAAGTGCGGCGATTATCCACATTGGCATAAGGATATAATTCACGGAAAATGGGATAAGTTTTTCTATGAGATTGACCGCATAGCGGATAAGAAACAATATTACCGCAAGGATAGCCCAGAAGATAAAAAGCGGTATTTTTGAGGGCTTATATCTGTGCATTTGAGGACGTTCACCTCGCTGTTTGTTTTTTTGCGTATTTGTATGTATGGTTATCTCAGTTTTCAAGAATTAATCTCCCTTTTATATCATATCATTTATAAGGCAATTATTTGCACGAAAAAAGTGTTTTCGGGGGAAAGCTATGGAACTTACGGCTATAATAAACAAGATAAATTCGTTTTTGTGGGGTGTTCCGCTTTTGATACTTTTGCTTGGGGGCGGAGTATATCTGAGCATAAAGCTTGGATTTCCACAGATACACATTTTAAAAATAATGAAGAAAACGGTTTTTACGCTGTTTAAAAAAGAAAGCTCCGAAAGCGATTCTCTCTCGCAGTTTCAGACATTTTCCACGGCGCTTGCGGCAACTGTAGGAACAGGCTCGGTGGTGGGCGTGGGGGAATGTATCAGGATAGGGGGCGCAGGCTCGGTATTCTGGATGTGGGTGTCTGCATTTTTCGGAATGGGGCTTGCTTACTGCGAAAACTATCTGGGAGTGAGATGCTCTGACGGAAAGCTTTGCGGTGCGGCGTCTTATCTCGAAAAGATAGGCAGAACGAAGCTCACGGCTGTTTTGTTTGCAGTTTTTACGGTGGGTGCGTCCCTTGGAATGGGCAACATGGTGCAGACGGGTTCGGCGGCTGCGGCTGCCCGAGAGGGGTTTGGGATACCCTCATATATATTTGCACTTGTGGTGCTTATTTTCGTATTTTTAGTAGCTGTGGGAAAAAACTCAGCAGCTTGTCTTTGCGAAAAGCTTGTGCCGATAATGGCGGTGTTTTTCATAGGCGGCAGTTTGGGAGTGATAATATTTCACCCATTAAAAGCCGCAGGAGCGATAGCAATGATAGTAAAAAACGCCTTTTGCCCCACAGCCTGCATAACAGGCTCGGTGGCAGGGACGATAATATTTTCCATGGTGGAGGGGTTAAAGCGTGGAGCGTTTTCAAACGAAGCAGGCTTAGGCTCAACGGTGGCAGTACACAGCTCGTGCAGGATAAAGTCGCCTGAATTGCAGGGAACATGGGCAATGGCTGAGGTTTTTATAGATACCTTTGTCATATGCACGCTGACGGCTGTTGTGATAATAATAAGCGGCACTGACCTCACGGGGGAGGATATGGCAGTGAGGGCTTACAATGCTGCTCTTGGTGGAGCGGGGAAGTATTTCATGTCAGGTTCGCTGATACTTTTTGCATTAGCGACAGTGGCAGGGTGGTTTTTCATTGGAGAGAGGGCTTGGAGATACCTTTTCCCTCGAAATGATATGATCTATAGGATCATGGCGATAGCTTGTGGGTGCATTGGAACGATGTGGAGCATGGAGCTTGTGTGGGGAGTGTCGGATATTTTCAATGGACTTATGGCAGTGCCGAATGTTATCGGGGTGTTGGTGTTGTGGAGAAAAGAGGTAGAAATGAGGAATGAGGAGTGAGAAGTGAGAAATGAGGAATGAGGAATGAGAAATGAGGAGTGAGGAATTGGC
>ENA-OPAA01001462-OPAA01001462.1-human-gut-metagenome-genome-assembly--contig:-NODE-1462-length-13491-cov-2.320706_pt1 | contig 13491 bp, 8 predicted proteins | sample MGYA00241049_ERZ501414 | MGnify/ENA primary metagenome ERZ501414 (study PRJEB25962, sample SAMEA2042520) | human gut metagenome | biome: human gut; feature: human-associated habitat; material: faeces... | reverse complement strand
ACGCCATTCTCGTCGTTCTGCCAAGCCTGTCTGTCATGCTGATGCACTGGTTTTTGTCATTGTAGAGATAACGCTCCCTCGTCCCGTCCCCGTAAATGGTCTCGGTATTGCGGTAACGGTCATCATGCACATGGATGATCCTGCTCCCGTTCCGCTCGGTCAGCGTGACAAGACGGTTTTTGTCATCATAGGAAAACTCCATCGTCCCTCCGTCCGGGAATTCCTGGCGGATGATGCGGAACCTCCTGTCATAGGTGTTCTTCACGGCGGTGACCCTGCGGGCATTCTCCACCTCTGTGATCCTTCCATTTTCCCCATAGTCATAGCGGTATTCTGCACCGGATGCCGTTGCCACCTTTTCGAGTTTTCCTTCCCTGTATGCAAGCTGCACGATCCGTCCGGTATGGTCGGTCACTTTTTCAAGCTGTCCTTCTTTATTATAAGAGTAGGTCAGGCTGCTCCCATTGTCTGCCTCCGCTTTTTCAAGTTTTCCATCTTCGAGATAGGAAAAAGATATGCCCCTTCCATTCCGGTCTTCTTTCCGGAGCATCTTTCCGTCCTGGTCAAACGATATGATCTCCGTGCCCGGATGTTCGAGCACGTATCCTGTTTCCGTTTCTTTTAAGGATTCGAGTGCTGTATTTCTTCCTGTCAGTTCCTCCCTGCCGTTTTCTGAGACCGTCCTGTCATAATGGTTGACCTGTCCGTCTGCATGGCGCACCCTGACGGCTCCGTTCCCTTCTTTTTCGATGGCTGTCTGGTAATTATGCAAAAAGCAGTCTCCAAGCACACCGCTGCGGCGGTCCTTGGAATTATAATAACGGTGGAACGATAACGGTATCGCCCCTCCCACCTTTAAGTCTTCATGCTCATAGATGAAGTTTCCGGTGCTCAGGTTGACCGGATCCTCGCTGTTCATACAGCCTTCCGCTTCTGTTCCAAGCATTTTTTCTTCGATCGTTTTCTCAACAGTTGCCTTTGCATTCCTGATGTTCTCGACATCTGCATCCAAAACACCCTTCATCTTTCCCATGTCCATATTCCCACCATTTGGGTCAATGGTATTGGCAAGATCATTGATTAATTTTATGATGTCACTTCCACATACAGTCTGGCTGCCTGTAATACTGATATATCTGGTATCCACTGCCTGCACATTCGAAAAAATCTCTTCAATCTGTCTTTTGGTGGAATTATTTTTATCGAGGATTTTCTTATAATAGCATTCCACACTATTTACATATTTCTGAATATCAAGTCGTCCAAGCCAACTCTGAACATTCGGTTCTATGTTACTAAACCATTCTTTTACCTTGTCCCATGTTCCATTTGCCGTCACTTCATCAACATAATTTAAAAGCTTTTGTTTTGCTGCATCTGAAAAATCTCTTAGCATTGGTATCTTCTATCCTTTCTTTCTCTTTTCTGTTTTTCAAATAAACATTCATCTAAATAAACATATAAGACATTTTTTCTATCCCATTTAACTGTGCAAGTTGTCTTGCAGTTAACAATGGGGTACTCACTTCATCAATATATTCCCTGATGGAAAACTCTGACTGTAATCCCGACTGAACATATTGGTTGTCTCTTGTTTCACTGTATTTGTTACAAATGACCATGTATTTTTCATGATCTCCGAAATCAAGGCACTCTGTGATATAGCGCATTTTGTTCGTTGAGACATCATCCTGTAACGTAATAAGCATCACTTTATCAGAATCCTGCAGTAACTGTATTCTCCATCTGCTATATCCTGCTTCCACATCCACAATAATAAAGTCATAATCTCCACTGTCTTTCGCTGACTGTATTAATTTTCGATAGATCGTAAAATCAAGATTTCTTGCATCGAGCGTTGATTTAAATGGAGGCAGATATGTAAATCCTTCTTTTCTTAATGTAAAACGAACATTCTGATACATATGTTCCTGTTCATTTTTCATGACACGATATCCTTCATTCGGCATACCGGTTTTGTTTTCAAGATAATAAGAAAAATCCTGCACAGATTCTGTATTTACGTAGAAAACTCTCTTATGTTTTTCTGACAGACACCGTGCAAGTCCGACAGATAATGCTGTCTTTCCTGTTCCCCCGATTGCAGAATAAAAAGAAATGATCTGTGTCTTATGTTCCTGTGTCTGTGATTCCGTCAGCCGATCCCTGCTCTGATAAGTCAGTTCATTGAAAAGTTCCCTGATTCCCAGATATTTATACACTCTGTTTACAGACAAATCCTCCGTACTCCCACTCTCATGTTCTTCTGCCAGCACACACAGATTGGAAATGTTATGTCTTTGAAGTCCTGCTGAATATAACGCCTCTGAGACAGCCAGAATTTCTACTGAGACAGGTGTCTCAAAACGTTGTTCAAAATAGACCGGATCAGATATAATTTCTAACTCTATCTGGTCATCAAATTCTTCCAAAAATTTTCTTTCCAGATTCTGCAGATACAGCTCATCTGTATCTGCAATAATGATTAATGGCTTACTCATTTTTTTATCCTCGTACTATAAATTCTGCATTTGCAATTCTCAGCTGACTTCTGTCTGAAATAGGCTCTGGCACATTTGGCTGTATTCTTTTTCCATTAACATAAGTACCATTGGAGCTTCCCATATCCACTACAAAATAGCTGCCATTCTGCCTTACGATTTTGCAATGAACTCTGCTGACCGCATTATTTCCTGTTATCACACCCTGAACTCTTTCTCTGCTTTTTCCTATCAGGAATTCATTTTCACAAACAACAAAGTGAAACTGCCCATCTATGGATTGTATTGATATCTGATTCATGTCCGGCATATCCACTATCTTTTTCTGCCCAATATTGGGATCTGCAGAAGTATTTTTTGTATTTCTATGCATTACAGGTTTTTCCGCCTGTATACGTGTACTAATGTCATGAAGTTTTAATGTTCCATCCTCCAACGCATCTATCACCTGACGCATTTTCGGATGATCCATCATTCCTATCCGTTCTATTTTCTGCACCAGCTGAGCCTTTATTTCATTGTCAAATTCATTTTTATTTTTATGAACACCCGTTATATTTACAGGCAAATAAATGATCTTCACATTATTCGTGCCAGACTCTACATATATATGGCTAAGGCGATTATCAATACATGCCATATTTAAAAATCCAAGATTTTCAATCTGAATTAAAGCTTCGAGCAAACTGTGAATCGCATTTAAGATCGTATCCATATCCGAAGATGCAATGTAATCCTCCAGTGATGTATATTCTCTTGTGAAATAAATTAGTTTTATTTTTCCATTATATTTGATTCTATGACACCTTAACAGGTTGGCATTTTCCTGATTCTGCATCACTTTATAGCCAACATCATAAAAGATCTCATTATTTTCCAATAAGTAGGCAGTGTCTTCCGTGTCTTGAATTTCTGTCAATTTATCTGCAAAGTACTCGTCCATTTTTTCACTTCCTAATCAAAATAAAATGTAAATTCTTCATCTGCAATCTGAATACTGTCATGATCCGAAAGCACATAAGAATTTTCAGCATCCAGCATTTCTCCATTCAGATATGTATGGTTCGTTGAACTTTTATCCATAAGATAATAAGTTCCATTTATCCGCTCAATTACCGCATGTCTGCGGCTGACCGCCTTATTATTTATTATTGTAAAATCATTTTCTTTTTCCTTACCGATATTAAAAATATTTTTTCTGACAGTCACGCTCTCCCCTGTGCTGATTCTCTCTAAAATTGGATATCTTTCCTCCTGCTGCAAAAGAGTTGTGTCTCCCTCGTCATCCTCCTGCTGTGTCAAAAGGGTTGTACCACTTTCATCCTCCTCCATCAGTAATGTCGTTCCACCTTCATCGTTACTGTCACTGTGATAATGTCTTTCATAGGAACGGTCATTTGTGATGTAACCGCTTTTTCCCGTCTCTGCTTTTACGATTTTCCGGAATGCCTGTGGACATTTTTCGCGGATATATCTCTCAATGTCCTCTATTTTATAATTCTTTGTATCATTGAGGAATACCTGGAATTCCTTCAGAAACTGCTCTGGCTCTTTGCCATATCTGCCTGCATACTGTACGGTATCTGCAAGAAACGCATAAACATTTCCACTCGTAATTCTGCTATTGATCGGCTGATATACAAAGAACACTTCCCTGGTTCTTTCACATACAAACACCATTTCCGGCTGTAACATGAGATTATGCAGATACAACCCATTCATTTCAATTTTTTTAGTCATCTCAATTGTCTGCGCCGCAAGCAGAAAAAACGTTTCTTCATCCACACCCTTTTTCAGATATGATATAAGAGGTACCACATCTGGTGCTGTGTAGATAATCGTCTTTTTTCCTTCCTGTCTCGGTCTGAAACAGCCGCGGAAAATCTGTTGTTCAAAAATATTGATTTCCCGCTCATTAATCTGTTCCCCAAATGATAACTTACTTTTAATCGTAACTATATTTCCCTTTGATACTATGCGATACTTTGCCATATCTCTCAGTCCTTTTTTATTTTCTCTTACGTCTTATTTTGATACGTCCGCTTCGCAGTGCGATCGCTGCACCGACGCCACCGCCTGTTACTACTGCTGCACCCGCAATAGAACCTGCAAACAATGGCTTATTGTTATACCAACGGATGAATGTGTTGGTTGTTACAAGAATTCCATTTAAGACATAGTTTGTTTTATTGCCAGCTGCATCCACAGCCATAATTGTGACATCCTGTTTTTTCGTATTGTTTGGGATATTGAACTGATAGTTTTCACCATCCACTGTATAATCACATTTTTTATCACCAATATAAATCTCAACACTATCTAATACCAGGTTGTCGTTGACTGTCACATTCGCTGCTTTCGTATCCACAGGATACTGGGCATTGCTCTCAACATCAATCGGAATAACGACAGGAGCTGTTTTATCCACACCAAATGAGATTTCTGCTTCTTTGGATTCATCAATGTTCTCATTGACATTTCCTGCAATATCCTCTGAATACAGTGTTACAATGTAACGTCCATCCCCGGCAAAAAGAGACTTGTCGATGGTGTAATCATACTGATACCACTGTCCGTTTCCACCGGATTCCTGTACCTGATAATCGATACCTTCTTCTAATGTCCTCGGTGTTCCATTTGTATCTACTACTACTTTGATTTTGTCATGTTCCAGACTGTCTACGTTGACTTCTTGTAACTTGACATCAATCTCGTTCTGAATATAAGTTCCTTCAATATCCTTTAAGGTCTGATCGAACACGTAAACCGATCCAAAGCGATTTACGGAGAACGTAACTGTTGCATTGCTCTCATTTCCAGCCATATCGGTCAATGTGGCATTTATCGTATAGATGTCGTCATAGCTTTGCTCTTTCGGGAAGTTCTGGAATGTAAATGTCTCTCCATTTCCCTGATTCGTATAAGAGCCTTCCGGTGCCACACTTCCCTGATTTGCACCAACCAGTTCAATGTTCACACCATTGGTATCAAAGTTTGTATCTGACATTACGATCTGTGGAATAACATCTCCATTATTTGCCGAATAATCTTCGACACCAACAATTTCAATTTCCGGTTCAGTGAGATCCACATAGTATTCTTCCCCTGTATAGGTTTCAGCTATGTTTCCTGCCATGTCCGTGTATTCCACATTAAAATTGTATAAACCATCTGTACCACATGTAATGGTTGCGGTATGAACATCTCCATTTCCGGTAAATCCGCTAGACTGTGGGAATGAGATTCCTGCTCCGTTATCAGTTGCTGTTCCTGTTATCCTTACTCTGTTTTCAGAGAAATTATGTTCTTCAATCTGAATCGTTGCTGTACGCACTGCTGCATAATAATTGCCATTTACTGCATTATTGTTGTCATAAGTAACCGTAATCACCGGACGGGTTTTATCAATGGTAAAATCATCTGCTTTTACTGTCTCTGCCTGATTTGCTGCCTTATCCTTTCCACTGACAGAAAGCGTATAATCACCATCTTCTGCAAATGTAATGGTTGCAGTACTTACACTCTGATCCGGATTTTCTGTATTTTCAGTTGTCTGCCATGCTGACAACTCAGGAATCACACCATCTGTATTGGTAATATCTGCCTTAAAATCTGCCGCCTCAAAGTTGCGTTCTGTAACTGTAATGGTAGCAACTCTGTTCTCTTTGAACATGGTTGTATTTTCAGCATCCGGTGTCTCATTATCAAATGCAATTTTGATTTCCGGTTTTGTCTTATCAATACTGAATATCTGTTCGTCTTCTGATGTATTTCCTGCACGGTCTGTCATTTTGATATGCATTTTTATCTCATTGCTGTTATTTTTTACAGTGAATGACTTTTTCAGTTCTGTAACAAGGTTTTTGTCTTTCTTTGTCTGACTCCAGCCATCCGCATTTCCACTGGAAAATGCACCCTGATTACTGATCTCCACATTTCCTGACTGATTGTTTTCCTTATCATAAGGCGATTCCACTGTCCATTCCACAGAACGGATTCCCGAAAATGTATCTGTCACTGTAACATCTACCGTTACATCTTTTTCATACAGTTCATTTCCCTTTGCATCCTTGCTTGCAGCTGCCGCCTTGTTAAAATCAATATGTTTCTCACGGGCATGCTGCTCGGCTGTTTCAATGATCAGACTGCTCGGTGTCACATATCTTTCTTCGTGATTATTTAACATATCGTAAGCGCAGGCATAAATCTGTCCTTTAAATCCTGCCTGAACCACAAATGTCACTTTTCCTTCTGCATCTGCCTGTACAATCTGCTCACTGCTTTTTGTTCCATTGGCATCTACCGTATAATAGTGGATCTCCTTTACACCGGAATCCCCTTCTTTGGAGCCGTCCGTAGCCGTTACAGTCACCTTTGTATTTTCCACAAAATAATAACCATAATCCGTCTCTGTATAAGAAACACTTCCATCTGCTTCTTTATTTCCTGCTGCTTCCATATCAATGCTTAAAATTTCCGGAGCTGTAATATCCTTGTAGACACGCTGTGTTTTGGAATATTCATTTCCAGCATTGTCAATGGCTGTAATTACCATATCATAGCTGTTGGTATCTGCATTAATGACAGCATCCTTCGTGTTGATCTCATAGCTTTCCGTAACCGTTTTCTGATCCGGATAAGAAACGTTCACTAACTCCTTGTTATTAACGGAGACTTTCACATTATAAATTCCAGAATCTTTATCTTCTACTTTAATTCTGACTCCAGTATCACTGTTGTTATAGATGATTCCATTTTTTCCAACATATCCTTCTGCAGATAAAACAGATGTAATGGTCGGTTTCACTGTTTCAATCATTAAATTGCTGTTTTTCACATTCGAATTTGCTGTCGTCACAAGTGTCTTTTCAGACTGGTTGCCAACGTTATCCGTAACTGTTGCACTAATTTTTTTATCTAAATATACTTTCTGTTCATTTAAAACAGTCTCTGCCGGGAGTTCAAATACCGCTGTATCATCGCTTCCGACTGCCTTTGTCTGATAAGCTTCTTCACCTACATATAATGTAATTTCGTTCAGTCCGGCTGACGGTACTTCTGAACCATCGTCACTGTGTAAATCATCTGCTGTTACAGTAACTTTGATCACACCATTTCCATAGTTACCAAAGGTAAAAATATTTAAAATTTTTGATGCATCTTTCTTTTCAATATTAAATCTTGTTACATCTGGCTGATGTGTATCAAGACAGATTGTTTTTGTGTCAATTGTTTTATTTCCTGCGATGTCTGTATAGGTGGTGACAACTGTATTTTCGCCTTCCCGCACATTCTTCAAATCGTTTGCTGAAAGTGTAAGAGAATCCTCCTGTACAATCTGATCACTACCTGCAATACTTTCCATAAAGTTCTTTGCCTTCGAAGTAAGTTTATCTCCGTTTACGGTCACAGTTCTCGCTGCAAGACCACTTCCGTTAGTCTGATCTTTTTGTTCTGTAATCTCGTATGCAATTGTTGGAATCTCTTTGTACCAATACTCTGTCTTTCCATCTTTTGCATTTTCATATTTGCCATCTGCCTGTGGTGTCACCTTTACTACAGGTGCATCTTTTTCCAGCATTAAAACATCCGATACAATACCATTATGATTCTTAATTTCTGTTAATTTATATGCCTTACTCTCATTGCCCAATGCATCCACTGCTTTGATATGAACCTCTTTCAGGCTTGCAAATATACCAGCTTCTTCCAATGGAACCGTAACTTCTATCGTTGCATCACTTGTTCCACTTACTTGTGTACTTACAGTTCCGGTATACACTTTTGTATCATCATCACTGTACACGCGGACTTCTTTCACACCAACTGCCGGATAATCCGATTTGCCGTCTTTTTCATTCACATCTTTCGCAGTAACTTTTACTGTAATATTTGCATTGCAATAATTTCCAAAATCGTATTTTTTTATTGTATCAGCAGGAATCAGAGACACTTCCGTAATTTCAGGTGCTGCACTGTCCCGATATACAGTAATAACTCCGGCTTCTGAACACTGTTTTGCTTTGTCAATGGCATAAATATAGATTTTATCAATGTTCTGATTTTTTGCTAATTGAATGCCGCTTATTTCAAACTTTCCATTTTCATTTAATGCTGCTTCCTGTGCCCCATTCAACACATCATCCGGTGTAAGTTCTGTTTCTGACCAGACAACCTTTTTCAAATTTTCATCCACGGCTGTACCTGTGATATCCACTGTTGTGTCTGCTTCAGTTTTCCAAATTGTTTTCTCATCGTCACTCAGTTCAATTTTGGGTTTTGTTGTATCAATCACAATTTTCACAGACGGATTGAGACTTATTTGTTTTCTGCCAATAATTCCACCTTTATACACTGATGAAATGATAGTTGTTTCTGTTAAGTTGAGTTGCGTTTTGCCCACTCCCCATTGCGAAAGACTGATTTTAGTTTTACCATCAAATTTTAAAATGGCTGATGATGAATAATAGTTTCCATCCTCATCCGCTGTTATTTGATTATTTCCACTATCTAACAGATTCAGACCTGCAAGAGCCAACGAATCTTTATTTTCATTTTGAATATCTTCAAATTCAGCAGTTACATTCTGGTCACCATTTACGTTTTCAATCTTATAGACTGCTGTTCCATCTTCATCCTCTGTTAAATTATTTTCCTGTATCGGCGTACCATTGACCGAAAATATTTTTACTGTTTTACCTTCATTTGGTTTTACAATGATTGCAACTTCTGCTCCAGAATCTACAATAATATTTTTTTCACTGGAACCATTAACCTCAACAATTCCTCCATCATCAGTTGTAACAGAAACTGTGTACGTATCAATTTCTGCTGTCACTTCTATACTATGTGCCTGTTTTATTCCTTCTGAAAATATATATTCTTTCTCTTTTAAGCTGTTATTTATTTCGTTTTCATTAAGCCTTTCATCATTGTCCACTCTAAAACTTGTAAGATGATACTTGTTGTCTGTAACAGCTGCTTTTATTTTGTACTCAGAATCTGTATATGGAACATTCCGGCTACCGTCTTCTCCACTCTCGGTTGTGATTTCAACTTTATCATTTTGTGCATCACTATTTAAAATTAGCTTTCCATTCTGACTGATTTTATATGTGATTGTGAACTGTTTCTTTGCGAATGTGATTGTAAATGCATAATTTGCATCTAATGCTACATCCTTAAGACCTTCAAATTTAAATGCACTGTTTTCATCTTTATAATTTTTCCACCAATTATCGTTGGTTTCTCCATCCGGTTTCCAATCTGCAGTTTCTTTTTTTACTGTTACAGCAGTGATTTCATAACCTTCCTTTGGTGTTGCTGTTACAACATTATTTTCTACCTTTACTTCTCCAGCATCATCTTTTTCTGAATGATCAGAAGTTTCTGCATTTGCAGTAACTGAATATGGAACAGACTTTTCTTTAAGTGTAATTGTACCTAACTCAATCTTTTTTGTTTTTACCTGATCTTCTGTGACAGTTTTCTCTTCACTGGAATAACTGTCATATGTACCTTTATCCACATCTGCTGGCTCAACTTTAACCGTATACTTATTATCCGTATTTAATGTCCAATTACCAATAGAAATATTAAATTTTCCATCGTCTGTTGTAGTCGCTTCATTCGTTACAGGAGTCGAACCGCTTTGTGGGTATGTTACCGTCACCTTTGCACCTGCATATGGAGTTCCATTATTCGTATCTGTGTTTTCATCATCATTACCTGGAACCATCACCTGTCCTGTGATTGTGACTGCATCACTTTCATCTGTTGTAGTATCATCTGCTGATGCTCTGATACTTCCAAATGGTATCGTTGTTGCCATAATTAACGCAATCATTAACCATGCTGCAATTCTTTTTCCTTTTGTTCTCCAAAACATTTCCATTTTCTAAATTATCTCCTGCGTATGTATGATGATTTCGTTCAAGACCAGTTCATACCTTTTATCTGTGTTTTTTATATTTTCATCCAGCACAACTGTTTCATCTTCCTGTAATACAGTTGTAGTTTCTTCTAAAGCAGTTGTTTCCTCCTCAACCATCTGAAGCGGCATAGTGGCTTCTTCCCGCAGCAATGCTGTCTTTTCCTCATCTTTTTTCGGAAGAACCTCCGTTTTTTCCTCATTTTTCAATTCCACTGTTGTGCGTTCCATCAGACTGCTTTTCCTTGTTTCAGATGATTTGGCACTTCTTTTAGACAATGGATTTTTCTGTCTGTTATTCTCCTCCCGCATTGCCATAATCTGACGTTCTGCCGATTTACCGCTAAGATCATCTATGATTCCCCGTACATCCATTTTTAAAAAAAGATAAATGGATATCAGTGTTAAAACTCCTGCTAATGAAAATGCAATGATGGATATGAGTTGTAAAGTACCTGCATTCATGATGCTTTCACCTCCGTATCTTTTGCATATGCATTTTCCACTGCTGCCTCTGCATCCTGTAAACGCTTTAGAATATCATTTTTCATTTCTTCTGTTTTGTCTGTTGTCGTATCAACCTGCTCCGTACCAGCTTTTACCTGTTCCAGCAACGCTTTCATATCTTCCTGTGCTACGTCATCTGCCTTAAATTTTCTTGCATAAGTTTCCACAGCATTCATTGCCAGTTTGTATACTTCCAGATTTACAATTTCATTCTCATCCTGACTCTCAGATACGGTTGCTACGAGTTTTGTTATATTCTCCCAATATGGAAGATAGGTTCCTTTATCAGATGCTTCCTGCACATTCAGTGTGATATCGCGGTTAAACTGTCCTATATCACGGTACATTTCAGCCATCGTATAATAACTGCTGTCTTCACCGCCATAAGTACATGCCGCCTCAAACCACTGAATCGCACTTTTCATTCTGGTTATCTGATTGTCTGAATTTTCTGTTTTTCCATAATCGTAGTAATACCAGTATAATTTTCCTATCTCAAAAGCAAGATCCCCATAATCGCTATTCTGCTGTAAAACAGTCAAATTACTGTTTATTTTCTTTTTGAATAATTCCTCTTCTTCCAATGAAAAGACCGCGTCATCCTTAAATGCCTCGATTATTCCAAAATACGCTTCCGAATTGCCCGGCAGAATATCTATTGCTTTGGCATAATAATCGATTTTTTCCTCATCTGTCGCAGATAATTCTGCCTGCTTGATGTTATTATCATAATCGCTGTTGTTCACATGGACTCTCATTCCAGTACACAGACATCCTATAATAAGGAAAAGAACCGCTGCCCCGGATGTTGCAAAGAAAACATTCAGCTTTCTTTTCTGCTTTCTTCGGTAGCCCTCGTCCATCTCATCATAATGATCCAACGCATATAACAATTCTGCACATGATTGATAACGGTCTTCCGGGTTTAACTGGGTACATTTTTGAATGATCGCTTCTAATCCACTGGACAACTGCGGATTCCAATATCGGATTGGATATATCTCATAAGGAGGTTCACATGGATTCTGTCCTGTGAGTAAATGGTATAGCGTCACGCCAAGACAATATACGTCTGTTCTGGCATCCGTCTGACCTTTTCCTCCAAACTGCTCCGGCGCAGCATATCCTTTTGTTCCAAGACTGACTGTATCTGCCAGATTCTGTTCTTTGTATTCCCTCGCAATACCAAAATCAATTAACTTGATATTTCCATTCGGCTGCAGCATAATGTTTGCCGGTTTCATATCCCGGTAGATAATTGGCGGATTCTGCGTATGCAGATAATCCAATACCCTGCATAGTTCCTTTGCCCACTCAATTACAACTTCCTGTGGCTGTGCACCTTCTTTACTCAATACACTGCTTAAGGTTTCTCCCTCAATGTAATCCATGACAACATAGATTACATTTTCTTTTTCGATAATGTCTACAATTCTTGGCAGTGACGGATAATCCAGTTTTTTCATCATGTTTGCTTCCGCCATTGCACTTGCAACTACAACTTCATTGTTCTTATCATAAGCTTTTCTCTCGATTTCTTTGATTGCCCACTGCTTATTCAGGTTTTTGTCCATCGCCAGGTAAACTTTTGACATTCCACCTTTTCCGATCAGCTTTAAAACCTCGTATTTTCCCTCAATAATTGTTCCTCTCTCAGCCAACTTTCATTTCCTCTTTTGCCTTATTTGAGTTTGATATAAATTGCAGAAATGTTATCCGTTTCCATCCGTTGTTTATTCCATTCGATCATTTCTCTCAATTTTTCTTTTATCTGCGCTTCATCAAGATTTTTATGCGGATTCAGTGACTCAGAAATTTCGTCTTCTGATAACATATGACGGAATCCATCTGAGCATAACAAAAGGGCTGTGCCATGCGCCAGCCTTCCATTCTCATATTGTGGTTCAAAAAATTCATTCACACCGATACACTGAAGAAGAACGTTTCTGCGATTATCCTTTTTAGCTTCCTCTATTGTCATATTCCCACGTTTTATTTCTCGCGCAATAAATGTATGATCCTCGGTCAGCTGCTGCAACGTATCCGATAATGTATAAATTCTGGTGTCTCCAACATGACAAAGCATATATTGTCCATCACTGTTTAATAAAACCGCACTTATTGTTGTTCCAAGCTGAATCTGGTTTTCTTTTCCATACCTGATCAGTCTGCCATTATTTCTTCCAAAAGACTCTGCCACTGTTGTCTTATTCCTTCATCCCCAACATGCATTTCGTTCTTTATGTAAACCTGTTCAAACCAGTCTGAAAAAGCCCTGACGACCGTTGCACTGGCAAGCTCCCCTTTTTCCATGCCACCCATGCCATCACAAATTGCGATCAGAAGTGTCTCTCCATGTTCCTCAGAACATCCTTTTAATAACAGACTGTCCTGATTGGTCTTCTTTTTTATCCCAACGTCTGTATCATATGCAATATAAAATTTCTTCAACTTTTTCCCCCTGTTTTTCTTTACAATTATTCTTTTTATTATATTATTCACCTACAATTCACACCATATAATCTGATGTAATTTGGGTAAAATATTTACATT
>ENA-OPAA01001461-OPAA01001461.1-human-gut-metagenome-genome-assembly--contig:-NODE-1461-length-13518-cov-6.616504_pt1 | contig 13518 bp, 10 predicted proteins | sample MGYA00241049_ERZ501414 | MGnify/ENA primary metagenome ERZ501414 (study PRJEB25962, sample SAMEA2042520) | human gut metagenome | biome: human gut; feature: human-associated habitat; material: faeces... | reverse complement strand
TGGTAAAAAAGCGAATGTATGAATATCACCGCCGCCAGGAGCGGCGCACAGTCTGTCGGCTGTCTGTTCTGTGTACCCTGTTATTCCTGTCTCTTGTGGGAGCAATGGGGATAATGCAAAGCCAGCCAATAAACGTTACGGGAATGTACGGCACAATCCTGCTTCATGAGGACGCAGGCGGTTATGTGTTGGTGGCTGTCATTTCCTTTACGGTGGCAGTCGTGATTACCGCATTATGTATCAAATTCAGAAAAAGAGGACAAAAGAGTCAAGACGCAGAAGATCATGTATAAAGAAAGGAAAGGTGGAAAGCATGAGGAAAAAGTTATTAGCCGGGATTCTGGCACTTGCATTGTGTTCTACAAATATGCCCCCCCAGACCATATTTGCGGAAGAATTTACTTCCGGAAATCAGGATGTAGTGTCTGAGGAAGAAACTCCGGAGATTTTTACCAATGAGGAGCTGGAAGCGGCAGGAGAGACAGATGAGGAACTGTCTGTATTCAGTTCAGAAGAGGTTCCAGAATTTAACGATGCCCCCGATGAGGCAATGGCTGCTGCGGAAAATGAACAAGCTGGAGAAATTGATTTAACTACGAGCAATAAAGTTGTGAATGGAGTTTATACTATAAGTTCGGCAGGAGATCACAAATTCATATGTAGCCAGGAAACAGGAAATAGAATTGTGGTTGATGGAGCAAATATTTCGGCGAAAGACAAAATCAACATTTATCTTATTAACGTAAGTATCAATACAAGTGTTGATTCGGCACTGCGAATAAAGGGAAATGTGGAGGCTGCAGTCACTATCCATTTAACAGGCACAAATAGTCTTATAACAAAGGATAACTGGTATGCCGGTTTACAGAAAGATAACGAAGCTCGGCTTATAATAAAAACCAATAATTCAGACGCTACTGCAGGAATCTTAAATGCTCGTAGTATCGATGGGGATAGCGCCGGAATTGGTGGCGGCTATTACGGCACCGGCTCTTGCAGTAATATTATTATTGATAGTTGTTCTGTAATTGCTAGTTCTAAGTATGGTGCTGGAATTGGTGGCAGCAAGGGACACGCTGGCAGTGATATTACCATTAATAATAGTTCTGTAACTGCTAGTTCTACGGATGGTGCCGGAATTGGTGGCGGCGGTTACGGCACTGGCAGTGTCAGTGGTATTACCATTAAAAGTAGTTCTGTAACTGCTAGTTCTACGAATGGTGCCGGAATTGGTGGCGGCGGTTACGGCGCTGGCAGTGTCAGTGATATTACCATTAAAAGTAGTTCTGTAACTGCTACTTCTACTCATGGTGCCGGAATTGGTTCTGCCGGTGGCACCTGCAGCAACATTGGCATTAGTGGTGGATCCGTAAAGGCATATTCTGATCGTATGCCAGGCATTAATTGTACCCCCCATAATGGCAACTCAACAAATGTTTATTGTTGTATTATTAAAAATGAATATTTTTTACCAGTAACGATAGATAGTGAATCCTGGAAGCCAAGTTATCATATTGTTCCTGATTCTACAAAAGACGGTAATCTGTACGTCTGGTTAACTGAAAAAGAAAATAATGACGCTTATGATGTAACTGTTGGAACCGAAAAAAGGCAGTATTCTTTCGATCAGGCAAAAAACCAATTTGTACGTATCCAAACAACTCCTACCGCTGACCAATTTGATTATACGCAGCCCAGTTTTACATATACTAAAGATACCCATGTTGATATTAGTAAATATATTAAATGGAAAGATGATGTCACCGGTCATGGTAAAATTACTAAAGTAACGTATTTTAAAAAAGGAGATAAAACTCCACTCGCAGACAGCCCCACAGATGCAGGTACTTATACTTTTAAGATTGATGTGAATGAAGGTGACTACTACAATTCAGTCGATAGTATATCTGCACCAGAATGGGAATTTGTCATTTCAAAAGCACAAGCACCTTCAAGCAAGCCAACCGATACCGATCCTACATATGTTTCATGGTTATGTAAGAAAGTCGAAGATGTTAAAGGCCTTTTTAATGATGAATGGAAATGGAGCGATTCCGATATTTCTAAAAAATTACCTGTAGGAGAAGAAGTTTCCGCTACAGCAGTTTATAATGGTACAGATGCTGACAATTATGTAAATACATCTGTTGTATTTAAAATCACCAGAAAAGCATGTACACACCCACATACCGCAGAACGTTACTACTCCTCTCCATCCTGCACTTCCAGCGGATACAGTGGAGATACCTACTGCACAGACTGTAATGAAACACTTTCCTATGGTTATACCATTTCCGCATACGGTCATGACTATGACAACGGTGTTATCACTACAGAACCAACTACAGAAACTGACGGAATCATAACTTACACCTGCAAACGATGCAGACATCAGGATACAAAAAATCTCGGAAAACTTGGTGACGGGGAACCTTACATTGAGGGAAGTTTCCAGAAGAAAGGCTGGGATGCGGTCAATGATCTGATCAAGACATCCAAAGAAAAAGATACCATCTCCATTATCATGAATGGTGCCAGGACACTTCCTGCTTCCGTTTTATCCGGGATAAAAGGCAAAGATATTTCCCTGAATCTCGATATGGAGAATGGTTTCATCTGGAAGATCAACGGTACTTCCATTACAGCAGAAACACCTGCAGATACCGATCTTTCTGTTACAAACACAGCAGAATATATCCCGGCAGCATTATACAGCCTGATTTCCACAAACCAGAATGATTTCGGTTTCCATCTTGGAAGAAACGGAGCTTTCGATTTCCCGGCTGTGCTTTCTGTAAAGGCAGATGCTTCCTGTGCAGGACTTATGGCAAATCTGTTCTGGTATGATGCTGAGAATGGGGTTCTGCAGTGCATCCAGACTGTAACTGTAGGCGGTGCATTTGAGCGCAGTATTCCATATGCTGACTTTACCCTTTCCAAAGGACAGGATTATTTCATAGCATTTGGTACAGAATCCCTCAATGGCAGAGTTATTCACACAGACGGAAGTATCACAGATGAAAACGGTGCATACCTGCGACCTGCCAACACAAAGATTTCCAGCCACTCCATTGACAGAAATAAATTAACTGTCAAACTTTCCAAAGGATGTGCAGGTGCTCAGGGTTATGACTTCGTGATCAGCAAGAAATCAAATATGCTCCAGACCGGCAAATTCAGCCAGACAGTTTCCTCAACCGGCAAGCCACAGGCATCTTTCAGATATCTGGCAAAAGGTACCTGGTATGTGGCAGCCCGAAGCTGGGTTCTGGATGCACAGGGCAATAAGGTCTATGGTTCCTGGACAAAGATCAAGAAGATCAAGATCACTGTTGTTACACCACAGCAGCCAAAGATCAAGAATATCACTGTAAAAGGAAACACTGTGACTGTTACTTACACAAAATGCAAAAATGCCACAGGTTATGAAATCCTGCTCGGAAACAAATACAAAACCTCCGCAGGTGAGAAATATCCGGTTAAGAAATATCTGAAACGTACAGAAGGCAAAAATACCGTAACTGTAACCTTTACAAACGTAAAGAAGGGTACCTGGTATGTGACCATACGGGCATGGAACCAAACATCCAAAGACAAATCCAGAGTTTACAGTCCATACTCCACAATGAAGAAATTTAAGACAAAGAAATAGCTTCTGTTTCTTACAGATATTTCTACTGTAAAGATAATGCCAAACAGCCTTGTAGGCAAATGAAACAGTTGACAGCTGAAAAAACCAATGATAAGATAAATGCACTCAAATTATAACAGAACAGGCTTACAGTCAGAAAAGGATCAGAATTTCGGTTCTGATTATTTTTTGTGTTTTATTCCGTTGACAAGGGAAAGTTCGCACTTGAAAAAGAATAAAAACTGGGTTATAATACGAACAAATGTTTGCAATGCAAAAAAATCATTCCCGGATTTACAGTAAGCAATCCGGTTGATAGAAAGAAAGGAAATGTAACAGACATGGCAAAGAAAAACACCTATGATGCAGGGAGCATCTCTGTCCTGGAAGGTCTGGAGGCGGTTCGTAAGCGTCCGGGAATGTACATCGGAAGTGTTTCACGAAAAGGATTAAATCATCTCATTTATGAGATCGTAGATAACGCAGTAGATGAACATCTGGCAGGATACTGCAGTCTGATCCATGTAGTTCTGGAGAAAGATGGTTCCTGTACAGTAACAGACAACGGACGAGGAATCCCGGTAGATATGCATGAGAAAGGAGTATCGGCAGAGAGACTTGTATTTACAACTCTTCATGCAGGCGGTAAATTTGATAATTCTGTCTATAAGACCAGCGGAGGACTTCATGGAGTAGGCTCTTCGGTTGTGAATGCCCTGTCTACATATCTGGACATTAAGATCAGTCGTGACGGATATGTGCATCATGATCACTATGAACGGGGAATCCCGACCATTGAACTTGAGGAAGGGCTGCTGCCGAAGCTGGGTAAGACCAGACAGACCGGAACAAGTATCAATTTCCTCCCTGACCCGGAGATTTTTGAAAAGACCAGATTCTCAGCAACAGAAGTAAAGAGCAGACTTCATGAGACTGCATATCTGAATCCGGAACTGACTATTCGCTTTGAGGATAAAAGAGGCGCAGAGGTCGAGGATATTACCTATCATGAGCCGGACGGTATCATTGGATTTATCAAGGATCTGAACCACAGTGCGGAAGTCCTGCATGATCCGGTTTACCTGAAAGGGGAAGCAGACGGCATTCAGGTAGAGGTGGCATTCCAGTTTACCAATGAATTTCGTGAGAATGTACTGGGCTTCTGTAATAACATTTACAATGCAGAGGGCGGTACTCATCTGACCGGATTTAAGACTACATTTACTACAGTCATGAATACTTATGCGAGAGAGATTGGTGTTCTTAAAGACAAGGATCCGAACTTCACAGGTGCAGATATCCGTAACGGAATGACAGCAGTTGTTTCCATCAAGCATCCGGAACCGCGTTTCGAGGGGCAGACCAAGACAAAGCTGGATAATCAGGATGCATCACGCGCAACCGGAAAGGTTGTAGGAGAGCAGATGGTACTCTATTTTGATAGAAATCTGGAGACTCTTAAGACCATCCTTTCCTGCGCAGAGAAAGCAGCAAAGATTCGTAAAACAGAGGAGAGAGCGAAGACGAATCTTCTGACAAAGCAGAAATATTCCTTTGACTCTAACGGAAAGCTGGCAAACTGCGAGAAGAAGGATCCTTCCCAGTGCGAGATCTTTATCGTAGAGGGAGATTCTGCGGGAGGTTCCGCAAAGACTGCCCGTAACCGTAATTATCAGGCAATCCTTCCTATCAGAGGCAAGATCCTGAATGTGGAGAAAGCAACCATTGATAAAGTGCTTGCCAATGCGGAGATCAAGACCATGATCAATGCATTCGGATGTGGATTCTCCGAAGGATACGGAAATGACTTTGATATTACGAAGCTTCGTTACGACAAGATTGTGATTATGGCTGATGCCGATGTGGATGGGGCGCATATTTCCACACTGCTCCTGACTTTATTCTACCGTTTCATGCCGGATCTGATCACTGAGGGACATGTGTATATTGCCATGCCGCCATTATATAAAGTCATGCCTAAGAAGGGGCAGGAGGAATACCTGTATGATGATAAGGCACTGGAGAGATACAGACGTGCCCATAAACCGGGAAGCTTTACTCTTCAGAGATATAAAGGTCTGGGCGAGATGGATGCGGAGCAGCTCTGGGAGACTACTCTGAATCCGGAGACAAGAATGATGAAGCGAGTGGAGATTGAGGATGCGAGACTTGCATCAAGCGTGACAGAGATCCTGATGGGAAGCGATGTTCCGCCGAGAAAGAAGTTTATCTATGAGCATGCACAGGATGCAGAGCTGGACATCTGATTTTGCCGGAGTGTTATATGGAAATTAAGACAGATACATGGATATGTGTCTGAGATGGAGGAAAGAAATTAAATGGAAACAAAACAGGAGAATGTGATTCCTACCGACTATGCGGAGGTCATGCAGAAATCCTATATAGATTATGCCATGAGTGTTATTATCTCCAGAGCCCTGCCGGATGTGCGTGATGGATTGAAGCCTGTACAGAGAAGAACTTTGTATGATATGTATGAACTGGGTATCCGTTATGACAGACCATACAGAAAATGTGCCCGTATCGTAGGTGATACCATGGGTAAATATCACCCCCATGGTGACAGTTCGATCTACGAAGCGCTTGTGGTAATGGCTCAGGATTTTAAGAAAGGCAAAACACTGGTCGACGGACATGGAAACTTCGGTTCCATCGAGGGCGACGGTGCAGCGGCCATGCGATATACAGAAGCCAGACTGGAGAAACTGACACAGGATGTCTTCCTCGAAGATCTGGATAAGAATGTAGTAGATTTTATGCCGAACTTTGATGAGACAGAGAAGGAACCGGTGGTACTTCCTGTCAGAATCCCGAATCTGCTGGTAAACGGAGCAGACGGTATTGCAGTCGGTATGGCAACCAGTATTCCGCCTCACAATCTGGGTGAAGTGGTAGATGCGGTGAAGGCATATATGAAGAATAACGATATCAGTGTCAAAGGGCTGATGCGCTATCTCAAGGGACCGGACTTTCCGACAGGTGGTCTGGTAGTAAATAAAGATGACCTGCTCAGGATTTACGAGACAGGAACAGGGAAGTTGCGTGTCAGAGGTAAAGTGGAGACAGTGAAGCTTAAAGGCGGCAGACAGCAGCTTGTGATCACTGAGATTCCGTACACTATGATCGGTGCAAATATCGGAAAATTTCTGAATGATATTGCGTCTCTTGTGGAAAACAAGAAGACAACAGATATCGTGGATATCTCCAACCAGTCTTCCAAAGAGGGAATCCGTATTGTTCTTGACCTGAAGCGTGACGCAGATGTAGAGAACCTTACAAATATGCTCTACAAGAAGACAAAGCTGGAAGATACTTTTGGCGTGAATATGCTGGCAGTTGCGGATGGCAGACCGGAGACTCTGAGTCTGAAGCAGGTGATCGAGCATCACGTAGATTTCGTATTCGATGTCACGACCAGAAAGTACACCACACTTCTGAATAAAGAGCAGGAGAAGAAAGAAATCCAGGAAGGTCTGATCAAGGCATGTGATGTGATCGACCTGATCATCGAGATCCTGCGAGGAAGCAAGAACAGAGAACAGGTAAAGAAATGCCTGGTTGACGGTGTGACAGAAGGAATCAGGTTCAAGAGCAAATCAAGCGAGAAAGCTGCGCAGAAGCTGCATTTCTCAGAAAAACAGGCAGCTGCGATCCTGGATATGCGTCTGTACAAACTGATCGGTCTGGAGATCGAGGCACTTCAGGCAGACTATGCAGAAACAATGAAGAACATTGCCATTTATGAAGATATCCTGAATAATTATGATTCCATGGCAGAAGTGATCATGAAAGAACTGGATCAGATTAAGAAAGAATACGGTACGAAACGCCGCACAGTGATCGAGAATGCAGAAGAAATTGTCTATGAGGAAAAGAAGATGGAAGAAATGGAAGTCACCTTCCTTATGGACCGCTTCGGATATATGCGGACCATTGATAAGTCTGCATATGAGAGAAATAAAGAAGCTGCCAATGCAGAGAACAAATATGTGTTTAACTGTATGAATACAGATAAGATCTGTATCTTTACAGATAATGGAAAGATGCACAGTATCAAGGTGGCAGATATTCCGCTGGTTCGTTTCAGGGATAAGGGGACACCGGCAGATAATCTGAGCAATTATGACAGTGCACAGGAACGTATGCTCTATGTAGCACCACTGGCATCTGTAAAAGAAAATACACTTCTGTTTGTCACTGCTGCATCCATGTGCAAGCTGGTGAGTGGTGCAGAGTTTGATGTGGCGAAGAGAACGATCGTGTCTACGAAACTTGCTGAAGAGGATTCTCTGATCTTTGTGGGTTCTGCGGATGAAATGGAACAGGTGGTATTCCAGAGTGAAGGCGGATATTTCTTAAGATTTCAGAAACAGGATATTTCTGCTATGAAGAAAACATCTATCGGGGTGCGTGGAATGAAACTGGCAGAAGGAGATAAGCTGGATCATGCATATCTTCTGGAAAGCCGCCAGGAATATACCATTACTTACCATGATAAACCCTATGTTCTCAACAGGATAAAACTGTCCAAACGGGACAGTAAAGGAATAAAACCACGTATATAAAACCAACAAATCCGCTAAAATCAAGGTTTTTGCAGGAAAAGCCTTGCAATTGCCGGAAATTGGTGTTACAATACATCTAAATTAGAACTTGTTGACAAAGGAGTGGGCGTGAGCCCACTCTTATTTGTTGCATGGAAAGGCAGGTGGGAAAATGAGCAGACGGGAAGAGTATGAAAAGCGCGCAGAGGAACTTCTGGCACCGATCGTAGAACTTAACGGCTTTGAACTGGTTGATGTAGAATATGTAAAGGAAGCAGGAAACTGGTATCTGAGAGGATACATTGACAAACCAGGCGGAATTACAGTAAATGACTGCGAGACAGTCAGCAGAGCATTCAGTGACAAACTGGATGAGAATGATTTTATTGAAGACAGTTATATCATGGAGATCAGTTCACCGGGACTGGACAGACCGCTGAAGAAAGACAAAGACTTTGAGAGAAACATGGGAAAACTGGTGGAAATCCGTACCTACCGGCCAATCGAGAAGCAAAAAGAGTTCTGCGGGATTTTGACCGCATATGATAGTAACAGTGTGACAATCGATGAGGATGGAACCGAGCGTGTTTTTGATAAGAAAGACACAGCCCTGATACGCCTCGCAATAGAGTTTTAGTTAATTCGGGAGGATAAGAAAAAAATGAGCAGAGAGTTAAAGGAGGCACTGGATATCCTTGAAAAGGAAAAGAGTATCAGCAAAGATACTTTGCTTGAGGCAATTGAGCAGTCTCTGATCCAGGCCTGCAAAAACCATTTTGGAAAAGCTGACAATGTACATGTAACTATTAATCCGGAAACCTGCGATTTTTCAGTGTATGCAGACAGAAGTATCGTAGAATACGTAGAGGATCCTGCAATGGAGATTTCTCTGGCAGATGCTTTGAAGATCACATCAAGAGCTGAGATCGGAGGCATGATACAGGTTCCGATCCAGTCTAAGGAATTCGGACGTATTGCGACACAGAATGCAAAGAACGTTATCCTGCAGAAAATCCGTGAGGAAGAACGTAAAGTGCTGTATGATGAATACTATGGAAAAGAAAAAGAAGTAGTAACCGGTATTGTACAGCGTGTGATGGGCAAGAATGTAAGCATCAATCTTGGTAAGGCAGATGCAGTATTAAGTGAGAATGAACAGGTGAAAGGGGAAACCTTCCAGCCGACAGAGAGAATAAAGGTGTATATTCTTGAAGTCAAGGATACCCCGAAGGGACCTCGTATTCTGGTATCCAGAACTCATCCGGGACTTGTGAAACGTCTCTTTGAGTCAGAAGTTGCAGAAGTAAAAGACGGAACTGTTGAGATCAAGAGCATCGCACGTGAGGCCGGTTCCCGTACAAAGATCGCTGTATGGAGCAACGATCCGGATGTAGATGCAGTTGGTGCATGCGTAGGTATGAACGGCGCACGTGTCAATGCAGTAGTTGAGGAACTTCGCGGTGAGAAGATCGATATCATCAACTGGGATGAGAATCCTGCGATCCTGATCGAGAATGCATTGAGCCCTGCAAAGGTTATCGCAGTTATGGCAGATCCTGATGAGAAGACAGCTCTGGTAGTTGTTCCTGATTATCAGCTGTCCCTTGCAATCGGTAAAGAAGGTCAGAATGCACGTCTTGCTGCAAGACTTACAGGATTTAAGATTGACATCAAGAGTGAGACTCAGGCAAAAGAAGCCGGAGATTTCTATGATTATGATGATGACGAGACTGCAGAAGATGCAGCTGAGGCATCAGCAGAGGAAACTTCAGCAGAAGATTCCCTGACAGAAGAAACCGAAGCAGAAGAAGTTTCAGAGGAAGTTCCTGTAGAAGAAGAGCCACAGGCTCAGGAAGCAGGAGAGAATGAAGACGAAGAATAAGATTCCCATGCGCCAGTGTACCGGCTGCAGGGAAATGAAAAGCAAGAAAGAGATGCTCAGAGTTCTTAAGACTACAGAAGATGAGATCGTGCTTGATACTACCGGTAAGAAAAACGGCAGAGGCGCATATCTGTGTCTTTCCAGAGAATGTCTGGATAAAGCGATTAAAAATCATGGACTTGAGCGTTCACTGAAAACTGCGGTTCCGGATGAGGTATACGAACGACTTAAGAAGGAGCTGGAAGATATTGAAAAATAACAGAGTACTGTCGCTGATAGGGCTGGCTACCAAAGCAGGCAAGACCGTAAGCGGAGAATTTTCCACAGAGAAATCTGTAAAGACCGGAAAAGGACTGCTTGTGATCGTTGCTGAGGATGCCTCCGAGAATACAAAGAAGAAATTCAGGAATATGTGCAGTTTTTATGAAGTTCCGACTTTCTTCTTCTCAGATAAAGAGAGCTTAGGCAGAGCAATGGGAAAGGAGTACCGCGCCTGTCTGGCTGTCCAGGATGAGAACTTTGCGAAAGCAATCATGAAGGAGGTATAGCGATTGTCAAAATTAAGAGTACATGAGCTGGCCAGAGAGCTTGGACGACAGAACAGAGAAGTGATCGAGTTTCTGAAATCAAAAGGCGTTGATGTGAGAAGCCATATGAGTATGGTGGATGAGCCTGCGGTTTCGGAAGTAAAGAATAGATTCAGAAAAGACAATAATAACAGGGGAAAGGAGCATATTGCGAAATTGGAGACTCCCAAGACAGAAGAAAAGGTTGTAACAGCAAAATCAGAAGGAGATAAAACTGAAACACCTAAAAAGAAAAAAAATATTATCCGCGTTTTTCATGCACAGAATGCAAGTGACGGAGGAAAAACAAGAAAGAAACCTGTGAAAGCTGAAGGCGAGAGAACAGGTTCACCAAGAAATGCAGAAGGAAGAAATTCCGACAGTTCAAGAACAGACGGTGACAGACCAAGAAGAAATAATAATGACCGCCCAGGTACAGGCAACAGAAGACCGGACGGACAGAACCGTCAGGGAAGACCTCAGGGCGAGGGAAGATCCCAGGGAGATAACCGCCAGGGAGGACGTTTCGGACAGGGAAGATCCCAGGGCGATGGTCAGGGCCGTCCGGGCGGAAGATTCCAGGGCGATGGAAATCGTCAGGGAGGACGTTTCGGACAGGGAAGACCACAGGGAGATGGAAACCGTCAGGGAGGAAGACCGCAGGGCAATGGCCAGGGTCGTCCGGACGGAAACAGAAGTGAAGGACGTGACGGACGCTTCGGCGGCAGTCAGGGACGTCAGGGACAGCGCCAGAATACAAGAAAGAATGACGATATGGCATTTGCACCGGAACTGACAAAGACTTCCAAAGACAGCAAGAGAGAAAGAGACAGAGAGAACAAAAACAAGAAAAAAGATTTTGATAAGACACAGAGTGGCGGACGCAGACCAAATCAGGGTGGATTCAATAAGAATTCCAGAATCCCGAAAGCTCTGCAGAAACCGGCTCCGCAGCCAAAACAGGAAGAGAAGAAACCTGAGGTTAAGGAAATCACACTTCCGGAGAAGATGACGATCCGCGAACTGGCAGAAGCTATGAAAATGCAGCCGTCAGTAATTGTGAAGAAGCTCTTTATGCAGGGTATGATGGTTACCGTAAACCATGAGATCGATTTTGAGAAAGCTCAGGAGATTGCTCTGGAATATGATATCATCGCAGAACCGGAAGAGAAGGTAGACGTTATCGAAGAACTCCTCAAAGAGGATGAAGAAGCCCTCCATCATATCTCCTGCGATGCTCTGCGCGCCCAGACCGATGGCAACCGAGCCTGCGGAGGCAATGACAACGAGGGATTCTGAGGAAACACCCAGCTGCTTTAAAATAGACATCAGCCCGATGAAATAAATCACATATTTCAGGATGCTGCCTGTGACGGTGCTGAGGGTTTTTGCTTTTCTTTCGGACATGGAAAGCTTTTCGCGCTGTACCTGTGTCCGCAGGAATTTATTGACCAGCTTACTGGAAATGCGAATCATGAGCCAGCAAAGAAAGAGCGTGAACAGAATTTCCAGAAGCTTGATGCCCAGATTGACGGCACCGTTGATGGCTGTGGATTTGGCAAGGAAGCCAAGCCCTAAATCCTTCGCAAGCTCCGTGCTGTTTAAATCAGAGGAAAGAGATGAGGTCAGATCATTGATAACATCCATGCTTCTTACCTCCTTGCCTGTTGATATTCTGCCGCCGCCTTCAAGAAGGCAGAGAACAGCAGCCCCATTTCCTCTGTTTTCATTGCCTCGGGATGCCACTGCACGCCGACGGCGAAGCGGTTATCCTTATGCTCAATGGCTTCAATCAGACCATCCGCACTGCGGGCAGAGACAATAAAGCCCTCCCCAAGCGTGGAGCAGGACTGATGATGCAGGGAATTGACAACGGTGCGTTTATTTTCCCAGAGGTCGGTTAAAAGGGTGTTGTCCTCGACAAAAATGCTGTGTGTGCCATAGGAACGGGGTGCCTGCTGGATATGCTTGAGGGTTGTGCCTGCCTGCACGCCGATATCCTGATAGATGCCGCCGCCCTTGACGATATTCATGACCTGCATGCCGCGGCAGATGCCGAGCATGGGCAAATCCTTTTCCAGCGCAGTCTCGCAGATGCGCATTTCACAGGCATCACGGAGGGGGTTAATTTCGCCGCTCTGGCAAAGGGGCTCCTCTCCGAACAGGAGCGGATCGATATCACCGCCGCCGGTCAGCAGAAGTCCGTCCAGAAAGAGGGGCAATGCCTGATGGGGCAGGAGCACGATGGGACAGCCGCCTGCCTTTTCGATGGCAAGGACATAATCCTCACTGAGGGTATATTCCTTTTTTTCGTAAGAATAATTCGGCGCAATGCCGATAATCGGTTTTGTGTTCATTGGTTACACCTCTTACTTTCTTTTTCTCTCCTCAGTATACAGAAGATGCTCTTTTTTTGCAACGGAAGGATGGTAAAATCGGCTTCGACTTGCAGAGTGTATACAGTTTGTGGTATAATTCGTATGCGAGATAAAAACCAAACGGCTGAAGTATGCGGACAGATATCCGCGAGACAACAGAAACGGAGATGACAACGAAATGAAAACCATTGGCATCATTGGTGCAATGTCGGAGGAAATCACATATTTAAAAGAGAAAATCGAGATTGTGACGACAAAAAATATCATCGGGCTGGATTTCCATGTGGGGAAATATTGCGGCAACAGCATTGTGCTGGTCATCAGCGGCATCGGCAAGGTGAATGCGGCTGTCTGCACACAGGTGCTGATTGACCATTTCGGTGTGGATTATATCATCAATACGGGCTGTGCAGGGGCAATTCACCCCGAACTGGGCATTGGGGATATCCTCATTTCCACGGATGCGGTACAGCATGACATGGATGTTTCTGCGCTG
>ENA-OPAA01001448-OPAA01001448.1-human-gut-metagenome-genome-assembly--contig:-NODE-1448-length-13588-cov-2.343087_pt1 | contig 13588 bp, 11 predicted proteins | sample MGYA00241049_ERZ501414 | MGnify/ENA primary metagenome ERZ501414 (study PRJEB25962, sample SAMEA2042520) | human gut metagenome | biome: human gut; feature: human-associated habitat; material: faeces... | reverse complement strand
CCTTCAAGGGTGAGTGAGGTTTTCGGGCGGGGCTTCGCCCCGAGGGCGTTCGGAGAACGCCGTCATCCGTCGGGAAGGCCCTTCGTCCTGCGGACTTCTCAACGGCGAAAGAGCCTCGGAGCGCCCTTCGGAACCCGTTATCATAAGGGGTCTTCCATTTCCCTTTTCCAAGTTTCAAAGAGAGACCCATGCGTCAGGATCCCCATCAAGATTTTCAGGACGACGATGAAGAGGACGTCTACCGCGGCCCGTCGAAGTCGCAGTTGAAGCGCGAGCAGCTTGAGCTTCAGGCGCTCGGCAAGGAAATGACGGGATTGGGCGACGAACAGTTGAAGCGCATCGGCCTTCCTGAAGACGTCCTTTTTGAGATCAAGGAATTCCGCCGCATGAGGAGCTTCGGCGCGCAGCGCCGTCAGCTTCAGCTGATCGGCAAGAAGATGCGCGACATGGACCCGAAGGCCGTGCGCGAAGCGATCGACCGCGCGACGGGTGAGTCCCGTGCGGCCGTGGCGCTTCTGCACCGCTGCGAGACGCTCCGCGACCGGATGATCGCCGACGACGCGGCGCTCACCGCCTTCATCAGCGAGCATCCCGAGGTGGACATTCAGGCGCTTCGCACGCTCGTTCGCGGCGCCCGCCGCGAACGCGACGCGGCGAAGCCCCCGAAGAGCGCGCGCGAACTCTACAAGTTCCTCCACCGCACGCTCGAAGAACCGATTTCGCTCTACGCCGAAGATGAGGACGAGGCCGAAGACCTCGACCGCTGATTCCCCCGCATCCACTGCTTTTTCCGGCACCATCATGAAGCCTCCCCGCAGCGCCGACAACGAACTGATCCTCGGCCTCGTCTCGATTTCCGACCGCGCGAGCCGCGGCGTCTACGACGACGAGGGCATTCCCAACCTGGAAGCGTGGTGCCGCAAGGCGATCACCACGCCGATCAAGGTCCACAAGCGCCTCATCCCCGATGAGCGCTTCGACATTGAAAAGACGCTCCGTGAGTTGGTCGACATCATCGGCTGCGACCTCATCCTCACGACGGGCGGAACGGGGCCCGCTCGCCGCGACGTGACGCCCGAGGCGACGCTTGCGGTCGCCACGCGCGAGATGCCGGGCTTCGGCGAACAGATGCGCGCGATCTCGGGGCACTTCGTCCCGACGGCGATCCTCTCGCGCCAGGTCGCAGTCCTTCGCGAAACGCCCGACCATGCCGCGCTCATCATCAACCTGCCCGGCCGTCCCAAGGCGATCGCCGAGACGCTCGAAGGCCTGCGTGACGAGGACGGCAAGACCATCGTCAACGGCATCTTCGCGGCCGTCCCCTACTGCATCGACCTGATCGGCGGCCCCTACATCGAGACGGACGAGTCGGTCGTGAAGACCTTCCGTCCGAAGAACGCCGTGAAGCCCAAGAAAGCGGAGGAGAACCAAGCCAAAGAGGCTGCGTCTGAAACGCCCAAGGCTGAAGTGAAGTCGGAGGAAGTGAAGGCACCCTCCGCCAAACCTGCGGAACCCGCCTCCCCGGCGGAAAAGCCCGCGGCGCCCCGACAGGAAGCGGCTCAGAAGGTTCAGGACGAAAAGCCCGCCTTCGCCCCGAAGGACATCCTCACGGTGATGCCGCGGCGCGCCCAGTGCGGCGCCGACCTCACCGTCGTGTGGCTCCACGGCATGGGGGTCGACAACCGCGACTTCGCGCCCTTCCCGGACGAGCTTTTGGAGTTCGGCGCGCCCGTCTGCCGCTTCGTCCTCCCGAACGCCCCCGTGCGCGAGATTTCCGCGCATCCGGGCTATCCGCTTCGCGCCTGGTACGACATCAGAAGCGACCGCATCGACGAAAACGAGGACCAGATCGGCATCCCGCCGCGTCGCGAAGCTGATCGACGAAATCGCCGCTCAAGGCGTTCCTTACGAGCGCATCGTGTTGGGCGGCTTCTCGCAGGGTGCGGCGATTTCGCTTCATGCGGGTCTGCGTCTGCGCCGTCCCTTGGGCGGGATCGTGGCGCTCTCGGGGTACCTCCCCCTTGCGACGCGTCTTTACGGCGAGGCGACCGACGCCGGCCGCCGCACCCCGATCTTCATGGCGCACGGGCTTTTCGACGACGTGGTGTCGCCGCTCGTCGCGGAGCGCGGCGCGTCGCTGCTCTCTGAAGTGAACCGTTCCTTCCTCTGGCGCACCTACGACGTCGACCACGGTCTGGCCCGGGAAGAACTTGCGGACCTTGCGGCCTTCCTGAGGAACGTGGCGGGTTGACGGGGTAGGACTTCGGCCCACGGACGGGCGGCCTTCGGGTCGCCCGTCGTCGTTTTGAGATCTGTCCGGCCGTCAGGGCGGACGACTTCAAAGCAGCATCGGCACGGAGGTGTTTCAGTCTTTCGGACGACGCTCCGGGGTGCAGACAACAAAAAAGGCACCTTTTAAAGTGCCTTTTGATTTGCTCAATTTCTCGCAACAACCTGGTTTTCATCAAATCCTAGGCCATTGGTCCCCGGAGAGAGACTCGAACTCTCACGGTTTTACCCGGCGGATTTTGAATCCGCTGCGTCTACCATTCCGCCATCCGGGGGAGTTGCGAAGTATGCCGCAACCATGGGGCTGCCGTCAAGTTTTGACCGCACAGCAAATCAAAGCACTCGGATCATCTGCGAGGGGTCCGACGCCCGAAGGGCCTCAGCCGCGTCTCGCACGCTCCGGCCGTCCGGCAGCACCGCATCGGGCTCCACATCAAGCCAGGGGACGAGCACGAAGAGACGCCCGGTCATCCTGGGGTGCGGGAGCGTGAGCACGTCCGTCTCACGGGTTTCCCCGTCCATCCGGAGTAGGTCCAGGTCCAACGTGCGCGGCGCGTTGACGACGCCCTTCGGCCGCACGCGGCCGAAGGCCTTTTCAATCGTCTGAAGCTCGGTGAGGAGCGCTTCGGGCGCAAGCGTCGTCTCCAAAAGCGCGACGGCGTTCACGTAGTCGGGGCCGCCCGCGTCGACGGGCGACGTCGCATAGAAGCGGCTCGCCTGGATGCTCTGGACGCCCTTGATGCGGCCGATCGCCTTCTGGGCTTCGCGAAGCGTCCCGGCGGCGTCGCCCAGATTGGCGCCCAACCCCACCAAAGCCCGTCGGGGCACAGCGGCGTTGGAGCTCACGATTCGCCCTCCGGGCGCTTCGAGCGGGACCGGCGGCGCGGACGACGGCGGCGACGCTTCTTTTCTTCGCCGCCCTCAGGGACGGCGTCGGCGCCCGCGTCCTGACGGCGCTTGGCACCTTGGCGCGCCGCGTCACCCGTACGGCGGGCTTCAACCTGAGCTTCAGAGATGAGCACCGCACGGGATTCGTCGTCGCCTTCCGCAAAGCGCTCCCACCACGTCACCTGCTCGACCGGGACGTGACCCGTCATCGAACGGAGCAGCATGAAGTCGTAGGCCGCGCGGTAGCGCGGGTGGTGGATCACCGAGTAGGCGGACTTGCCGGTACGGCGCTCCAACTTCCCCTGGAGCATCCAGAGATCGTGCATGTCGTTTTGGAAGCGCCGTTGGATCGAGAGCTGCTGCGTCTGCGTGTCGAGCACCTCAATCGAGGCGGCATGAAGGGCCGCCATGCGGCCCATGCCGCGGTTTTCTTCGTTGTGGCGCCAACGCTTGACGACCTGAGGCCAAAGAAGCGTCCCGAAGAGAAACGACGGCGAAATCTTCTTTCCGACCGCGATGCGCTCGTCGGTGCGCTCCAGCGCCAGCATCAAAAACTTCTCGCCGTCGGGCTCCGAGAGCACCACGGAGAGGACCGGCAGAATCGCCTTGTCGAGGCCCTCTTCGCGAAGCTTTTTGAGGCACGCCACGGCGTGCCCGCAGGTAAAGAGCTTCAAAAGCTCATCGACCAGTCGGGCCGAGGGCACGTTCATGAGGAGCTTCCCCATCTTCGGGATGGGGCGCTCCGTCGCGCGCTCAATCCGGAAGCCCAACTTCGCTGCGATGCGCACGGCGCGCATCATGCGCACCGGGTCCTCGCGGTAGCGCTCTTCCGGGACGCCGATCATGCGCAGGCGCCGCGCCTCGATGTCCTCAAACCCCTGGTGGTAGTCGAAGAGCTCTTCGGTCGCCGGGTCGTAGTAGAGCGCGTTGATCGTGAAGTCGCGGCGCGCCGCGTCCTCCCACATTTCGCCGAAGACGTTGTCGGAGACGACGCGGCCGGCGGCGTCCTTCCGGACGCCGGCGCCTTCCAACGCGCGGAAGGTCGAGCACTCGATCACTTCGGTGCCGAACATCACGTGCACGAGGCGGAAGCGTCGGCCGATGATGACCGCACGACGCTGCGCGCGCTTCACCTCTTCGGGGGTCGCGTCCGTCGCGACGTCGAAATCCTTGGGGGAGACGCCCAGAAGGAGGTCGCGCACGGCGCCCCCCACGATGTAGGCCTTGTAGCCGCGGCGGTGAAGCGCCTCGCAGGTCTTTCTCGCCTGCCAGGAGACGAGCGCCGGATCAATCCCGTGCTCGTCCTTCGTGAGGACGCGCGGCGTCTTCACGATTTCGGTCGTAGGTCCGCGGTCCATCCAGGAGCGCACGCGCTCCACAAACTGCTCAAACATGAGCGCCCTCCTTCGGGAAGAGCTCGATCGTCGCCCAACCGCGCTCGCGCGCCAGGTCGGCGAGCGCGGGCGACGCGTTCACCGCGACGGCGCGGCTCCCCGCGCCGTACCCCGCCGCGAAGTCAAGGAGCGGCAGATCGTTCATCGAGTCGCTGTAGGCCTCCACCGCCTCGACCTTGTCGCCGCAGAGCGTTTCGCGGATGTGAATGAAGTCGCGGACGAGCTTCAGCTTCCCCGCGCCGTAGCTGTGCGAGCCGTCAAGACGACCCGTGAATTCACCCTTCTCATCCTCTTCGGGACGCGCCGCGACGAGGTTCGTGATGCCGAAGAGCGCCGCCACGGGGGCGGAGACGAAGCTGTGGGTGCCGGTCGCCAAGAGGAGCGTCCAACCCGCCCTGCGGCGCTCGTCCACGAGGGCAAGCGCCTCGGGCTGCACGGCCGGGCGGATCACTTCGTCGATGAACGCGTCGAGCCAGGCGTCAAGATAGATGCGCTGAAAGCGCGCGAGAAGCTTCAGATGAAAGCCCGTCAGCGCCTCGGGGTCGAATTCGCCTCTGTGGTAGTCGGCGTTCAAGCGGTCGGCCTCGGCCAGGATCGGCGCCGGGTCGACCCCTGCGTACTTGGCGACCCAGCGCGGCCACAGGTCGCCCGAATCGAGGGGCAGCAGGGTGTGGTCGAGGTCGAATACGGCTAATTTCATGTCGTCGGTTCAGTATTGTTGGGGGGGGGCGCGTCAGTCGAGTCCGCGGCCCGTCTCCGTCAAAACGCGCGCGGCCTCGCGCACGAGCGCCAGGGTGACCTTGCGCTTCGTGCGGAGCGCCAGCTGATTCGCGAGGTCGAAGACGCGCGTCAACGCCCGCATGTTGCGGGGCAGATGCGTGCGCATCCACGCGGCCATCGCGGGCGTGAGCTCGATTCCCCGCATCGCGGCGGCGCGGCCGAGCACTTCAAAGGCGGCCTCTTCCGAAAGCGGCTTCACGGCGTAGGAGAGCCCCCACGCCAGGCGGCTCTTCACCCCGTCGGGGAGCGGCAGCCGTGCGGAGGGGAGACGCCCCGCACAGATGAGGCGCGCGTCCGCATCGCCGTAGACGGCGTTCTGGAGTGCGAAAAGCTGACGCGCGTAGCCCGTGTCGAGCAGGTCGACGTCGTCGACCGTGTAGAGCTTCGTGCCGGGCACGTAGCCCGGAACGGGCTGCGTGCGCTCCGCACTTTCAGGATCGACGGCGGTGAGCAGGTGCGTGAGTCCAGCGCCTTTCGGTCCGTGCAGATAGAGGAACTTCGGACCGCGTCCTTCGCGCATTTCCGAGAGTGCCGCCAAGGCTTCGGCGTTCTCGCCGACGATGAAGTTCTCCAACGTCGGTCGTTCGCGCTCCTGGAGCTCAGGAAGGTCGAGAAGGTACTGATCGGGTTCCTGCATGGAATTGGGCGGAAGGTCTGCGCACCTCGGACTGCGCTCAAGATTTTCAGTGCCGTGAGTTTACCGCGATTTGGAGCCCCGCACCCGACGCCCGATCTCTTTTCATGAAGACGAAGACCCCTGAAGGAAGGCCCGTTCTGAGGAGTGCGTCCGGATCTTCGTCTTATACTCACGGCCATCCCGACAACCCCCGGGGCCGAGAGGCTTCCGGACCCCATCCGAGACTCATCCACCATGACTCAGCTTTCCTACGCGGCCGCCGGCGTTTCGATCGACGCCGGCGACGAACTCGTCGAACGCATCAAGCCCGCCGCCAAGCGCACCCTCGTGCCCGGCGTCTTGGGCTCCATCGGCGGCTTCGGCGCGCTCTTCGAAGTCGGCAACGACTACAAGAACCCCGTGTTGGTGACGGGGACGGACGGCGTGGGCACGAAGCTCATGCTCGCCTTCCAACTCGGCCGCCACGACACGGTCGGTCAGGACCTGGTCGCCATGAGCGTGAACGACATCCTCGTGCAGGGTGCGAAGAGCCTCTTCTTCCTCGACTACTTCGCCTGCGGGAAGCTCGACGTCGACGTCGCCGCCCGCGTGGTGACGGGGGTCGCCAAGGGCTGCGAGCTGGCCGGTTGCGCCCTGATCGGCGGCGAAACCGCCGAGATGCCCGGCATGTACCCCGAAGGCGAATACGACCTCGCGGGCTTCGCCGTGGGCGTCGTCGAAAAGGACCGCATCATCGACGGGACGCGCATCGCCCAGGGGGACGTCATTCTGGGTTTGGCGTCGAGCGGCCCGCACTCGAACGGCTTTTCGCTCATCCGCAAGGTGGTCGACGTCGCCGGCGCCGACTGGTCGATGCCCTTTGACGGCGCGACGCTTGCGGACCGCGTGATGGAACCGACCCGCATCTACGTGAAGTCCGTTCTGGAAGTCCTGAAGACGGTCGACATCAAGGGCATGGCCCACATCACCGGGGGTGGCCTCATCGAAAACGTGCCCCGCGTGCTGCCCGAAGGCGTTCAGGCCCGCATCGACGGGAAGAGCTGGACGCGTCCCGCGATCTTCGACTGGCTCGAAGAAAAGGGCAACATCGACCGCCACGAAATGCACCGCGTCTTCAACAACGGCATCGGCATGGTCGTGATCGTCTCGGCGGAAGAGGCCGAACGCGCCCGCGCCGCCTTCGCGGCGCAGGGCGAAACGGTCTTCACGATCGGCACGATCGAAGCGCTCCCCGAAGGGGAAGCCCGTTGCGTTGTCTGCTGAGCAGCTTGACCTGAGAATCAGGGCCGCAGCTCCTTCGAGGGGCTGCGGCCCATTTGTTTTCACCGACAGCGTTCCGCCGCCGCGAGAACGGCTTCGAACGCTCCCGGCCGGAAGGGATCCACCCACAGAACGTCCTCGGGCATCCCGCGAAGCCACGTGAGCTGGCGCTTCGCCAACTGACGCGTCGCCGCGATGCCGGCCAACCGGAAGGCCGCCGCATCGGTTTCGCCCTTCAGGTACGCGACCGCCTGGCGGTACCCCACCGCCCGCATGGCGGGGCTCTCGGGGTCGAAGTCCGGACGCGCCATCAGGCGGCGGACTTCTTCGAGAAACCCTTGGGCGAGCATCTGGTCGAAGCGCACTTCGATGCGCTTGTGAAGGAGTTGGCGGTCTTCGGGCACCAACCCGACCGTGAGGAAGGGAAAAGGCGGATCTTTGGGCGCCGTATGAAAGCTCGACAAGGGCTTGCCCGTCATGCGCCAGACTTCAAGCGCACGGCCGATCCGCTGTGAATCGTTGGGTGCCAAACGCGCCGCCGTCACGGGGTCGACTTCCGCCAATTTTGCGTGCATCGCGGGCCAACCCAACTCGGCCGCTTCCCGCGCCACCGCTTCGCGGACCTCCGGAGGCGTGGAAGGCATGTCGTTCAGGCCTTCGCGCAGCGCCTTTGCGTAAAGCATCGTGCCGCCCACGATGAGAGGGAGGTTTCCGCGCGCCCGGATTTCCGGCACCAGGCGCACCGCGTCCGCCACGAAGTCCGCCGCGCTGTAGCTCTCGCCGATATCACGGACGTCCAGGAGATGGTGCGGGCAGACCGCCCGCTCCGCGGCCGTCGGCTTGGCGCTTCCCACGTCCATTCCACGGTAGACGAGCGCCGAGTCGATCGAAATGACCTCCGACGGGATGCGCTTCGCGATCTCCAACGACATCGCGGACTTCCCCGAAGCCGTGGGTCCCAAAAGAAGAAGTGCGATGGGCTTCTGCGAGACTTCCATCAGCGCCCCCGCATGAAGAGCTTGTCGAGTTCAGCCAACGTCACCTGCGTCCACGTGGGGCGGCCGTGATTGCACTGGTCGCTCCGTTCCGTGCGCTCCATCGAGCGGAGAAGCGCATTCATCTCCTCCATCGTGAGGCGGCGGTTGGCGCGCACCGACCCGTGGCAGGCCATCGTGGCGAGGATGTGGTTGCGCTTTTCGAGGACGACGCGGGACTCTCCGAATTCCGCGAGGTCCGCGAGGACCTCGCGGACCATCGTCTCAAGCTCTTCGCCCGCCACGTCGGAAATCACCGAGGGGACGCTTCGGATCACGAGGCTCCGCTCGCCCGCGGGGCTGAGGTCCAGCCCCATCCTCCGGAGTTCGTCCGCGTGCGCCTGAGCGTTCGCGACCTCCGTCACCGTCGCCTGCATCACCTGAGGAATGAGGAGCGGCTGCACGGGCAGACGCCCTTCGTCCGCATCCTTCTTCAGCTTCTCGTACGTGATCCGCTCGGCGGCGGCATGCATGTCGACGATGACGAGGCCCTCTTCGTTCTCAGCGAGCACGTAGATCCCGGCCACCTGCGCGAGGGGTCGGCCGAGCATGCCCCAAAGGGGCTGCGGTTCGGCCGCAGGTTGAGGCGCAGGAACGGAAGGCTGGGTTTCGGAAACCTCGTGGCGGACCTCCGCGGCGGAACCGTCGTCAACAGAAGCCCCCGCGCTCTCCGGCAGACCGTCGACGGGCAGCAGCGCAGGGACTTCGCCCTGCGTTTGGGCGGGGGGCTCCGCCCAAACGTCTTCCGAAACGGACGACGCAACCGCTCCGGCAAAGGCCGTCTCAACGTCCGCTTCACTCGGCATGGGCGGCGTCGGCGGCATGAGAGAGGAGGGCTGGGCGGCACCTTCGGCCGAAACCGTGACGGCCTCCCGCCGTGCGGGAGCGCATTCCTGCGCCGGAAGAGGCGGTTCATCCCTGACGCCCTCCATGAGCGAGAGGGCGGCCTCGACCGCCGTTGCGCTCGGCATCTCCGAGTGATGATGCGAAGCGGCGGAACGTCCGCCGAAGCCGGACGAGCCCGCATGGAATTGGGTGGGAGGCACCGGCGCGGACGACGTCGCCCGCACCGCGGCATGGAAGCCGTCAAAAAGCGAGGGCGTCGTGGGCGCGGGAGAAGATGCGGCAGGTTCCGAAGACTTGGGCGCAACCGTCGGTTCAGCGGAAGCGGAAGCAGGCGCCAACGCGGTCTCCACCGCCTTCTGCACGAAGGCGTGGATGCGGCCCGAATCCCGGAAGCGCACTTCGGTCTTCGTCGGGTGCACGTTGACGTCGACTTCCGTGGGGGCAATCGTCAGAAAGAGGCAGTAGGAGGGCTGCAGCTGTCCGTGGAGCACGTCCTGATAGGCCGCACGCACGGCGTGCGCGAAGACGCGGTCGCGGACGAACCGGCCGTTGACGAACAGGTACTGCGCGTCGGCCTTCGCCTTCGCGGCGGCCGGAAGCCCCACGATCCCCACCAAGCTCATCGATCCGGCCTCCATGTCGACGACGCGGTGGTTCACTTCGAGGCGGCTCGGCAGAATCTTCAGCGCACGCCCCTCCAAGTCGGGCGACGCCGGGAGGTTGAGCGTTTCCCGCCCGTTGCTCCAAAGCCGGAAGCTCACCTGCGGGTTCGCAAGCGCGATGCGGCTCACCTGATCCGCGATGTGCGCGGCCTCGGTGGTTTCGCTCTTCATGAATTTGCGCCGGGCGGGCGTCTTGTAGAAGAGGTCCCTCACCTCGATGCGGGTGCCCCGCGTCGTGCCGGCCGCGGGGGTGACTTCACCACCCTCAATCTTCCACGTGCGCGTCGCGCCTTCGGCGAGACTCTGCACCGACACCGCCGCCACCGCGTCGATCGACGCCAACGCCTCACCTCGAAAGCCGAGGCTCGTCACGTTTTCGAGTTCGAAAAGGTTGCGGATCTTGCTCGTGGCGTGGCGCTTCAGGGCGAGGCCCAACTCCTCCTTCGGGATCCCGCAGCCGTCGTCGGTCACGAGGATGCGCTTCAAGCCTCCGCCCTCGATGCGGATCTCAACCGAGGTGGCGCCCGCGTCGACGGCGTTCTCCACCAGTTCCTTCACGACGGACGCCGGCCGCTCGATCACTTCGCCCGCGGCGATCTGGCTGATGAGCTCCGAGGGGAGCTCCTGAATTTCCCTGCGCGCTGCGCTCTCTTTCATTCCGACTTCCTCAAGGGCACCTGGGGACACGTATACGGATGTGCAAAGTCTCATTCGCCCCAAGGTGACGGCGTAACAGCGAAGCGGCTCGACCACCTCCTTGAGGTAGTCCGCCGCTCCCGAACGGACTTCAAGCATACCCCATTGCCGACATCCATCCCGTCAGCGTACGCCCTGCGAATGAGCCCATCCGTCGAAGGAATCATGAGACATACGAGCTTGATGACAGTCTTGCGCTCGAATCACCCCGACATCAAAGACACACCCTCCGTACGCGACGAACTCCTTCGAAAGGTCAAATTCTCGCATCGAAGCTCGGCTATGATTGAAAATTTCAAATCGAACCGGACTTGCTGACCGACAAGAACAGGCAAACCGCAAATCCGCCCCTCGGAACACTCGGAGCCACATCTCCCAACGTCACGCATGACCGTCACGAGACTTCCGAGCGATTTCACCTGCAATTTCCCATGAATGACAGCACCAACCGCCCGCGTGTACTCCTGCGCGCCCTCGGCTTGATTGCCTTCGTGGCGATCAGTTTCCTCACCGTCAAGCACATCGGCTTGGCGATCGGTGCGAATCACACCAAAGACGCATTGGTGCTGCTCTTCGCGTTCATGCTCTTGGCATCCTCCCGACTCGCATATTTCGGGCTCCTCCTTCCTTTGAGTCTTTTGCTTGGGGCGTACTATCCCGTCGCCATGGCCTTCGGGATGCCGAGCTATCAAGCCGTCTCCGCGCTTTTGGCGACGGACGCGAGAGAGGCCAAAGAGTTTTTGGAGCTCCTCCCCGTCAGTTCGGTCGTGATCGGCGCCCTGATCCCCGTGGGAGGCTATGTCGCTTACAGGTTGGCCGATGCCTTCAGGTTTCGGATCCACCGCAACAAGTTTTTGGTTATCTTTTTTGCGCTCTACACGGTCGTCGTCACCGATCCCTGGGGTTTCGGAGACAAATTGAGGCGGGCGACCCTTGAAGCGACTAATGAGCGCGCCGACATTCTTCATTTGGCGACCCAAAACACTTGGCCGGATGCGAGCACCTCCCCGACGTTCGACGATTACGACGACTATGTGTTGGTCATCGGTGAGAGCGCACGAAAGGACTACTTCGCCGCCTTCGGGTATCCGGTCGCCAACACGCCCTTCCTGTCGGCAACTCCCGGCACCCTTGTCGACGGTCTGATTGCCGCCGGTCCGAATACGACGACGTCGCTCCGCCTCATGCTGACCAACAGCGTCGGCGGGCAGCCCAACTACGGGCAAACTGTCGTAGGTTTAGCTCAAAAGGCTGGCGCGGAAGTCCATTGGATTTCGAACGTCAGCATGAACGGGGAATTCGCAACGCCGGTGACGGCGATCGCCATGAAGGCGGATCACCACGTCTTCCTTCGTTCCGGCCTCACCAACAATCATTCGCTCTACGACGACGCGATGCTTCCGTTACTCCAAGAGCTTTTGGGGAGACCTCACGCAGGAAAGCGTCTGATCATCCTGCATACCGTGGGCTCACACCCGAACATCTGCAAGAAGGCCGCATTCGCCCCTGAACGGATCCCTCTGCGCGACAAAAGTCTTCGGGAGATTGAGTGCTATGCCTCCTCCGTGAGAGCGACCGACGTCTTTTTGGAAAAGGTCGTCAGCGCGCTGAAACAGAGCCCCCGCCGTTGGTCCATGGTGTACTTCGCCGACCATGGATTGAGTCATCACGTCCAAGAGGGCCGTCCGGTGCTCACGCACGCCCCCGTCGGCTTGGAGCACTTTTTGGTGCCTTTGCTCCGGATCCGTTGCGACGATCAAAAGCACGTCCTACTTGAAAGTCCCAAAAACGGCCGGAACCTGCTCGGGGGCCTCGCATCATGGATGGGAATCCGTTCTTCGGCACTCCCGCCGTACGAACTCTTTGACGGCGACCCCGATGCGTTTGATCCCCATGTGGGCAAAGCCATTCGCAAGGATGCGCATGACCCGGCCGTGGACATTACCGGTCGTTGAGTTCCGGATTTGGACTCGGCGGCTAGTGCCCCGGACTCGTTGTCCATCGCATCCGTTCGAAAACACACCCGCGGCGTGCGGGCGGCATTCAGTATGATAGTGGTCGCGTCTGCGGATTTCGGCCGCAGGCCTACGGGCTTCGTCCGGAAACGCTTTTCTTCCGCAACCACAAAGCATCATGGATTTTATCGGGCTTGTCGTCGAACTCTTCACCAACGCCGACCACTTCCTCGTTTCACTCGCCACGAACTACGGCACCTGGATCTACGCCGCGATGTTCGTCATCTTCTTTTTGGAGACGGCCTTCGTGGTGATGTCGTTCCTGCCGGGGGATTCGCTCCTCTTCGTCGCGGGCACGGTGGCGGCTGCGGGAACGGCGCGACCTGAACTCATCATGCTGGCGGTCATCCTGGGCGCCATCGCCGGGAATTCGACCGGCTACGCCCAGGGGAAATGGCTCGGGAACAAGATCTACGACGGTAGCATCCGCTGGATCAACGCCCAGAAGCTTCAGCACGCCCATGAGTTCTACATGAGCCACGGCGGGAAGACGATCCTTCTCGCCCGATTCGTCCCGATCGTGCGTGCGTTCGCGCCTTTGATCGCCGGCGCCGCCCGCATGGACGCCCTCCGCTTCGAGTTCTTCAGCGGCGCGGGCGCGATTCTTTGGGCGGTCTCGATCGTGGGCGCGGGCTACCTCTTCGGCAACATTCCCTTCATCCGGGAGAACCTCTCCCTCATTCTCGTCCTCGGGATCGTGGCCGCCCTGGCCGGTCCCGTCATCGTCGGGGTCGCCTGGCGATGGCTTCTCAAGAAGGGACTCCTTCACAAGCGAACCTGACGGCCACGAAATACGACCGACGAGCTCTCAACTTCCCCGACTCCCCGCGTTCTTCCCGGGTTCTCCTCAAGTCTGTCGCCATCTTCCGGGCGGTAGAATCGAAGAGCAGACCCAACGACCACCAACCGTGAGAAGAACGCCATGACGCCTTCGGACACTCCCACCGACAACGCCGCCGCTCAGGCGGCAGACAAGACCGAGGCGGCCGCTCCTGCGCCCGCCAAGAAGCGCGCGGTGCGCGCTTCGAGAACGACGAAGTCCGCGAAGACCGGCCGCACGGCCAAGTGCGTCCGCTGTGAAGAGGAT
>ENA-OPAA01001424-OPAA01001424.1-human-gut-metagenome-genome-assembly--contig:-NODE-1424-length-13746-cov-2.050836_pt1 | contig 13746 bp, 11 predicted proteins | sample MGYA00241049_ERZ501414 | MGnify/ENA primary metagenome ERZ501414 (study PRJEB25962, sample SAMEA2042520) | human gut metagenome | biome: human gut; feature: human-associated habitat; material: faeces... | reverse complement strand
TTTTTCAATTCTTCTGTAATCATACTCAATTATTGATTAAAGGGTTATATATCTTCATCATAGTTCCTTCATAACTTGCTCAACATCTTCCAATGGGACATTGAGCATACGAGAGACATACAAAGGGGAGATTACATCCATCGAACCAGACTGTCGTTCCATACCTATAAGGTATTCGATGTTCTTTTTAAGGTCACCAAGAGAGTTTGAGAACCCAGTATGTTCAAATGATTCAAAATCCCTTTTTGACTTATATTCATCAAGTGTTTCGCTTTCATCCTCACCATACTTGCCATCCTTTGCCTCATAAATAACACAAGGCTCCAAAACTTCTACGGTATGCCAAGCACATTGCGGAACAACACAACCGTAGTTCCCCTTTGATGGATCGAGATGGATTCGCTCTGTTTCGATACCATTGTCGTCATAGAACACTTCATCCATCTTTCCAACGAGCAATATCACATTCTCATTACTCATTGGATGGCGATGAATAGGCACTATAGTACTGCGCAACATAGCATTAAGCATACGTTGTCCTCCATCATTTAGACTTGTACGCAAGTCGTGGTTTATGCGCTTGCGGTCGCTTGACTCTGCCTGTACGAAGAGAGAATCAAACAGTTCTTTGTTGATTTCTATCATATCGTATCTTGTCTGTCTTTTGTGGCCAAAAACAAGTAACTTACAAATTTCCAAACTGGCCAAAAAAAATCTTCATGATCAAATACCTGTAATTTATTATAAATCAATATGCTCGAAGCACCACTTCAAATGCCTCTGAGTACATTTGCCTCCATTGGCCTCCTCGCATAGCAGCAAGACCGGTAATATAGTCAGCAGAACGAGGGTGCGGATATGGACGCATCACGCCACGGTACATCGAGAGAGCTTTGATCTTCGCATCAACGCCCTCCTTGCCCACCTCCACATAGCAGTTCGGGTTGAACGACTCCATCGCGTTATTGATTTTCCACTCCGTACACGAAGGCACCTCCATGTACCAGAACTCCTTCACACGCTTCACCTCCGGCCTACGCTGGAACAGGCGGATTGCCTCCTGACATGCCATCGACGTCTGCAAGTGATCATTATTCGTGTCTGCAGGATGATGAGTGATGATAACATCAGGCTCACTCTCCTTGATTGCAGCCTCAATGAACTGCACCAGTTTCAAATGAGGCACGGTATTCATCTCAATATTTGGGAAAGTACCCTCATAAATCTTATTTACACCCAAGAACTTGTTAGAAACATTAGTATCATCCTCCAACTCATTGTCTTCAGGTCGGAACGCGCGAGCCTTAGCCTCAGTACACATGATGCATACATCCACAGTATCTCCGTTATGTGCCCACTTCCACATACTTGCGCCTGCTCCCAATGTTTCATCATCAGGATGCGCTACAACTATTAAGTATTTCATCGCTTATACAGTTTTTGAATATTCAACCAATTTATCATGCAACCACTGTGGATATTTTCCGCAAGTAGTATAAAGAATAGACAATACCGTCCACCAAATCAGACAAATGTCCCACCAAAAGCTCGCATGCTTCACATAATACACATCTAGTTTCAGACGGATAGGTAACACTTTTTCGTTGTACTCTTCCTCTTCGGTGAACTGATCTCCATAGATATAATCCCACAAGCTCGACTGAGAGGTCAGTCCGCAAGGTACAGTAGCAGCAATAGCATTCTCGCCACCACGAGTAATCTCTATCTGATCAACTGCTGCAGGACGAGGGCCTACAATTGACATTGTGCCGTTAAGGATGTTCAAGAGCTGAGGTAGTTCATCAATCTTCAGTCGGCGCATAATCTTGCCCCACCAGAAGATTCTATCCTGCTCTGGACGAAGACTCGCCTCACTTGCTCCACGAACTACACGCATGGAGCGAAACTTCCACATCTTGAACTTTTTGTTGTCCTTACCCACACGATTGGCAAAGTAGAACAACGGCCCTGGGTCGCTAATCTCAGTAAGGATGATGCTCACAATCCAGATCGGGCTGGTACCTATAATGCCCAATAGGGCGCAAATCACGTCAAACAGGCGCTTAAAGAACTTATATATCATATCAAGACATTGTTTTCATAAATTATTCATACCCATGTAGTTTACGGTCGCAGAAATGCCAGATACGCCACATCGAACCCCAAAACCAGTCAAAAGAAGCGAATTGCGAGTAGGAGTAGTTCTTTCGAGTAATGCGGACAAGACTCTGCAAAGGATTCATCCTACGAAAGTTATCCGCTCATCTTTATAACCGAAATTACCACTCTGAATAATCTCATTCAAAAGGAAACGAGCATTCTTCTCATTGGGTTCTCACAGCATCCAGTTAGCGTTACCTTCAAACATCTCCCCCAACACCCACATCAACGCCTTAGCAAAGCACGTCGTGTTAAAAGAAGTCACCTCCTTCTTAACTTTCTCTACGTTCTTATCACTCTCACCACCTGCTGCTTGCAGCAGCATATAGTAGTCCATACACTGCCTCAGTCCCACGCCCTCCGTAAAAATGTTGGAAGATATGTGTCAACTGATGAACAGTATTGAAAGTTCAAGCAGTGGTCACAATCTCGTGCCTTCCAACCTCGTTTGGGATGCGTTATGTGTAAAACCCTCCTCAGCCATCTCGACAAAGAACCATTGCAGACGTACGTTGGTTACGAAGTTCTACACCAACTCAGGACGATAATGTGCCTCAACCTCTACATCCTCAAACACATCCAGATGTGCATGCGTCTCGCGTAACTCTTTCGTTGGAGCCAGTTTCCGCACCAACTCTATCACACGCTCCTTGCCATTCTCTATTCAGATGTCGATGTCGCCCGACTGACGAAGCGAAGATAACTCAGAAGGATAAAAAGGAAGATTCGCCTGTCCCTTAAAGATACAGCTTCTCACTCCCTGCTTCGTAAACAATGTCTGCACCTGTCCGCATCGCTCATTCATCAGTTCATTCTGTTTCTGAATCGTTGCGGTAATTCCAAGCTATGCATCTTCAATTCGATGGGTAGATTCACCAACTGTCGTTGCTTGTTCAGTTTCTGCATCCCATCAAAGCAAACTCCTATTAATACCTGCTTCTCAGCTATGGCATACATAACCTCCTATTCCTCAGCCGAAGGCGTATGTAACAGACAAACTACCTTACCTATAGATACTCGTATCAGTTCCAAGAAAAGCGCTTCCATCAAACCTCCCTCTTCTTTTTATCCTTACTTAGTTTGGCAAAGCCTTGGAACGTGAACGCAAAGAACACCCACAGGTCAGCCCAAGAGAATATCTGGTCCGTAGTATTCTTGAACGAGAACCACGAAGGCTTACACTTGAATCGGTTAGGCGACTTTAGGAACCACAGCACATCCATGTGCATGTAGCGCAGATACTTGTGCGCCACCTCAAACTGCGGCTTCACCTCCTTACCCAGAGAGTCATCCACTATCAGCTGCGAGAAGTTCACACCCGCCTCAAAGCAGATCTTCACCGAACCCGTGATGCGAGGGTTGATCTCCATGATCTTTGCCTTACCATCGCGAGTATCCTCTATCAGGTCAATGTCGGCATAGCCTCTCCAGCCAATCTCCTGCAGCAACTTCTGACAGTCAGCCACAATATCCGGACGGTCGATGGTCTCGTTCAGCGTACTGCTCCCGCCATCTATCGGGTACCAACGCACCTTGGCAAATACACAAACGCCCTTCATCTCACCATTGCGGTCAATGAACATCTCGCACTTGTACTGCAATCCATCCTGGGGAATGTACTCCTGTATCAACATCTTGCCATACTTCTGTTCCGCCTTGTCATAGTAGCCGATCAGGTCCTGCTCGTCCTGTGCCACATGGAAGCCCACAGCTGCACAACCCGTACGAGGCTTCACTACCACAGGGAACTTCACCTTATCCTTGTTCGCCAAATAGTCCTGCTTGTCAGTAAACGACAGCGGGCAAGGCAGATCATGCTGCATACACACCAGCATCGTCTTCAGCTTGTCCGAAGCCATCTGGAAAGTCTCCCAGTCCTCCACCGCAATCACAGTCAGACCCTTCAGGTCCTCCTTATGCTGAGCCAGAATGATAGCCACATCATCGTTCATTGGAATCACCAAGTCATAATGATAAGCCTCCAGTTCCTTGCGGATAGCCCTGTACGAACCATCAGGATCGTGCGCATTGCAGTACGCCAGCAACTTCCTGTGCGGATACTTCGACGCATAGCCCGGATCCAACTTACTGCCATTGTATGTAGTCACCTCACAGCCCAACGCACGCAGCGATTTCGCCATAGGCAACACCTGTCTTGCTCTGCCCTCTATAAGCAGCACCTTTATGTCATTGTAATCTTTCATTATTTCTCTATCATTACGGTTTCACCATGTCCTTTCAGTCCCATTGTGGTAAACACTACCCTATCGCACTGGTCTGAGCCCAGCGGGAAGCGCATCACACCATATTGCAATATCAGCGGCCACATGTCCTTCTCCAGCTGCCATATGTTCACCGGCCTTCCAGCCACCAACAGCTTCATGCGGCTGAAACGATCCAACTCGTTCTCGCCACCTTCCACACCGGTCGAGAAGAACGCCCTTCCGTCCCGATACGAAGCGCAACCGTGGCAAGGCCCTTCAAAGTCAGCCACCACCTCAATCTCGCGCGTCTTCCTATCCATGCGGATGAAGTGAACAGTGTCCGAACAACTGCCCGCATCCGTACCCCACAGCAACGCATCCTCCGTGAAGCACACACCAATAGCACGCCAATCCTGACTGCCTTGGCCTATCAGCGACCACGTCACGCCATTGTCCTCGCTACGATACAGGCAACACTCCCTGTTACCCTCGCCATAGTCACCAGTGCCCATCCAAAGGCACTTCTCGTAGACATCCCACTTGATGAAGTGGATATGACGAATCTCCGCCGAAGCAAATGTCTTCACCACCTCGAACGACATACCATCGTCCACCGAACGCCACAACTTCACCACCATATCGCGATTTGGGTTCAGCACATATTCGCCAAAGAAAATCGTACCCTCAGGTGTCACGCACACCCCTTGGTGCACAGGCTTATTACCCTTAAACTCGCTCCAGGCGTTTAGCACCTTGCCCTCGGACGAAAGGATATACAGCTTCCGCTTCACCACCACCAGCAGGTTACCATTCTTCAGCGGCAACAAGTGGTGAATCCCCACACGCAACAGCTGCGAAGGTAGTCGATGCCAACTCATCAGACGATCCTTCCAACCCCCGATGCGATACTTCCTGCTCACCCGCTTCCCGTTATAATCAATGGCGAAGAACGTCATCCCCTTCGCCACCCAGATCTTATCCAGCTCTTGGTACAGCGCCTTGGCATCAATCAGTTTCTTAAACTCTATCATATCTTGTCAAAGAAACAATTAACAAAAATCAACGTTCAATTGGTGGCAATTAACGTTTAGAATCCACCACCTTCTGAAGCTCAGCCTCCAGTCCGTTCATATAATGTTCCAAGGTAAAGTGAGCCTTGAAATACTCACGTGCATTCTCCCCGCACTGATCATAGTCATGCGGATGCTCGATGTACAGCTGCATCAGCTTCGCCAGCCCCTCATAGTCGCCTGCAGGCACACAACTGCCGCACCGCGACTCGCGGATCACCTCCTGCGCACCACCATTGATGGCACCGAATATCGTCTTGCCCGTAGTCATATACATCTGCATCTTGCCTGGAATGGTATCGCCCACCTCGTTGTTACCACGGAGCGTCACCAGCAGCACATCCGCCATCTTGTAGAACTTCGGCATATCTTCGCGCTTCTGGTTGCCGTAGAAGATTACATTCTCCTCCAACCCCTCAGCCCGCACCATCTGCTCCAGTTCCTCACGCATACGCCCGTCACCCAACATGTGGATACGGTAATCCTTACGCTTACCTAGCACCTTCGCCGCCTTGATGATCACATCCGCACGCTGTCCCTTACCGATATTGCCGGCAAACATAAAATCAGCCACACCATTATTCTCAGCGCTCATATCCATGCCAAGCATACCAGTATCAGCGTGTTGAGGAAGGTAAGCCATTCTATCGAAAGCAATCCCATTCACCCGATGCAGATAATCCATAAACGGACGCGAAGTCACCAGCACCCGGTCCGCCCCCTGATACAGCTCACGACTCATCTTATTGATGGGCCACATCAGCGGATTCCTCTTACTCTTCAGCATACCCTCAGCCGACACAGGCCACACATCCAGCGTATAATATACCACCGGCACACCCGTCAGCTTCTTGTACTCCAGAGCCGCATACATCGAGGTGATAGGACTCAATTGGTAACCAAGGACTAAGTCGTAGTCACAGTTTATAGTATATAGTTTAGAGCTTTGAGACTTACCTGCCTCACTCTCAACTCTCAGTTTTAAGCTATCAGCTACCAATTTCTTCGAATTCCGCACAAAACTTACGTAGTTCCTCACCAATTGTACTGGATTCTTTCCCCTCGGCACCTGCTCCACATGCACCACCTTCACGCCCGTCTTCTCCAGGTACTCCCTTTCTCTAAGTTCTAAGCTCTCAGCAGTCTCATACCCCGGGAACACAACTCCCTTCGGGTAGTTAGGCACACCGCAAAGCACAGTTACCTCGTGCCCACGCTTCACCAGTTCCGGAACAATCTCATTGATCTGAAACTGTTCCGGGTAATAATATTGTGTTACAATAAGTATTCTCATAAAACAATGGTAATATAAACCTTGTTCCGCCCGATGGTATCACACCATATCGTTTGCACTATCACTTGTGCGGACGGACATTCCTTTATTCTTACTTACTAAAACTTCTCAAAAATTCCTGTGGATTTGATACCAATCTTGCTTTTTCTTTTAGAACTGCGTCATCTAAATTCCACCACTCCGATACCATCAACTTTTGGATAGTTTCTTCGTCGAAACGATACTTTATCACCTTAGCAGGACACCCAGCAACAACGGCATACGGTGGTACATCCTTAGTTACTATCGCTCCAGCACCAATAGCAACACCTGTTCCTATAGTCACACCTTGCATGATGGTCACACGATTGCCAATCCAAACATCATGACCAATAGTTGTACGCTTGAGAGGTTCGATCTCGAGATCGCCAAGATGAGTACCCGTACCGCCACCTACATTATAGAATATTGGTGAGCTGCTTACCCAATCCAACGGATGCTTAGCTCCCCCTACCACAAAGCCATTGGCAATACTACAGAAAGAACCTATATCGCACGAATGAACCTCACTATCATAACCAATGTATGAATGACGGCCTATTGTGGAATCGTAGAACTCCGTACCGGAATAGATCTTAGCTGTCTTGTCAATCTGACTGTTCAAGACAGACTTTCCGCGAAGAACCTTCTTGAAAAGGCGAAGAGCCTCAAGGTCGACCTGCGCTTCTCGACGAAGGCGGTTGCGATCCTGCAGGACGAAAAGACGGGCGGCGTCGCGGGCGTGCGCGTGAAGACGAAGGAAGGCCTCTCTGAAATCCGCGCGAAGAACGTCGTGATCGCCACGGGCGGCTATTCCGCCAACAACCAGCTCGTCACGCAATTCTGCGGCCAGGCGGCCGCGAAGATGCCGATCCGAGGCTCACGCATCATCACGGGCGAAAACATCGTCCTTTCCGCTCCCTTCATGCCGAAGGTCTCGCACGTGAGCCAGTTCCACTGCGGCCCGATCTACGGGCCCACCGGCGCGAACCCGCTCAACATCGTGAACAACGGCATCTGCGTGAACCGTGAGGGCCAGCGCTTCACCGACGAAGGCCAGACCTACGTGCAGATGTCGCGCGACGTCGCCGCGATGACGCCCGACAACTGGGCCTTCATGGTGGTGGACCAGACCGCGCACGACATCCCGATCCTCGCGAACGACTGGGAGTCCTACGCCCGCACCCAGGCGCCCGTCTACACGGGGAACACGGTCGAAGAAGCGGCCGAAAAGGCCGGGATCGACCCGAAGGCTCTCGCCGCCACCGTCAAGGCCTACAACGACGCGGTGAAGGCGAACGCCCGCGGGAAGCTCTCGCCGACCAACACGCTCCCGAAGGCTCCCGTCATTGAAAAGGCGCCCTTCTACATCGTGCCCTTCCAGGGCGGCATGACCGCCACCTTCGGCGGCCCGCACATCAACGTGAACGGCCAGGTGCTCGACACCGAAAACCGTCCGGTCGACGGGCTCTTCGCGATCGGGAACGCCTCGGGCGGGATCTTCTACGACAACTACGTGGGCGGCGCGCAGTTGACGAGCGCCGCGGTCTTCGGGCTCGCGGTGGCCGAGTTCGTGAAGGCGCAGAAGTAAGGTCCTTCGCTCCTTGGGCGGATCGGTCTCACCCCGACCGCCCTGGGCGGAGAAATTGCAGGCGGTCGGACGCTGCGGCGTTCGGCCGCTTTTCGTGCGGGGGGCACGGCTCCGCGGCGCACGCCTCTCAGGGCTTCCTCCGGCCCGAACCCGCACCGCCTCCTCCGACGCCGACCGCCGCACCCGCGCCCGGGCGGCTTTTTCTCCGCACGTCCCGCTCGTAAAAAGACCCGTCCGGGCCGAGGGGCCGGGACGGGTTGAAAAAGGATTTGACTTCTCGCGCCGGGGCTTGACGCCCCTCCCCGCTCTGGAGCGCGGCGGGGAGCGGCGCGTGAGGACCGGAGTCCTATCAGAAGGCGTAGCGGAAGGTCGCCGTCACGCCGTGGGTGTCCGCATCGGTCCCGAAGGAGCCGGTGTAGGAAACGCCCACCGTGGCGTTCTGCGAGACCTGACCGGTGATGCCGAGGCCGAGGCTCACCTGGTCTTTGAGTTCCTTCGCCTGAAGTTCGGCGATCGCACCGCCCGCACCCAACTGCATGCGGGTGACGGCTTCCGTGTCGCCGAAGTAGTGCGACCAGCCGAGGTCGGCCTTCAAGGCCACCGGCATCGTACCCCAGGTGAGGGGTAGCGTCGCACGGGCGCCGAGCGTCGCGATCTGGATGTCGTCCTTCTGATCCTTCACGGAGAAGGATTCGCCGCTCATCGCTTCGCTGAAGCCGTCGACTTCAACGCGCGCCCAGGTGAAGCCGAGGTACGGGTCGATCTTCGCACCCGCCACGTCGAAGCGGTAGGCCGCTTCGGCGTAGGCCTGAAGAACCGTCGCGTCTTCGTCGTGCGAATTCGCGGTCGTGCCGAGCACGTGGCTCGATTCGCGGTCTTCCGCCGTGTAGGCGACGCCGTAAGCGAAGGAGACCGGACCCACGTCCGTCAGACCGTAGACGCCGAAGTGGAGGTCGTCGCCGTCGATCTTGCCGAAGTGACCCTTGTAGTCGGTCGAGCCGTAGCCGAAGAAGGCACCCAGCTTCGTGGTTTCGTGCGCGACGACTTCGCCGCCCAGGAGACCGGCGCGGAAGTCGACGTCGAGACCGCGGCTTTCGCCTTCGGCGTCGCCCCAGAACCCGATGCCGGTCGCCCAAATGCGGCCGCGCCCGTGTTCGAGTTCAGCCGCACGGCCTTCACCGAAGCCTCGGGCCTGATCCATCACGGTGCGCGAGACGGCCGTCGCGTTCACGACGAGGGCGTTGCGCGCCGCGGCGTACATGTCGTCCGAGAGCGCGGCGTAGGTCGCGTTCACTTCTTCCTTGGTACCGAGCGAGAGAACCGTGCCGGCGAAGGCGTTGCCGGACTGTTCGAGCGCACGGGCGATCGCGCGTTCGTTGTCGGTCGTCGCGAAGGATTCGAAGCCCACGTCGGCCTTGCGGGTGACGGTGGTCGTGATCGACTTGTTGTCGGCGGAGAGCTTGCCCGAAGCCTTTTCGAAGAAGACGGATTCGAGCGTCGCGTCGGCGATCGTCGCACCGCTGAGGTCGCCTTCCGCCACGGAGAACGTCCCGGCGACTTCCTCGTCGTTCTGGTAGGCCTTCGCAAGCTGCGCGGCGTCCGCGCCTTCAAGGCCGATCGAGACCTTCTTGCCGGTACCGAGCTTGACTTCCTTCACCTTCACGTCGGCCGCGGCGCTCACGTGGAGCGTGCCGTCGCCCGAGCTGAGGTCGATCGTGAGCTTGCCCGCCTGGGCTTCCGTGCTCTGCTTGTAGCCGGTCATCGTGAAGTCGTCGTAGTACCCGGCCAGCACGCCGAACGTGCCGCCCGAGACCGTCACGGTGTCGTCCGTGCCGACCGACTCGGCGAAGGCGAGGAGCGTACCGGCTTCGACCTTGGTCGTGCCTTTGTACGAGTTCGAACCCGTCATGACGAGGGTGCCCGCGCCCTTCTTCACGAGCGAACCCTTGTAGCCCGTGTTGTTGCCGCTGTCGAGCTTTTCATCGATGGCCGCCTTGCGGAGCTCGAAGTAGTACTGGCGCCACTTCTTGGCATCGTCGAGAGCGATCTGGGTCTTCTCCATCTCGCCTTCAGGAACGACGATCGTGAAGCCGTCGCCCAGGACGAAGTCTTCCGCCGTGGCGTCGTCCTTGTGCTTGGTGTAGATCTCGTCGATCCACTTTTGGTCTTCAGCCAAACGCTGGTCCAAAGCGACGTTCGTGATGTCGTTCGACCAGACGTCGAGCTTCTGCTTCGCCATGTCGTATTCGAAGGCGCCGAGGAACTGGCCCGGGCCGAACATGCCCTTGGCGAGGTCGGGCATGCCCCAACCCATGCGGTCGGAAACCTGACCGTTGAGCGGCGTCGTGCCGTCCACGTTGTCCCAACCGGACATGTTCGTGCCGTCGGGGTTTTTGTGGTTCGCGGTCGTGAACATCACGTCGCGGACCTGCGGGGCCGTCATGTCGGGGTAGCGGCTCATCAGGACGCCCATCGCGCCCGTCACGTGCGGCGCGGCCATCGAGGTGCCGGACGAATTCCCGTAGGATTCGTTCCCCTCGCTGTCCACCTTCGAGGAGTAGATGTAGTAGCCCGGCGCGGAAACCGTCCACCACTTGCCGAGACCGGCCTCGTTGAAGGTTTCGACCAGGCCGTACTTGCCGTCGCCCTTCTCTTGGATGCCGGCGACCGCCACCCACTGGCTTTCAGCTTCGGGGTTGAAGTACGGGTAGAGCGGGCGGTAGAAGGGGTTCGCACTGTCGCGGTTGCCGGTCGTGAAGACCTGCACGATGTTCGTGCCCTTGATGGCTTCCCATGCGGCGTCGACGAAGGACTTCTCGAAGCTCGCCTTTCCGCCCGTACCGTTGTAGACGTTTTGGAAGTAGAAGTACTCGTACTCGGCTTCCTGCCAGGTGTTCGTCTGGATGTGCCCGATCGTGTACTTGCGCTTCCCGTCCTTGTCGAGCGTCGCCTTCTCGGAGTCGAAGTCTCCGTAGGCGACGTTCTTCCCGTCCTCGAGCCAAATGCGGATGTTCGTGCCCCAGGAGTTGTTGATCACGCCGCCGCGGTTCGCATTGCCGTCCGCCGTGTTCTGCTCGTTGATCTTCGTGACGATCGCGTCCCAACCGGCCTTGAAGTAGTCGTGGTCCTGATACGGGCCGTAGTTGTTGTTGTCGGTCGCGCCGGTGTTCCCCACGACGACGGTGGAGTCGTAGGCGACGCCGTGCATTTCGTAGTCGTCCTTCGCGCCGCCCACCGTGCCGGTGACGTGGGTGCCGTGGGAGTCGTTGACGCCCTTCATCCAGTCACCGGTGACCTTGAAGTCCTCCTGGCTCGAGTACTTGTTGCACAGCTCGTCGACGGTCGTTTCTTCACCGAACTTCTTGTCCCAAGCCGACTGCGGATAGCGGTAGCCGTCGGAGCCGTACTTGCCCGAGACCGTCGTCCCGGTGATGCGGCCGTCGTCGCCGTAGGCGGAATGCGAGAGCAGCGCGCCCGAGTCCATCACGCCCAGATGCGCGCCCTTGCCGGTGTAGCCCAACGCGTACGCGGTCGAGGCGTTCATCGCGGTGAGACCCCAGTCGGCCTTGTATTCGGCCGTTTCATGCTTCGCGAGGTTGTCGCCGAGGAAGGTCGCGAGGTCGTCCGTCATGTAGGAGGGGACGTACGCCGCGGACGCGCCGCCCGCCGCCATCATCGCCACCGCCGCCACGGCGAGCGCGACCGCGCTCTTCGAGGCCTTGCCCTTCGTCGAACGGTGCTCGTCGGTGACGACGTACTGCTGGTGCGCAGCGCTCCACTTGTTTTTGAAGACTCGATTCATGGTCTGTGAATCCTTGCTTGGTTGGTCCTGCGATCTGAAAAAAGGCGTCAAGAGAAACGCCTTAGGTCAAATTGCTTAGGTGACAGACTAAAGGCCACCCCCCTCACACACAAATAGGGTTTTTACTGTATTATTCATATTTCATGCATGTATTCAGGCATCTTTTCCGCGCGATTTCCAGGCCATTCGGTTCCGCCCGCTTCACGCCGTTCCCCATCTTCCTACCCCCGACCACTTGGGCCCTACCGGGCTCACTCTTCTCGTTCTCCCTTCCGTACTTTCCCGAGTTTTTGACCGCCGTCCGGCGAGCCGTCTCCGGAAGTCTCCCCAGTCAGGCTCCCCCGACCACCCTGCTCACCATCCCCTCATCCGTCCTCTCGTCCTCCGCCTCGCCCCTTGCGCGTCTTCCCTTCGGACGGAGGCTCCGACGCCCCTTCCGTGTTTGTCCTCATGTTCTCTTTGGGGATACACTTTGTTCCGACATAGACTACTTTTGCCTCCGTCCGCCACGCCCATCGGCCTCCCACCGTCACGCTTCCCCCGTCATGCTCACCGACACCCTCCGCGATCCCCTCCGACCCACCTTCGCCTTCGCGGCCTTCGACGAGAAGAAGCCGACCGTTGCCGATGCCCTAGACGCCCAAGACGCCTGGCCCGCATTCCTCGCGAGCTTTCCCGAGGACGTCTTCACGATCGACGACAGCCGCACGAAGCCCCTCGCGAAGACCTTCGGGTTCGCGCACCGCAGGATCTTCTGCCCGGCGGCGGTGATGAGCCTCATCGAAGCGTGCCCCTTCACGATGCGGCTCGAAGCTCGTGCGGGCGAACCCGGCGCCGACCCCGCGGGGCTTCTCTACGTCGCATCGGGAAAGCTCTCCGTGATCCGATCGGAGCAGACGCGGCGGCTCTCCCGAAACGAAGCGCTCATCCTCGACCCGAGCCAGCCGATGACGGTCACGTGCTGGAGGAGACCGAGGCCCTTCTGATCCTCGTCTCGACGCAGTACTTCCTCACGCACGTGGGCGTGCAGCCCCGGCTTCTCGACCGGCGGGAGGTTTTCGCCTCCCGCGGCGTCAACCACGCCTTTCTTCTCCAAACGCTCCGGCACTTCGCGCAGGAGCTCCCCCGCATCGACCCCTCCGACACGGCGGCGTTCTGGATTTTCAACCGTGTGGCACAGTTCGCCTACCTGCGGTACAATGTAATCGGCAAGGCTGTCCGCGAGAACGTGGACGCATGGGAGAATGAAATGCTGCTCAAGGTACAGGAGTTCGACGAAAAGGTGATGCACAGCAATATGTCGCATAACCGAATGATACGCGAAGCCACGAGATTTTCCGTCGAGAATGCACAACGGCTGTTCGACCGATGGAAGACACTGGACAGATACCTGATGGTTAAATATATCGACGGTAACGTGAAGGTGGAGAACGCCGACGGTTTCGTAACCAACGGTTACAACGACAAGATACCCGAAACACCCGAATGGCCCGGTTATACGGACGAATGGAAGGAAGCGGTCGTCCGGGACCACGGCGACGTGCTGCGCGTAGTGGAATAAAAGCAGCCGGCCGCGGAAGGAATCCGGGGCTTATTTGTTAAATTTG
>ENA-OPAA01001401-OPAA01001401.1-human-gut-metagenome-genome-assembly--contig:-NODE-1401-length-13894-cov-3.395910_pt1 | contig 13894 bp, 8 predicted proteins | sample MGYA00241049_ERZ501414 | MGnify/ENA primary metagenome ERZ501414 (study PRJEB25962, sample SAMEA2042520) | human gut metagenome | biome: human gut; feature: human-associated habitat; material: faeces... | reverse complement strand
GGCAGCGAGCGACATGGGCTATATCTATTCGGTATCGGGCGACGGCAAAATGGTCGCGCTCAACACCGACGGCGCCAAGGTATGGGCATACGACGCCATGGCAAAAGACGGCGTATACCTCAAGAGCGAAATCTCCTATCCTTCGGTGGACACCGACGGCACGGTTTACTGGGTGGCGCACGGTTACGGCGGCTCCTCGTCGGCATCGCTCGTCTATGCGTTCGACGGCGCGACGGGTTCGGTGCTCTGGAAGAACACGACGGCCTACGCCCCGGCGGCGCGCATCGCCTTCTCGACCTTCTCCTCATCCTCGCGGGTCAGCATGCCGAGCCGTCCGGTGTACGGATAGCGGCCCGTTGCCACGATATCGTGGCAGGTCATCAGCTCCGGCTTCATGCGCTCCGTCAGCACAACGGCCATCTTCGTGGACAACTCGCGGAACGAAAGCTCATGCAGGTTTTTCCCGTCAAACTCCACATTTCCGCCGACCAGCTTTAACTGGCGGGTGATGCTTTTCAGAATCGTTGATTTACCGGAACCGTTCGGTCCGATCAGCGTAACGATCTCGCCTTTTTCGATGCCGATGCAGATATCTTTGATCAACGGCTTCTTATCATAGCCGACCGTCAGGTGGTCCAGATGAAAATAATATTCACTCATATTCTCTTACCCCCTTTTCCGGCGCAGCATCATGAAAATGACGACCGGCGCACCAAAGATCGATGTGACCGTACTGATGGACAGCTCCAGCGGTGCAAACGCCATACGCGCAATCAGGTCGCACATCATACAGAAGACGGCTCCGCCGAGGAACGTTCCCGGGATTACGACGAGCGGACGCGATGTGCCGAGGCTCTGTTTGACGAGGAACGGGACGGCAATGCCGACAAACGAAATCGGACCGGCAAATGCGGTGACACATGCGGAGAGAATACTCGAAAGCAGAATCAGCGCGATGCGGAATACTTTGATGTTGACACCCATGCTCTGCGCATACGCCTCACCGAGCTGATATGCACCGATCGGTTTTGCCATCAGGAACGTGATGACAAAGGTGATGCCGATCACAGCCGCAGAGATCGCTACGTTGCTCCAGCTCATGCCGGAGAAGCTTCCCTGTGACCAGCCGTGGAGGTTGACGATATCGGAATCCTCCGCGAAGGTGACAACAAAATCCGTGACCGCCGAGCAGATGTAACCGATCATAATACCGCCGACGAGAAGTCCTGCCATATTTTTGATCCGTCGGGACATCAGCAGAATGAAGCCGACGGAGAGAAGGGATCCTAAGAATGCTGCAACAATCATCGTGTAAGATGTGATATTGCGCGCCCACTCCAGATAAAAGATCATGGTCAGCGCCACGACCATTTTGGCTCCCGAGGAAATTCCAAGAACAAACGGACCGGCAATCGGGTTTTCAAAGAAAGTCTGTAAAAGGAAGCCCGACAGGGACAGAGCACCGCCCAGGATTGCCGCCATCAGAATACGCGGAAGGCGGATTTTCCAGATAATATTATCCTCTTTCCCCTCTCCGGTCCGCCGCAGCAGAATCCGGAAAATTTCCGGAATCGAAATATTTACGTTTCCGGAATTGATATTCAGCACGGTGATGGCAGCGAACGCCAGAATCAGCACCAGAAACACAGCGGCATACCGCGAACGGCGCCGGAAGTTTTCCATATGGAAACTGTTCTCTTTTCCTGTCATATTTTTTTTCTCTGACATACGTTCCTCCATCAGGATAATTTTCTTAAGAATACCATCTGATCCGGATCGCCGCCCGTTACCAGAAGGTTAATGTCGTTGGTAAACTGTGCAATTTTATCGGTTGCCTGATACATCGATTTCTCGGTTGTCCAGACGTTGCCCTCTTTGACTGCTTTGTAATCGGCAAACATGGAATCCTTTGCCAGCAGGTCGTCCAGGGTTTTGACGGTGGAATCGATACTTGCGTTGTAGATCAGGTAGTCCGCATCTTCGGCCGTATCATAGAACTGCTCCATCGTGATCGGCACGGATGTTTTTCCGCTGTCGTCCTGGAGATCACGGAAGGCGTTGCGCGCACCGCCAAGCTCGATCATGTTGGAAATATAGTCCTCCGGGTTCCGCACAACGGCAGCTCCGCTCGTATTAATATAGAAGAAAGCGACCGTTTTTTCGGTATTCTGGAAATCCTTCAGATTTTCCACAACACTTGCCTGACTTGCAAAGAAGTCGGCTGCCTCCTCCTCTTTGTCCAGCATGGCACCGTAGAGTTTGATCCATTCGGTTCTGCCAAGAGGCTGGGATTCGTAGCTGGAACGGTCGATGAAGACCGGAATATCGAGCATCTCGATCATCTCCTGTACCTTCGGGGAATGGAGGATCATCGTGGATTCAATGGCCAGATCACAGTTCTCACTGACCAGAAGTTCGTAATCCGGCTCACTGTATTTTCCGGCGAAGATCATCGTTCCGGCATTCATCGCGTCAACGGCATCCTGTACGTACCAGTTGTCTGCGGTTTCACCGGAGAGACGAATCGTATCGAGGGAGTCGATGGCATCGAACAGCGCCATCGGAGAGGTTGCTGCCATGTAGATGCGTTCCAGCGGCTGATGGATTACAATTACGTCGGAATCGAGGTCATCCGGCGCCTCTTTTCCGTCCGGGACGAGCAGATACTGCGCGCCGTCTTTGACATCGAGCAGTTTATAGCCGTCTGTGCAGTAGTATACGTTAAAACACTCGGCGTAATTCAGGACCATCTTGCTCTCGATGGTGATTCCGGTGATGTCCGGTGCGTCGCTGACATCGTCTGTCGTTGCGAAACCATCCGCGGATGCGGTATCACTCCCGGAGGTGCTGCTCGCAGCAGTGGCTTCGGAGGTGCTTTCACTTTCAGCCGTACTTTCCGAGACGGATGTGCTCTCCGTCTGGCTTTCGGAAACGTCTGCTGCGGATGCTGTGGATGTGCTGCTCTCAGAAACTGCCGAAGTGCCCGACGCGGACGATGTGCTGCTTCCCGTTGATGCGGTGCTGCCGCAGGCCGTCAGTGACATCGCTGCTGCAAGAAAAAGTGCGGTCCATTTTTTCAGCTTTCTTTCGTTTTTTCCTGTCATTTGATATTCCTTTCTTAAAGAAAAAGCCGCTGCCATATGGCAGCAGCCCTTTCTCATTTTTTGCTGCAAATTATTGTACTTATTTATTCTCTTCTGCCTTTACCATCTGCTGGAACAGCTCGTTTGCCTGATCCTCGCATCCGAAGATCACGCCGTAGACTTTCAGCCACTCTGCTTTCGCAAGATCGGTCTTCTCGTCTGCGGAACGGTCAACCAGCATCGGAATGGTCAGGGTTGCCAGACGCTCTGCGGTGTCGGACAGACGCTCATTTTCCTCTTTCAGAAGTTCTTCCGTAGTCTTGTCTTCGTCTGCTTTCTCATCCGTTGTCTTATCGTCTTTATCGTCCTTCTGATCCTCAGCTTTGGTATCTGCGGTCTCGTCGGCTGCATCAGCATCTTCCTCATCTTTTGCATTTCCCGGAAGGAACTCAGATGGAAGAATTGCAAAGTCGATTTCGTCTTTTACCAGAGCTTTGTAGTCCAGATCATCGAATGCTCCGTCGAAGGAGATTTTTTTGTCTTCCATTGCTTTTGCAATGTTTTCGATCTGGCAGTCTTTCTGCTCCATGCCGACTGCTTTGATGCTCTCTGCTGCGTCTAACTGCTCGTCGAGAAGTTTCAGGGCATCCTCAGATGCTACGTATGCTTTCTCAACCGGAAGCTGGATCACGATCATATCTTTGTCCAGTCCTGCCGGAATCTCAACATCTTTCGGAACGATCAGATATTTGACAACATTGCCTTCGTACAGCTCTTTTGTCTTTTCGGTCAGATCTTTCGCTTTCTCAGTGCTGGTTTTTTTGGAATCGGATGCTGCTGCCGCTTCTTCCTCGTCGGTTGCTGCTGCGGTATCCTCTGCTGCTGCGGTATCGGTATCTTCTGCTTTCTTGTCGTCCTCGGTCTGTTTCTCCGGATCACGCTCGGTATCTTTTGTCATATCGATCTCCAGCAGGGTGATGCCTTCGTCGTAATGATACATCTTGAAGTACTCTGCGTAAACAAGTTTTGTCTCTGCTTTGTATTCCAGTCCCATGATCTCTGGAGCGGTGGTATCCAGCTTGGAGTTATCGGTGCTGATCGTGGAGGTTGTTCCGTCTGCTTTTACAAATCCTGTGCTGGAAGAAGTGCTGCCGCCCTTCTTTGCTGCTGCCAGGGAGATGAAGATGTTGTAGGAAATCTCATGGGCAACAGACATTCTGGTGGTCATACCGATGATGGTATTGTTCTTGTTCAGCTCAACCGGAATGGTGAAGATGCTGCTTCCGCCGCTGACATTTGCCATGTATTTATTTCCGTTTGCTTTTACATATCCGTAGTACGGACTGCTGAATGCGATCGTTGCATAAGCCTGTCCGTTCGTTACAGTAATCTTGCTGCAGGAGATGGTTACCTTTCCGGATCCGCCGGAGAAGGAGAATCCGTCTGGTGTGTAAACGCCGTCTGCCAGTGTGGTTGCACTGTCTACTTTGGATGTGCCGCCGCTTAAGTCAGACTCATATTTGGATTCCTGCTCCGGTTTGGTATCGGCCGGTTTCTGGGTCGGTGCCGGAGCCGGGGTGCTGGTCGGTTTTACAACCGGTGTCTCAGATGGAGATACGGTTGGGGTCTTGGTCGGAACGATGGTTGGTTTCGGATCGTTGGAATCATCCGACGGCAGATCTCCGGTCTTTTTCAGGCTGGAGGATGCGATCGTGATGGTTCTGTCAAACCATTTGCCGCTCTTTACTGCATGAGCTGCTACAGCAAGTTCCTGATCCAGTGCTTCTACCGGGATTTCAAACTGCATTCCGGTTTTGGTTTCACCGTCTAAGGTGTAGTCCACTTTTCCGGTGGAAGCGATCCATGCGCCGCTCTCTGCTGCCGCATCTTTTCCGGTTCCCATATACAGATAATCATAGCCGCTTCCGCTTAAGGTGATAACTGCTGTCATTTTTCCGTTTTTCGCGGTCAGTTTTACGCCGACTACCTTGAACATTGCTGCATTAGTTGTTGCCTCTGCACTGTAAACACCATCTGCTACTTTATTGGTCTCATCTGCCGGAAGATCTGCGGTCTTTTTCAGACTGGAAGATGCAATAGTAATGGTTCTTGCATACCATTTATCCCGTTTTGCAGAATGGGAAGAAACAACAAGTGCCTGATCGAGTGCTGCTACCGGAATATCATACTGCATTCCTGTTTTCGTCTCGCCGTCTGCTGTTGTGTAATCAACGGTGCCGACGCCTGCAATCCATGCACTCTTGTCTGCGGCAGCTGCCTCTTCCGGTGTTCCCATGTACAGATAATCGTAGGCAACACCACTTAACGTGATGCGTGCTTTCATGTCGCCGTCTTTTACGGTCAGCTCTACGCCGACTACTTTGAACATAGCTGCGCCGGTCTCCGCGGTTCCGCTGTAGATACCGTTTTCTACTTTCGCCGGTTCCGGAGTTGGAGTTGCGGTTGGAACCGGAGTCTCACTCGGAGTCGGGGTTGCAGTCGGGACCGGAGTCTCGGTCGGCTCCGGTATCGGAGTTACTTCCGGTGTTTTACTTCCCGGAACTGCAAGATAAAGCTGCTGTTTGGTGTACCAGGTTCCGTCTTTCTTTCCAAGAACGATCGGAACGGTTGTGCCGGCTTTGTCCGCATCTACTTCAAATGTAAAGGAATAACCGCCGTTTGCTTCCTGCATTCCCTGGATAGCCGGTGTTTTTGCAAGGTCATCGTTCTTTCCAAGATACAGTTTATCAAATGATACGTTGTTTGTTTTCAGTGTAAGAACGAGTTTATCGCCCTTGTTGATCATTGTTGCCTCGGAGATGACGAACATTTTGAATACGCTGCCGTCCTCTTTGGTAACCGGTGCTTCTACACTGGCTGGCTTATTCGAGGAATCCTCACCTGGATTTTCGCTTGGAGTCTCGGTTGGTTCCGGTGTTACCGTCGGGATTGCATCGGTGCTGTGGATCGTAACGGTTTTATCAGCCCATGTTTTTTTCTTGGCTGAGCGAACGGCAACATCCATCTGTTTGTCAAGCTCTTCCACCGGAATTTCAAAACGATATCCGGTCTTTTCTGCACCGGTCTTCGTATCCGTATAGGTTTCGCTTCCTGTCGGAGCAATCCAGCTCTTTTCATCTGCTGCGGCAGCTTCTGCTGCTGTTCCCGTATACAGGTAATCATAGCCGGTTCCACTCAGCAGAATGGATGCTTTCAGTTTTCCATCTTTTACGATGAGTCTGGAAGAAATCACACGGAACATGCTTCCGGTTGCTTCTGCAGAAGTCTCATACTCACCATCTGCCGGTTTTGCTGCTTCCGCTGCTTTTGTTTCTTTCTTCTCGGCTGTATTGGATGCCTCATTTTGGGTTGTTTCTTTTACTTCCGTTTTCGGCTGTTCTGCCGCCGGACTGGTATTCTCTTTTACAGCATCTTTGGTTTCTTCTTTTGCCGGTGTTTCTTTTTCAGCATCTTGGGAAGTCTCATCTGCTGCTTCCGGCTCTTTTTCTGTGGTATCGGCAGTCTCTTCACCGTCTTTTGCAGTGTCCTCTGCAGTATCTTCCGAAGCATCCTCATCTGCGGATGGTGTCTCGGTCTCGTCAGATCCTGCCGGTGTCTGATCCTCTGCAGGCGCGGCCGGTGTTTCCGTCGGCTCTTCTGCCGGAGTCTCTGCAGTGCTTTCACTGCTCTCGGTTTCTGCCGGTGTTGTTTCCGGTTCTGCCGTCTCTGCTGTTTCTTCGCTCTGCGGCGCTTCCTCTGCGGCTGCGCTGCTTTCTGTCTGTGCTGCTTTTTCCTGCGTATCTGCTAATACGCTGACAGTCGGGCTCATGATCATGGACGCCGACAGCAGCAGTGCCAGAAATTTGCTTGAATTTCCTTTCATAACTTCTCCTTTTCTTCGGATCTCCTTCGCGCATCTGCTCCGGATTCCGTCTGACTTTTTCAGGCAGCTGGGCGGTGCCTGTCCCCGTCAATGATGTCTCCCTGCAAGTAATCTTGTTTTTGAGGACACATTTTTTCTGCGAAAAGACAAACAGACATCTGCTTTTTCTGCAAAAGAGTTTCTCCACCGGAGCTCTTTTTCGGACGCATGGCGACAAAAAAGCAGATGTCCGATTTTACTTCGTACATCTTTCCATGAATATATATGCTTTTATCGGAAGCGATTCACTAACCTTTCCAGCAGGTTTCCTGACTCGCAGATCTTCACGGCAGCCGCGCCTTCTCATGCGTTTCGCACAATGGCATTTCTGCAGCTAACACTCCCTGCTTACAGTGACCGGATCGCTCAGGATTTCCACCTGATTCCCTTTTACCTTCGCGGATTCTTTTTCAAATCCGTTCCGCACTGAAAAGTCCCTTATTTCATTCGTTACTGATTATAGCAAAGCCGTTTTGGAAAGTCAAATGAAAGGCCACGGAAAAAGCGCATAAAATCAGCATTTTTTACATACTTTATGATAACTGTCCGCACCGGAGCCTATTCTATGAAACCAGCTTCTCTGCACCGCCGCATCCTGTTCCCTCTGCTTCTGTGCGGCGGACTTCTTTTCGCCCTGCTGTTCTGGTATTTTTCCCCGTTCTTTTCCCCTGGTGAGAACCGCCGGTTTTCCGCGTATGTGGAGGAACGGTTCCACTCCGAGGTAACCTCTTCTGCCATCACGCTCCACTATACCCTCGCCGATCCGGCTTCCCGCGGAATTGCCCCCGGCACTGCCTCGTTCGGCACGGTTTCCATCCCTGACCGCACCTCGTATGATGCCCTGCTGCAGAGTGTGGAAACAACGCTCACATCCTTTCATCGAAACCGCCTCTCCGCGGAAAATCAGATCACGCTCGATCTTCTGCTCTACGAGCTGGACTGCGAGAAAATGCCGGGCAGCACCAGCCTTCTTGCGGAACCGCTCGGTCCGTCGCTCGGGATTCAGGCACAGCTTCCCATTCTGCTCGCAGAGTACCCGTTCCGCACACAGCAGGATATCGCCGACTACCTCAATCTTCTGCAGGATCTCCCGCGCTATTTCTCCGATCTCATCGCACTCGAGCAGGAAAAATCCCGGCAGGGCGTGTTTCAGAATGACCTTGCGGTCGATGGCATTATCCGCCAGTGCAGTGCTTTTCTCGCCGACGCGGATACACCGGAAAGCCATCTGCTCCACACCGTTTTTCAGAATAAACTGCAGGCGTCTTCACTGTTTTCTGAGGCGGAAAGGAATCTCTGTCTGCAGACGCATGAAAAACTCCTTACCTCCTGTGTTTTTCCCGCCTACCGCTCTCTTTCCGATGCTCTTTCTTCACTCCGCGGCAAAGGAACACAGAACGCCGGCGGTCTTTCCCGGCAGGAAGGCGGACTTTCCTACTATGCGTATCTTCTCCGCAGCCGCGTCGGTGTTGACGTTTCACCGGAGGAGCTGACCCGCCTTTTAACACAGCAGCTTGCGGACCAGTGTGCCGAAATGCAGATCATTCTCGATCAGAATCCGTCGCTCTCCCTCTCCGAGCAGGCGCTCGTGCTGCCGTTCTCCACGCCGGAGGAAATGCTTGCCGATCTGCAGAATGCCGTTTCTGAAGATTTTCCCGTTCTTTCGGGTATCGCATACGAAGTAAAGACCGTGGATGACTCCCTCAAGGATTTTTTAAGCCCCGCCTTTTATCTCACACCGCCCGCCGATGTCAATTCACCCAACTCCATTTACCTGAATCCCGCGGATGAAATGACCGGCATCGAGCTGTATTCCACACTTGCCCACGAGGGCTTTCCCGGCCATCTGTACCAGACCGTCTCGTTCTCGCGCTCCGACCCGCTTCTGATCCGCCATCTCTACGCGCCGTCGGGTTATGTAGAAGGATGGGCAACCTACGTTGAATCATATGCCTGCCGCTACGCCGCACGTAATCTCGATGCAAACACGCAGGCGCTCTGCCGTCTCTGGTATCTGAACCGCTCGGTGCATCTTATCCTCTGCTCGCTGCTGGATCTCGGAATCCACAGCCAGGGATGGCTCCTCTCGGATGCGTCAGCCTTTTTGGCGCAGTTCGGCATCACGGATGCGTCGGCCGCTGCCTCTTTATATCAGTATATTCTCGAGACACCGGCGAACTATCTGAAATACTGTGTCGGATCGCTCTCGTTTTCGCAGCTCCTCTCGGAAGTGCAGGAACAGGAAGGTGACTCATTCTCATTGATCGGTTTCCATGAAAAACTGCTCCGTCTCGGGCCTCTGCCGTTTCCGCTCGTAGAAAAATATCTGTAAACGGTTCGCCCTGCTGAAAAAAAGATCCCACAGACTTTCTTCTATAAATAATAGAAAGTTCTGTGAGATCTTTTTCATTTTCAAAATTCTTTAACCTAAATTGTAAAGAGATGGATCTGTCGGCCGCTGCGGATCAATAACAGAGGCAGAATCAAACAGATCGCTTGTTCTGTCCTCGCCGCCTCCGTAGAGGTTCTGGTACAGACGGTATCCATCCAGGTTTCTTCGTCCCATACGCAGGTAATTGTCTCTTACCTGAACAAAATACTGGGAGGAATCTACGTTGCAGTAGATGTTGAAGCCCTGGCTCTTTAAGTAAGCAAACTTCTCATTGTCCATCGTGTAATCGTGCCAGTCGGAAAGATCCTGTCCATGTGCAAAGATGATGATATCGCTTCCGCCGATGAGCGGTGCAACATACGTCAGCCATTTCTCGGTATCCGCCTGGATCGTCTCGATCGGTTTGTCGCCGACACGGATATGGCCCCAGGTATGGCTTGCGAATGTCCAGCCGTCTGCTTTGATCGCATCGGCTACTTTTTTCGCCTCCTCGCACTCTTTATCCCAGTCGAAATCCGGGTGTGCATCAAGCCATGCTACCTGATCATCCGTCAGATCTTCTCTCGTCTTGTAATCACCGTCGGTGCGGTATCCGAGGATTCCATCGTAGCCGGTCAGTGCTACGGTTCCGCGCGCATTGTGGTATACGGCATCCGGATGCGCTTCGATAAACTGATCCATCAGCGGGATACAGTCGTAAGCACCGGTCACAACAGTTCCGTCATCCTGAATGTATTCGCAGGTCGGTTTTCCGTCGTCGCCGACTACCATCTTGCTGGCAATGCCGCGTCCGTCGTAAGAGTGGTAATAGGAAAGGTCATCCAGAGAAAGAACGAATGCTTTCTTGCCCTCCGGCAGGTAAATGTCCCCTTCCTCGTAATGAACGGTTCCGTCATCATCTACGGTCTTTTTCACAAGATCGTTGATCGAAACCATGACATATCCTCTGTCGTACATCTGCTGGGTGATCGCGTTGAACTCATCCACGGTGGTCATCCACTGGCAGAAGCCTGCGGTCTGTGCGTTGTCCTGATAGAACGCTTTCTGCGGATCGACTACAAGAGAATGATAGAAAATGTGGGTTACTTCGTTGACGTTGACGCGCACACAGGCATCTCTCGTGCTGGTGTACTCTGCTACTTTTGTGATGATATCCGCGTCGGTTGCTGCGCCCTCTACGCTCTGGAGCTTTTCAATGGCTCCATCGTAATCGTATGTCTGCGCAAGTGCATCGGCTTCCGCCATAATCTGTGCTTTCGTTGTCGGCGCTTCAGCACTTCCCGTGCTGTCCGACGATACGGAACCGTCCACCTCTGCTGTTTTCTGATCCTCTTTTTCCTGTGCTTTCTGCTGGATTTTTTCTGTTCCTCCGGCCAAAGCCCAGATTCCAATGCCGAAGATGACAAGCAGAACACATAGAATTCCTGTTTTGATCATCAGCGCACGCTTCCGCTTTCTTCTTCGGAGCTCCTTTTTACTGATGTTTTTTTTCTCACTCATTTTTCCTTCCTCCCAAAACAGCTTTTGCTTTTCTGGCAAATATTACAGTTTTACCGGACTGACAGAAATTCAGCCCGGACTCTGCTCTTTCTATTTTAGCTCAAAATACCGGTTCTGTCGAGTAGGTTTCCGGCAGGTTAAGAGAAATGTAAGAAAACCGGTAACGCAATCGAAGGTATCTTTTATGCACGCTGGCCATGTGCCTCATACATCAGAACGGCGGATGCAATCGCTGCATTTAACGACTCCACTTTTCCTTCCATCGGAATACGGATCAGGCACTCGGCGGCCTCTGCCATTGCATCAGTCAGGCCGTTTCCCTCATTTCCGATCAGGAATGCCGTTCCTTTTGTGTAATCCTCCTCGCGGTAGGAATGCACGCCGTGCAGATGTGCCGCGTACGTACAGATCTTCCGCGCTTTTAAGCCTTTTACAAATCCGACCGCATCGTCGACGATCAGAAACGGCATACGGTAGATCGAGCCCATCGTCGAGCGGATCGTTTTCGGATTGAAGATATCCGCGGTACCGCGGCTCATGATGATGCCGGTGACTCCTGCGCCCTCTGCGGTGCGGATGATTGTTCCGACATTTCCAGGGTCCTGCAGATCCTCAAGTACCATCAGAAGCGGTGTCTTTCCGTTGTCCATCACCTCCTCTTCGGTGTAATGCGGCATGCGGATCACACTTAAAACACCCTGCGGCGTCTTCGTGTCGCACATGGACTGGAACACGCGGTCGTCCACTACTTCGTATTCTGTCCCGTCGGACGGCATTTCATGCATTTTGCTGCCGCTCTCAGACACATATACTTTTTTCAGCCATTCCCGCGGCGCTTCCTGGAACATTTTCCAGCCCTCCGCCACGAAAACGTCCTGCTCCCGGCGTTCTTTTGCTTTTTTGTTCAGCGCAATAATGTTTTTTACCTGTGCATTGCTGCTGCTTGTAATCATGAATGGTCCCCTCATTTCCTGTTTTTCATCAATTTGGCAAGTTCTTTGTTTTCGCCGATCAGAATCAGCACTTCCTCTGCGCGGAGCAGCGTCTTCGGATTGACCGTGACACGGATGTCTTCCCCGTCCTTGACGGCGATTACGTTGATACTGTATTTCTTCCGCAGATCCAGCTCCTCGAGGTTATGCCCCGTCCACGCTTCCGGCACGGGAAGCTCTACCATGGAGAACGAATCCGACAGCATGAAGAAGTCCTGGAAGCCGCCGGAAATCAGGCTTTTTCCGAGGCGGATGCCCGTCTCACTCTCCGCCATCACGACGCGGTCCGCGCCGACTTTTTTCAAAATATTGGCATGCATCTGGCTCATGCACTTTGCGATGACGAGCGGCACGCCCGCCTCTTTTGCCTGCAGGGTGGCGAGGATGCTCGACTCCATATTTTCGGAAATGCCAACGATCACCACATCCATATTGCTGATGCCAAGAGATGCGAACACACGACTGTCCGTGATGTCTGCACGCGCCGCATAGGTAACAAGATCGGCAATTTCCTGTACCGGCTCAGCGTCTTTATCAACGGCAAGCACTTCTTTTCCTGCCTGCGCAAGTGTCGTTGCTACAGAAAAACCAAACTTTCCAAGTCCAATGACTGCATACTGTTTACTCATTTCTTTTCCTCGTTTTCTGAAATCTGTCCTGTTTTTTATTTTCCCAACTATCCAATCAGAATCCGCTGCTCCGGTCTCTGAATATCGACATCTTTTCTTCCTGTTCTGCGGCGCAGTGCGACAGCCAGCGTCACCGGCCCGATTCTTCCCATAAACATAACCAGAATAACAATCACCTTTCCCATAAAAGGAAGCGTCGGCGTCAGGGAACGGGTGAGGCCCACCGTTGCAACCGCAGAAATAATTTCATACGTACAATCCAGCAGCGGGCTTCCGGTTACGGAAATCAGCAGCACGGTGGCAGTAAAGACTGTCGTCAGTACAAAAAAGAAAATGACGACAGCGGTACGGATATTTTCTTCCATCACTTTCCGCCCCCAGGCCACCGTATCTGAGTCTCCGCGAATATAGGAGGCAACCAGCACAACCAGAATGGCAACCGTTGTCGTCTTAACACCACCTGCCGTTCCCATCGGGGAGCCACCGATGAACATGAGAACCATACTTACCATTGCAGAGCTGTCCGAGAAATCAGCCTGCGGGATCGTCTCAAAGCCTGCCGTTCTTGTCGTCACGGACTGAAAAAAAGCCGCCATGACCTTCTGCGCCGGTTTCAGGCTGCCAAGTGATGGCGCGTGATTCCAGTCCAGTGCAAGAATCAGCAGTGCTCCACCGAACACCAGAATCATGGTTGTCGTTAAAACCAGTTTCGTATGAAGCGTGAATCCTCGCACAAAATTTTTACGGGGCCGTTTTCCCTTCACAAGCTCCTGCACCCGCTCCATAACTTCCCACCAGACGGGAAAACCAAGACCGCTCAAAAGAATCAGTCCCATCGTCGTAAAGTTTATCAGCGGGTTCGTTACAAACGGAGCAAAAGAGGCTTCGCCAACGAGATCGATTCCCGCATTACAGAAAGCGGAAACGGCATGAAAAATACTGTAGCCGATTCCCTTCCAGAAGCCATACTCCGGCACAAACCAGAAGCTATACAGAACCGCCCCCGCAATCTCTACGGTTGCTGTTCCAATCAGAAGCCGGCGCACGATGCCCACACTGCCCTTTAAAACCGGCAGATTATAGGTATCCTGAATTAATTTCCGGCTCTGCAGACTGATTTTCCGGCGCAGGATCAGAAACACCATCGTCAGGCACGCCATGATGCCAAGACCTCCGAACTGAATCAACCCGAGGATCACAATTTTTCCAAAGGTACTCCATGTCGTCGCCGTCGGAACGGTGACAAGGCCCGTCACGCAGACAGATGTCGTTGCGGTAAACAGGGCGTCGAGCCAGTAAACGCTTTTTCCGTCCGCCGCAGAAACCGGCAGGCAAAGAAGAATCGTTCCCAGCAGGATTACCGCCGCAAATCCCAG
>ENA-OPAA01001389-OPAA01001389.1-human-gut-metagenome-genome-assembly--contig:-NODE-1389-length-13968-cov-2.687343_pt1 | contig 13968 bp, 11 predicted proteins | sample MGYA00241049_ERZ501414 | MGnify/ENA primary metagenome ERZ501414 (study PRJEB25962, sample SAMEA2042520) | human gut metagenome | biome: human gut; feature: human-associated habitat; material: faeces... | reverse complement strand
TCCACATGAAAATACAGATACCGTGCCAACATCAGAAATGCCAGTATAAATCCAAACCATGCCAGATATGTCAGGTATTTATTCTTATTTTTTCCCATAAATTTATCGCTCCATTCATTTCTTGTCTTTTGTCATATTATCATCGTTTTTTATTTGTGTCAATTTAAAATATCATTTTGATAATGCAATGTCATTTTGTACAGAATACTATACACATACACATGGAGGTATGTATGATTGCAGACAAAATTAAACTTTTACGGGAAGCAAGCCATCTGACACAGACAGAGCTTGCAAAAAAGTTAAACATCACGCGAAGCAGTGTCAATGCATGGGAAATGGGCATTTCCGTTCCATCTACCACTTACCTGATCGAACTCGCCTTACTTTTTCATGTTTCTACAGATTTTTTACTGGGTTTAGAACAAAATAATACCATTGATATTTCCACACTTTCTGAACGCGAAGCTATATTAGTCTATGAATTGGTAGATTATTTTACTTCACAAAAAAAAGATGTTGTCGACTGACAACATCTTTTTGGGTAGCAATATTATTTTCTTACTGTTCATATGGAAGTAATTCCGCAAGATAGCCTTTCTTTTTGAGTGCTTCCTCTATCTCATCTAACACTTCTTCACTCTCAGCGCTGATCTTATGAAAATGATATCCGGACGTCACATTGAGAAGTGGTGTTGATTTTCCTGTCTTTAAATCATCCATAAAGTTCTGCACATCTCGCCTGCTTTTGATATTTAGCGGAGCATCTAATTTCCCATAAACGCGGTGATTGACCATGACATTGACCACACATCCCCCAAGATCAACGATCGTAGTCAGTTCATCCTCCACCTGTTCATTGGTATGGCATACTTTAAATATCCTGACTGCCTGTTTTGGTTCATCCAGCAGATAACCTCTTGCAGTAGAAATAATCGGATACCCCTGTGTGCGGAGAAGTGCAATATCCTGCACTACGACCTGTCTGCTGACACCGGTTTTTTTTCCAATTGCCGTGCCGGATACCGGTGTATCTGTATCACGTATCATAGACAGGATTTCTTTTCTTCTGTCTGCTCCGGTCATTTCTTTTTCCATTTGCGATCCTCTCCTTTTTGACTCTGCAATTTATTTTAGCTGAATCTGTCTATTTTTACAAGCGTTACTGAAGGGAATCTGTTACTTTCAAGTGTTTCAGGCTGATATCTAAGATCGGTGCTGAATGTGTCAGGGCACCGCTGGAAACATAATCCACTCCGAGTGCTGTGATCGTTTTGATATTCTCTTTTGTGATATTTCCGGAGCACTCTGTTTTTGCTCTGCCGTCGATCAGCCGGATTGCCTCCGACATCTGTTCCGGTGTCATGTTATCGAGCATGATAATATCCGCACCTGCTTCCACGGCTTCTTTTACCATGTCAAGATTTTCTGTCTCTACCTCGATCTTACGGACAAACGGAGCATATGCTTTTGCAGCAAGAATAGCTTCTTTTACACCGCCTGCCGCATCAATATGATTATCTTTGAGCAGAACACCGTCCGATAAATTGTAACGATGATTCTGTCCGCCGCCCACGCACACAGCATATTTTTCAAAAATTCGCATGCATGGTGTTGTCTTTCTTGTATCAAGTAATGTTGTGCTGCTGCCCTCTAATAACCGTGCAACCTGATGTGTATATGTTGCAATACCACTTAAACGCTGCAGATAATTAAGAGCTGTACGCTCTCCGGATAAAAGAACCCGCACGTCACCTTTTACCGTCGCAAGGAGCTGTCCTTTTTTTACAGCATCACCGTCTTTTACTTCCCTGCCATCCTGATTTTTCGCCCACTCCACTTTTGTGGACGCATCTAACATGGTAAATACACGTTCAAATACCGGAAGTCCGGCGATCACGCCGTCCTGTTTACAGATCAGTTCCACTTCACCGGCTTTATATTCCGGCATCACGGCATTGGTGGATACGTCCTCACTGTGAATGTCCTCCTCTAAGGCAAAACGGATGTATTTGTCAGCAACAAGCTGCATGGTAATTGGATTCAAATTCATGATCTTCATTTCCTTTCTCTTCATTTTGTATTTTTACTGCTGCACGTTTTGCAAAAACAAGACTCTCTAACAGGCTGTTGCTTGCAAGCCGATTCTTTCCGTGAACTCCGTTGCAGCTCGTCTCCCCGACTGCATATAGATTTGGCATCGTTGTCGCAGAATCGCGGTTCACATGGACACCGCCCATAAAATAATGCTGTGCCGGCACGATAGGCGCCGGTTCTTTTAAAAGATCATACCCTTCTTCGAGACATTTTTCATAAATGTGCGGAAAATGCTTCAAAATGATTTCCTTTGGAACATGTGCAAATGAGATCCATTCATACTCCACACCTTCTTTTTTCATTTCTTCCTGTATTGCTTTTGTCACAACATCACGCGGCAGAAGTTCATTGACAAACCGTTCTCCTTTGTGATTGAGAAGAACTGCGCCTTCTCCCCTTGCTGATTCCGAGATCAGGAAACTCCTTCCAGGCTTTTTACTGTAAAGGCATGTTGGGTGGATCTGTACATAGTCCATATGTTCAAGTTCCACACCGTGTTCTTTTGCGATCCTGCATGCATCACCGGTCAGTATTGGGAAATTGGTGGAATGCTCATAAAGACCCCCGATTCCTCCGGTTGCCATAATTGTATTGTCTGCATGAATATGCAGCGTTTCACCTTCTTTTGTTTCTGCGGCCATACCGGTGCATTTGCCATCATCCACCAAAATATCTGTCATGGTCGTATACTCTAAGATGGTCACATTCGAACATTTTTTTACATGTGATAGTAGTGTCGTTGTGATCTCCTTTCCGGTAATATCCTCATGGAAGCAGATCCTCGGCCGGGAATGAGCTCCCTCCCTGGTATAGGCAAGGCTTCCATCCGGATTTTTTGCAAAACGGACACCAAAATTCAACAGGTCGTTGATCACATCCCGGCTGGAACGTATCATAATATCAACGCTCTCCTTTCGATTTTCATAATGTCCGGCCCGCATGGTATCTTCAAAGTACGAATCGTAATCAGATTCATCCCGCAGTACACAGATTCCTCCCTGTGCCAGCATGGAGTCACAGCTTTCCAAATCTTTTTTTGAAAGCATCAGAATATTCATTTCTTCCGGCAGATTCAAAGCCGCATAAAGTCCTGCCACACCACATCCTGCAATCACTACATCATAATACAGATTTTTCATATTTGACCTCATTTCTGTGCCGCCATCGGAAATGTTTCGAATTCCGTTTTAACACATGTTGCTTTTATTTTCCGGCAAGTTCTAACATTCTTGCCAGCGCATTTTTTGCAGCGCCTTCCGTTTCCGGTTTTGCATGGATCTCATTTTCCCCTGTTTTTAACACATGAAGCACTTTTTCCGGCGTGATTTTTTTCATATTCACACAGGTCGGTGTTGTTTCCGGGAAATAAAACTCTGCATCCGGTCTGCGCTCTTTTAATTTTGTAAGAACACCGCACTCCGTGCCAATGATAAATTCTTTGTCGCTGCTCTCCCCGGCAAAATTGATAATTCCGCTTGTCGATCCGATAAAATCTGCGATTTCAATAATTTTATGATTGCATTCCGGGTGAACCAGTACTTTTGCATCCGGATGCTCTGCCTTTAAATCAAGCAATTCCTCCACCTGCATAAATTCGTGTACAATGCAAAATCCTTCTTTGTAATTAAATTCTTTTTCCGGTACGGCTGCCGCAACAAAATGTGCCAGATTCCGGTCCGGGATAAATAAAATATGTTTATTCGGCAGATTTTTTACGATCTTTACCGCATTTGCAGAAGTTACACAGACATCCGACCACGATTTGATCTCCTGTGTCGAGTTGATATAACACACGACCGCAAGGTCATCGTACTGGTCTCTCGCGGCCTGTACGGTTTCTTTTGTTACCATATGTGCCATCGGGCAGTCCGCAGCAAGATCCGGCATCAGTACTGTTTTATCCGGATTTAACAATTTTGCACTCTCGCCCATAAATGTCACGCCACAGAGTACGATCGTCTTATTTGCAAGCTCTGTCGCCTTTTTACTCAGGAAATAAGAATCTCCGATGTAATCGGCAAGTGCCTGGACTTCCGGTCTTACATAATAATGTGCCAGGATCACGGCATCTCTTTTCTTTTTCCACTCTTCTAATTCTTCCAAACTTATCATACGCCCTCTTAACTCTCTCTCAAATTTTTTGCCCATTCATTTCAGATTTTTAATGAAACTTTTCGTAGTATACCACTTATCATTACATATGACAAGACACATGTTTAAAATCATGTAAAGTTTTCTGCTTTTATTTTTCAAAGAAATGTTTTGTACTTCTGAAACAATACATAATTCATTCTGTTTCAAGACATATTAAACAACAGAATGCATGTTCCGCATTCTATCTATTGCGAATATAAAAATCATGAAAAAGAGGGATTCTATATGTCAAACGGAGATACTGTAAAATTATTGCGGGAATGTAATGCCGGCACAAAAATGGCAGTTTATTCCATGGATGAGATCTGTGATAAAATTTCAGATGCAGATTTCAAAAATGTCATCATGGCATCCAAAAAAAAACACGAGCGTCTTGGAAATGAGATCCATGCACAGTTAGAAAAATGCGATGATCCGGCAAAAGAACCAAATGCGCTTGCAAAAGGAATGTCCTGGCTGAAAACAAATGCCAAGTTAGCAGTTGAGGAAAGTGATGCTGTGTGTGCTGATCTTTTGACCGAAGGCTGCAATATGGGTGTCAAATCTCTCTGCCGCTATTATAACCAGTATGCAGCAGCAGACGCACAGGCGCAGGGATTTTGTAAGGAACTGATCCATCTTGAGGAAAATCTTGCCAAAGAAATACGATGTTATCTTTAACAGAAAAACTGCCACAGGCACAAAATAAAAAAGACAGTAACAACCCAATTTCGATTGTTACTGTCTTTTTCTTTCAGTTATTTGCGATTCTACGTTTTTCGGTAAATGAGTTATCTTGCTTTTACTACAAATTCGCGGATTTCCTCCAGTACCGTGTCATCTTCCTCATGTATGGTCAATGTCAGGGGGGTCGACAGATCCATCGTACAGACTCCAATAATGGATTTCCCGTCTACGATATATCTGCCTTTTGCAAGGTCAAACGCTCCTTTATGACCACTCAGAATATGACACAGCTTCTTTGCATTTTCCGGTGCATCGATCAATACTTCTACCTGTTTCAAAACAAAATCCTCCTGTTTTGTTCTTGTATAGATATAGTATTCCACAATTTTCCACCGGTTATTCATTATTCGGCAAGCAATGCCTCGATTTCATCAAGCACTTCCCCAAATACATCCAGTGCCTCCTGGATTGGCTTTGGTGTTTCAAGGTTGACACCGGCGATCTTAAGCAGCTCAACCGGAGAGGCAGAACAGCCACCGGATAAAAACTTCTTATAACGTTCTACCGCAGGTGCTCCCTCTTTTAAGATTCCATGTGCCAGTGCAACTGCCGAAGAAAATCCCGTTGCATACTGATATACATAGAAATTATAGTAAAAATGAGGGATTCTTGCCCATTCGTAGGCAATCTCAGAATCTGATACCATATCCGGTCCAAAATATTTGCAGTTTAAGTCATAATATAATTTATTTAACGTCTCAGCGGTCAGGCTCTCTCCCTCTTCCACCATCTTATTGCTTAACATTTCATATTCAGCAAACATAGTCTGACGGTAAACAGTTCCCTTAAAGCTGTCAAGATAATGGTTGAGCAGATATGCACGCTCCTTTTTATCAGTTGTATTTTTCAGCAAATACTCCATTAAAAGCACTTCGTTACAGGTAGATGCCACCTCTGCAACAAAGATCTTATACTGGGAGTAAATGTATGGCTGACTGGAATTTGAATAATAGGAATGCATCGCATGTCCCATTTCATGTGCCAGCGTAAACATATTATCAAGGGTATCATTATGATTTAACAGCACATATGGATGTGAACCATAAGCCCCTGCAGAATAAGCTCCGCTTCTCTTTCCCTCGTTCTCATAAACATCGATCCAGCGGCTTTCAAATCCCTCTTTTACCTTTGCGACATATTCTTCCCCAAGTGGTGCTAATGCCTTTAACACGGTTTCTTTCGCTTCTTCAAAAGAAATCTTCTTTGCGGCATCTGCGATCATTGGTGTGTAAACGTCGTACATATGCAGTTCGTCCACGCCAAGGCATTTTTTGCGGAGACGTACATAACGGTGCATTTTATCCATATTCTTATTGATCGTATCGATCAGATTATGATAAACAGTCGGAGAAACATTGTTAGCATCCACTGCGGCTTCCAGTGTTGAATGATAGTGTCTCGCATTTGCATAGAAAACCTGCTGTTTTACCTGACCATTATATAATGCAGCAAGTGTGTTTGCATACTGTTTGTACACACCATAAAATCCCCCAAATGCATCCTTACGCACACGGCGGTCTGCAGACTCTTCAAATGGTACAAAGTTGCCATGGGACAGTCTCACTGTATCTCCATCTTCATCTTTGATCTCCGGGAATACAAAATCAGCGTTGTTGATGATGGAATATACCTGTCCGGATGTCTCCGCCATATCGCCTGTCATCGCTACCAGTTTTTCCATTTCAGCAGAAAGTGTATGTGCCTTGGTACGCTCGATTTCCTCGATCTGTTTACGGTAAAGTTCTAACTCCGGAAGTTCTTTATAGTATCCTTCCAGAACAGCCTCATCCATTGCAAGGATCTCCGGAACGATAAATGCAGTCTGGCTTGACACCTTCGTCAGCATAAAATACATTTTCTGGGACATTGCCTGATGTGCCGTATTTTTCTGGTCTTCATCAGACGCTCTGCATAATTAAAATCATAATCCAGTTTTTCCTCTGCCTTAGCTGCGCGTTCTAATACAAATAACAGATTTTGCGCACAAGCAGCTACTTTACCTTCCATCTTTCCGATTTCATCCAGGATCTTGTCAATCTCATCCAGATCTTTTTTCCAATCCTCGTCGGACGCATACATATCTTTTAAATTCCATGTATATTCTTCTTTTACTTCGCTTCGTTTTAACAATTCTTTTGCCATTGTAAACCTCCATATTTTTACTGTCGGAAAATGATTCCAGCACTCTTTAATTTACGCCCTATGGCAGGAATTGTAAAGGGAAATATTGATGTTTTATTCTCTATTTCTTATTTAGTGCAAGGAACAGATTATAGAAGTTTCTCAACGCATCCGGTTCTTTGCTGTTTCCAATTCCGTGAGTTTCCACATATTGTTTCATCTGTTTGATCGTTTCCTTTGAAAATACATAGGTTTCCACCGGAGTATCATGATCCATGTTATTTAATGCGCTTTCCAGTGCTGCCTTGTATTCCGGATCGACTTTCCAGATAGAATTATCTTCAAGTCCGCCTTCTTCAAACGATTTGTTATAATATTTGCTGTTGATGAAACGGGTAACTCCGGTCAGATCCATCTGTGTGGGTTTTTTCGGTGTCGTATCGGTCACATGCACCATGATCTGTTTCACATAAGTGTTTCCCACATGGTCTACCACTGTTAAATTCTCGGATGTGGCAAAGTCATGCTGCAGATTTGTAAATTCTTCTGCCTGGTAGTCCGGGATCGTGAAAGATGTGAACACTTCCGGATCACTCGGTGCCGGATTGGTTCCCGGTAAAATCGGACTTCCATCTTCCCGGTCGGTTGCCGTTGCATGGCTTAAGATTTCTTCTTCCGTGATAAAACCACTCTGTGCCTGCTCTAAGGTATAATAGAGATCCTGTGCCTGAATCCACGGGCAGTCGTCCCAGGCAGCATAAAGTGTGATCTCTCCACCATCTTCTGCCACAAGGTTCCGAACGATATCTCCGGCTTTCCACTGTGGGATAAAGGTGTCTTTGCCATCTTCTAAGGACCAGCCCATAAATACGGATGCGTAGACTTTTTTCTTTGGCTCCTCGGCTTTCTTATTTTCTTCGATATCTTCTTCCTCTAAGTCATTGAAAGCATCAATATCTTCGGCATCATCTTTATTCTCTTTTGTCACGGCAACTTTCTCATTCTGATCCGTATCGTCTGTTACATCAGGATTGCCTGTATCATCTGATTCATCAGAATTATCTGCAGTTTCTGCCTCGTCTGCTTCATCGGGACTGTCTGCCATTTCTGCATTGTCTGCTTCATCAGAGTTGTCTGCAGTTTCTCCATTGCCTGCTTCATCCATGGAATCCTGTGCGTCTGCATCTGAATTACCTGCATCCGAATCATCTCCATTGTTTTCGGAATCCTCATCCTCTGAATTACCGGCACCCTCTGGGTCTTCCGCATTATCCGGATCTTCGGTATCCTCCATATCTTCCGTTTCTTCCTCTTCATATCCATCCATCATTGCCTTTGGAATCACTCCGGCAATCACATCCTCTGTCACGTTTTGTCCATCCAGTGTATATTTCACATAGGCTGCTGTTCCGTCTGCATTCCATACATCCGGCAGCGTTACATCTTCATCATACGTTGCTTCAATATCATCGATATGTCCGGCTCCACCGTTTGGATCAAAATGGATCGTATATTTATTTGCCTCTGCATTGGCTGTCATCGTGACATTTCCGGCCGGCATTGTAAATACAAACTTCTTAGCATCTACGGTCTGCTCCCCACCGGATCCGCCTTTATAATTTCCTTTCCAGTTTAACCAGTGATAGCCTTCTTTTACTGCCGCATCGATGGTGACGCTCTGTCCATAGCGGTACGATCCGCCTCCGGTCGTCTTTTCAATGCCGGTTCCGGCATTTAATGTTACATTATATAGATGTCTTTCATAATAATAATCAATGACCATCTTTCCATCTGCAGTTACCTCTTTCGTCTGTGTTTTCGGGCTGTCAAAACCGGTGTATGTCTTTACTGCAGGCGTTATTCTACTTCCGATCTGTGCTTTTTTCGTCTCTGTTTCGGCAAGTTCATAGTTTTTATCGTCATGGGTTGATGCAATACCGTCTGCTTTCTGTTTCCAGTGGCGGACGGTATATTCTGCCTGATCCAGTTCCCAGTGTGCATACAGGGAAATGATCTTTCCTTTTTTTCCATTGGATAAGGTACCACTCTTTGCATAGCCCCGCCAGTCACTGGCACAGACCTTGCCCTGATTATCTCCGGATGCTGCACCGTCCACATTTACATAGGTTCCGCCGCTTGCTGCAGTCCACCATCCGGCTTTCGTATGGGTTCCACTGATCACTTTGCGGTATCCGTTGATCGTGATACTGCTTGACAATGCAGCATTATAATAGGTGCCGTAACGGTATGTTTTATAGATATACGGTGTGTTATTTTTACAGATACTGCTGATCTGTGTTCCGGTATAACTCTTTGTTGCTGTTTCTTTAGCACTGTTTCCGATCAGTGTAAATGTATTACCGACTTTCCACACATCCGTACTCGTCAATGCCCTTGGTGCGTTTATGTAATAACGGACTTCATAAGGCTCCCCGATACCGGTAAGTGTCAGCGTAAGGTTACAGGCCGGCATGCTTCTCTCATAGGCATAAGTTTTATTATTTACCAGGTCCGATGTTACATCGCGGTTTTTGGTCGTATTAGTTTTTTCATTGAGATCTGTCCATTTGCTGAACTGATAACCTGTGTTGAAGGCTGGTGTTGTAATAATTGTTGCACCGCACGACACCTCATACGATGCCATATAATAATCACCGGACACCGTGCTGCTACTGTTTACTGTACCTCCTGCATCTGGTGCAGCCGCTTTTATATTTTCAACTGCCTTAGCAGCCTTACCGCTTGCTCTTATATATACATCCGTTACCGCTTTATTTATCGTAGTTTTGTCGATTTTGACAGTGAGTACATAAATTGGAATTCCTGTCGATTCTTCCGATAATATGTCATCAATGGTAGTACCTGTTGCAACATTTTGCGATCTTAGATCTCCGGACAGTTTAGATCCATTCTTAAATTCCTCTTTTCCGGAATTTTTCTCATATGTACAGTCGATACTGTAACTGATATAACTGCCTCTGCTTGGATTTATAAATTTACTACTACCAATAGCTGTACCATTTGTTCCCTGCTTATCAACGGAAAACGTTACAGTATGCTCTTTTGCATTCCAAACACCTGTAATTGTGGTTGTTTTATCAGCCTCCTTATTATAAACCGTGAGTTTTGGTTTTGTATTCGTCGGAGTTAATGCTTCGTCTAATGTAACAACCAGTTTTCCATTGTAATATCCCGTCTTAGACTGCAGCGTCTTATTGGTAATCTTCTGTGAAACAGTAACTGTTGTCGGGCTTTTTACTGTCGTAACCTGAGCTCCTTCTGCAAAGTTATCCGAAATATCTACCGCAATACCCGTCACAAACATGGTAACCCAGTGCGTTTCATCCCCTGTATTGGCCTGCAGCGTGTATTTATCATTTGCATAGGCAGGCTGTGTACTCTCTTTGGGAATTGTAAAATCAACCAAATCTCCCCTTGTCGTCGTTACTTCACCGTACAGTGCCTCTCCATTAATCGATAAATATGGACTCACTTCCTTTGACAGTCCGAAAATCCGTTTGTTTTTATTAAACTTTTCAGTTTCTTTCTGTGCATACAGATTCAGTTTTGTCAGATTAACTGCCGTGTTCCCACTATACACAAAAATCGTCAGATATTGTCCAGTTAACGGCTCTTTATCATTCGCCTTATATGCCTTTGACTTCACTTTTGTGACCATTCCGGTCTTGATATCTTTCTCTACCCATTCTCCATCGTGTTTTGAAACATCATCAATATTAAAATCCGCAGACATTCTAAGACGTACTGCTCTCATCGGAACCGTTATATCACAGTTTTCCACAACGATCAGCTGCCATCCTCCGGCGCCCTCACCGCCACCGATATGTTCATAATACGGAATGTTAAATACCGAATATGTTCCGTAGATTTTGTCACTTTTATTAATGATGTCTGTTACATCTGCATACATATTGACAAAAGTGTACTGTTTATTTACTCCATTTTCCTTTTTTTGATTTATATAATCGATCGACCGATTATCATAAGTTGCATACTGTGCCTTTATCAGTTTTGCCGATCCATCCGGCAGTACAAAGGCGATTTCTGATTTTGCCAAAGCAGCTGCATCTGTCGTCGATCTTTTTATACTTGTTCTTGCCTGCCATACCAAATATGCAGCCCGTACCGTTCCATCCCCACCTGACGATTTTGTCAGCTTTGCGGATCTGTTATTTTTGATCTTCTTTCCAATCACGGAGTTATCTGCTTTTTTCAATACCGTTTCAGCGGCTTTATACTGGTCTGCTTTACTGTCATAGGTGTTATAGTTTGTAACAATATCATTAGACCATGTATCATAGTTCGTATTTCCGGTATAGTTGATATTCAACCGTCCATACAGCGGTTGTCCTGCCCCCGCCTGTGAATCCGTCATATAGGCTTCTCCTGCTTCTTCTACCGTGATCGCTTTCACACTCTGCGGAATCATGGTGACCAGAAACATTACTGCACAGAGCAGTAAAAATCTGCTTAATTGTGTTATCCTGTTTCTCATAAATCTCCTTTCGACTTTTTTGTCATGTGTAATTTATATTTTCATTTCGAAAATACCGTAATAATAAAAAATGAACTGCAAGGTAATCAGATGCCAAGCAGTTCACTTTCCAATGGCAGCCTATAATAGACTGCCATCTACTTTATTAAATTTTCCTTACTATTTAAAGTTTTGTTACAAAACCATACTTTTCATCATCTTCATCCATACCTTTGCCTGTTCTAAAACCTGTAACATACTTACTAAAAGAAGTTTGTTTATCACTAACTGTTACTTTCCACGAATAACTCCAACGTCCATCGGCAGTTTTTAAAGTAATAATAGATGATCCTCTTCCAATAACCTCAAGACGTTCATCTGCCGTTACTCTTAACACATTTTCATTGCTGCTGGTCATAATAATTTTATTATTACTTGCAATGTTGTATGAGTAATCGCATGACTCTGCCACTTTTTTATCTGCGGAGAAAAATTCTGTTGAAACAACCATACTTCTGTTCTCAATCGTTCCATCATCATTTTTCTTCACATAGTACTTGATATTATCATACATATCAAATCCAACTGCCAGCACCATATCATTTTTCTTAACCGTTACCTTGTATTTCGCCTGAACTTTCTTATTGGCTTTTGACGTAACTGTAATCGTTGCAGTTCCCACCTTTTTCGGTGTCACAAAACCGGTGGAAGAAACGGCTGCAACACTTGTGTTGCTGGACTTATAGGAAACAGCACTGTTCTTTACGCCGGTGATCCGTTTTACCTTGATCTGTGCCTGTCCGTATTTTTCTTTCTGTACTAAAAGCTGTTCTCCAATAAACTGATCCATGCTCTCGTGATCTTCGGTATAATATTCAAGGCTGTGAGCATCTCCACAATGATCATAAATCTTATGGAAAGATTTTTCCGGGTACAGAACCACGTTATCTTCTTCGAGGACGATCTTACCTTTTCCTTTTTCGGAATAGTCCGTATCAATCATATCCGCCGTTTTTACGGTTATGGTAAACTTTGCTTTGACATTCTTATTGATCAGGGAAGTTACGGTGATCGTTGCCTTTCCTGCTTTCTTGCCGGTTACTTTTCCTTTGGATGATACCGTCGCAACTTTTTTGTCACTGGAAGAAAAGGCAATGTTCTTATTGCTGATCCCTTTAAATGATTTTACTTTGATAGTGGTTGTCTTTCCGACAACGATGGATGCTTTTTTCTCTTTTAAAGTGATCTTTGCTTTCTGCTTTCCTTTGCTTACAGTCAGACTCAATGTTCCTTTTACCTTGGAATCATAGATGGATGTCACAGTGATTTTACATTTTCCTTTTTTCTTTACAGTCACAACACCCTTTGCATTTACTGTTGCAATGCTGGTGTTCGAGGATTTGTATTTCAGTTCACCGGATTTGATACCGTCTTTACTGTTTTTTGATCCTACCACCACTCCATTTTTAAACATGGCAACCGGAACAATCGTGAACTTCTCTCCTGCATAAACAGTTTTCTTTTTCATGCAGTGATAATGATTGTATGTTCCATTGTTTTTGGAAACATTACAGCAGCCTTCATTTGCTTTATGCCATTTGGCATCATCCGATGTTGCAAACACGATCTGATTCTTTGGCTGATCTTTGCCAAAGTAATCAATGTATGTTGCCTGTTTTGCCGATACTTCTTCCGGCTGTGGTACTACGATGCTGCTGATGCACATGATAAGTGCCAGCGTGAGCACGACTGCTTTTTTCCATCCTGCCACCTTTGCGGTGTTCATTCCTTTCCGGTTTCTTCTTTCTCTCATAACTTCGATTCTCCTTTATCTTTTATTTTTGATTCTTTTACTTACGACGTTGACAAACGAATTGGAAACTTTTATAATATACCTATCAAGACAGCCGGGTGATAAGCAAATACCTATCTGCTCCGGTGAAACAAGTTGATTAGTTACAAGAAATAACCGTCAGATCTTGTCAGGGAGCTGGACGGTTATTTTTTTGTCTTATCATGGGTATCATTTCTGACACTTCTGACAAGCGTTATGATGGCACATATCATAATAACAAATGTGAACAAGTCACTATATGTAACCATGCTACCACCCCTTTCTCCGAATCTCGGAGCAGATCTAAGTGGTAAAGCCGTCCTTTCGGCTGCCTTGATCAGTATACTATATCTGTTTTCCTTTTCTTTATTATAAACGTCATGTAAGGGAAAAGCAACTTTCTCTGATCGAATATCTTCCTATTTATTTGTCAAGGTACAGTTCTTGTATAGTGCAGATAAAAGCACAGTTTTCACTTTCATTACCATGGAATATTCTTAAAAGTATCTGTAATGAATAAAAAAGATTGTTTCAGATATGC
>ENA-OPAA01001381-OPAA01001381.1-human-gut-metagenome-genome-assembly--contig:-NODE-1381-length-14044-cov-2.290085_pt1 | contig 14044 bp, 10 predicted proteins | sample MGYA00241049_ERZ501414 | MGnify/ENA primary metagenome ERZ501414 (study PRJEB25962, sample SAMEA2042520) | human gut metagenome | biome: human gut; feature: human-associated habitat; material: faeces... | reverse complement strand
TATTCGTTGGGACTTGGCATTCCTTTTCTTCTCAGTGCTATTCTGATCAACTATTTGAAGTCAGCCTTCAACTGGATTAAAAAACACTATCGGATCATCAATACTGTCAGCGGCTGTTTCCTGATATTGGTGGGTATTCTGATGGCAACAGGAACGCTGGGACAGCTACTCAGCCTGCTTAGTTGAGGAGGGTTTATGAATAAAAAGAAGATAATAATGATACTCTTTCTTGTGTTTGTTCTCATTTTAGGTGGCGCAGGAATTCTATATAAACAGCTTGGACAGAAACTGATGAACGGGGAAATTACACCTGAGGAACATGTAAAAGAATACAATAGGCTTTTAAAAGAGATGTCAGAGAAATACGATTCTCAGTGGCGTCCTCACGAGCATATTTAATATAAAACCATGGGAATACAAACATTTTTGATTGTTTGCCCGTTAGTATTTTTGGCGGGCTTTGTAGATGCAATCGCTGGCGGTGGCGGATTGATTTCTCTGCCGGCATATATGTTTGCCGGTGTGCCGGTACATAATGCGATTGCGACAAATAAATTATCTTCATGTACAGGAACTGTTGTCTCCACCTGGCGGCTTATAAAAAATAAAAGAGTTGACTGGTATTTTGTTCCGGGAACAGTAGTGTGTGCATTAGCAGGCTCTGTGATCGGAGCGAATCTTGCACTGATTATCAGCGATGAGATTTTAAAAACAGTATTGGTAGTTCTACTGCCAATCGTTGCTTTCTGCGTTCTTCGAGATAAGAACCTTGAAGTGATAGTTCCTGAAGGAATGACAAGAAGAAAGCAGTATATCATTGCTGCAGCCTGTTCTCTTGGAATTGGAATCTATGATGGATTTTATGGTCCGGGAACGGGAACCTTTTTATTACTTGCCTTTACGAAACTTGCTAAAATGGATTTAGAAAAATCTACAGGAAATGTAAAAGCAGTTAATTTAGCTTCTAATATATCTGCCCTTATCACATTTATACTTGCAGGAAAAATCCTGTGGACATTAGGGCTGGCCGCCTCATGTTTTAGCATTGCCGGACACTACACTGGTGCCGGAATGGTGATGCATAATGGGGTTAAGATTATCAAACCAATTATTTTGGTAGTATTGGTGTTGCTGCTGATAAAAGTTATATCGGGAATGTAGTTAAAAATAAATTTTGGTTTGCCGCAGGCAAAAAGATGCTCCCCAAGAGAGGTCTCTCTTGGGGAGTTGTCTTTGGCGTTTTTTTATTTTCTTTAGTATTTTTATTACAAGACATCTTTCTGTGTCTCCTGTCTTCTTCCACAAATCCCTTCAGGACTTCGTCTGTTCTGTCTGCCTTGCCAGCTCGGCAAATTAGAATTTCGTATTGATTTTTTCTTCCCCTTACTGTACTCTTATTACAAGAAATCAGGTTCAACCCCTTTGCCGAATGAACTGAAAATTGTAGATACTATCGTATTGAAAGGATGAAATATGAAGAAAATCTTACTCGAAAAACTGTTAGATAATTGTAAAGAACAGGAGTATCAAAAGCAATATGAATATATTATAAACCTGCTGGAAGAAAAGAAGATTAAGCCAGTAAAGGCTTCAAGACTAAATGGAAAAAGCCCAGCTCTTTATCGGGAATACTGGTTGTTAGAGGAGACAAAAGATTATAGTAATTTTATTGAAGAATTAAGATATCAGATTATACCGGACATTTCTGTGGATTATTATCTGAGACATTTGGAAAGTTATGAGGCAGACCGGGAATGGGTATTGCAATTGAATAAATATTTGAAAGAAAGAAAAGAGACACTTCAGTTTAAAGTATCGGCGAATGAACGAAGTTTTGAAATCTGGGGAAGGGAAAAGTTCTTGTCTAAGGGGCAGGGAAGGCGGATTTTAAAACGATGCGGGCTGGAGATGTCTTTTTTTAATATCTATGAAACGACGGAGCCACTTGCTTATTATTCCCGCACAAGAAATGTGCCGCAAAATCTTCTGATATTAGAGAATAAGGATACATTCTTTAGTATGCGCCGCCGCCTTTTAGAGGGAAATGAGACGATACTCGGAATAAAGATAGATACATTAATCTATGGAGCGGGAAAGGGAATTTTCCGCAGTTTTGAGGACTTTGATTTGTGTGTGGAACCTTATATGAAAGCAGCGGGAAACCAGATTTATTATTTTGGGGATCTGGATTATGAGGGGATTGGGATTTATGAGAATTTGTCAGCAGATTTTGGTGAAAAGTGGAATATTGTTCCGTTTGAAGCCGGATATAGGAAAATGTTAAGTAAGGCAAAAGGTGTGGATAGTATTCCAGAAACAAAAGAAGGACAGAATAGGAATATAAAAGATATTTTCTTTTCTTATTTTTCTACGGAACAGGTAAAACGAATGAAAGAAATTTTGGAAAAAGGATACTATATTCCTCAGGAGATTTTGAATATTTCGGATTTTTAAATGGATTTTATACAGGAGAAGGAGAAAATGCAATATGAATTTTTAAAAAAATTTCCTCGAAGGATGAAAAATGTAGGCCTATATGCTGTCATTATACAGAACAGCAGTCAGAAGTTATCATGGAAACAGTATGGATTCACAAAGTTCGATGAACAGATAAACCTGCTATTTGAAGTGTTGCTTTACATTATGGAACAGTCACTAAAAGAGGAAAAATGTACGATGGATGATATAGCGACCTATATAGATACGATTAATGTGCAGTATCTAAGAAAGGATATTTCTTATGAACAATGTCATCAACTTGGGGATTTTATCGTGAATACAGTATTGTCTAATGAGGGGCGGCCGATGTATTTTGGGGGATATGATTTCGAAAAAAATGAATATGAAGAGATGCATATCAGTTATGTGGCTAACAAAATTGTCTATGTGGAGAATGAGGTCAGGCGAACTTCATATTATCTGACCGATGATGGTTATAATCTTCTTTTGTCTACATTGGAAATAGAAGATAATATGAAGTTTAATATTCATGAGATTATTTTCAGGCTTCATTTGGAAAAACAAAGTTATGACAAAGCGGTAAATGATATAAAAAACGTGTTTAACCTTATGAGAATACAGTTTCAGCGAGTGCAGGAAGCAATGCGCCAGATTCGCAGGAACGCATTGAGTTATTCCGTTGATGAGTACGAAGAAGTACTCGTTGGAAATCTGAATACAATTACGGATACAAAGAAAAAATTTCAGGAATATAAGACAGTTATTCAGGAGCGTGTAAAAGATTTAGAAGAGGAAAATATTAATATACGTAAGCTAAGTAAAAAGGAACAGCAGGATTTAAATAATCTCCGGGTGATTGAGGAGTATCTGACAAGAGTTCTTGATGAACATCAGAAAATCTTGAACAGTCATTTTGATTTAAAAATATTGTATACAGAGGAATTGGAACGCTTATCACAGGCAAGGCTGATACAGCGTTTTTCTATGAGAAGAGATTTATATGATAAAGTTTTAAAACAGGCAGATACATTGAAAAATATGGATATGTTTTTACGGTCTCTTTTTAATAGAAATCCTGAGAAAATTTATAATCTGAACAAAGCATTTTCTTACGAAAAATCAGTAAATGCCGGAATGGAGAAAGATACCGAGGAAGAAGTGGATTTTGACGAGGAAGCATTTCGCAGGGAAAAAGAAGAAAAGTTACAAAAGAAGCTTTTAGTTTATGAAAAGAGCCTCCAATATTTATTAGAAAAGGCATCGGTTACGGGAGAAGTTTCTTTAGGACAGTTAAAGGACAGATTGGACATTTATCCAGAAGAAAAAGAGATTTTTATACCAAATGTCGATGTATTTAAAGAGATTATGGTAGAATTGATCCGAAATCGAACGATAGATATCGCTACTCTGAAAAAAGAAAGAAGAGAATATATTCAGGAACAGCCAGATGGATTTCAGCTTAACGAAATGATTTTAAAACTAGTGGAAGAACAGCCGGAAAATAACGATATAACCAGCATTGAAGTAGAGCGGCTGGAAAATGAAGAAGCGATTACATTTTCAGAGATAAAAGATGAAGAAAATCGGAGGAAAACAATACGCTGTTCTAATGTATTAATACGGATTTTTAGGAAATAGTCAGGATTAAAAAGGCAATATCAGCAATTAATTCAAATACATAGATATGTGTTTTTGATAATTTATGCTGATTGAAAGGGATAACATTGATAGTTGATTTAAACGTATTAATCTATATTTTTGAAAATGAGGAGTACGAACAATGGCATATACAATGGAAGATATCAGAAAGAGTCAGGAGATATTTTATTATCTTTTGGAAAAACACGAGCTTCGGGAAGAAGATGAGCAAGCGCTGTACAAGGCATATACGGAGGAAGAAGATATTCAGAATATCGTGAAATCGAAAGCTGAGACCGCATCCTGTGATATTGAGCGTTATGGTAACACGATTTATCTGATTCCACAGGAGGAAAATAATTTTCTGGGGTATTCAAGAGTAGAACTTAAGAAAGAGTTGTGTAAATCAACAGCGACAAATAAAGACTATTATCTGGCACAGTTTGTTATTCTGACATTATTAACAGAATTTTTTGATGGTGATGGAAACAGCAGCAGAGCAAGAGAGTATATTCGTTCCGGTGAACTTATGAATATTTTGTCGGAGCGTCTGCGAGAGGGAGCCGCCTATGAGGAAGAGCATAACGAGGAAGAAATGGATACTGCGGGAATTTCATTTTCTGATATGTGCCATGCATATGAAGCGTTAAAGTCAGATGATAAAGGTTCTCATGCGAAAACGACAAAGGAAGGCTTTTTGTATAATATTCTTCTTTTCCTTCAAAAACAGGGACTTATTGAGTATATAGAGCGGGATGAAATGATAAAGACAACGAAGAAACTAGACAGCTTTATGGATTGGAATCTGTTAAATCAGAATAATTATCAGAGGGTAAAGAATATATTGGGGGTGATTGAAAATGAGCAAAATTAATGCGGTTCGGTTTATCAATCTTAACTATAACAATAATGCGATGAAAATCAATGATGAATGTATGCAGTTTAGCGGGAAAAGTACACTTCTTTCATTGAGAAATGGCGGCGGCAAGACGGTTCTCGTACAGATGATGACGGCTCCTTTTGTGCATAGAGGCAAGCAAAAAACAAAGGACAGACCGTTTGAGAGCTATTTTACAACAGCGAAGCCTTCTTTTATTTTGGTGGAGTGGCTGCTTGATGGTGGAGCGGGTTATGTTCTTACGGGATTAATGGTTCGGAAAAATCAGGAAATTAGTGAGGAAAAAACAGATGCGCTTGAAATGATGGCAATTATTAGTGAATATAAAGAGCCTTGTATGCAGGATATTCACCATTTGCCAGTAGTAGAGCAAAATGAAAAAACGATGAAGTTAAAAAGCTATAATTCCTGCAGAAAGCTTTTTGAGGACTATAAAAAAGATAAGAAGCTTTCCTTTTTTTGCTACGATATGAGCAGCCCGGCACAGTCAAGACAGTATTTTTATAAACTGATGGAGTATCAGATTAATTATAAAGAATGGGAGACGATTATAAGAAAGGTTAATGTCAAAGAATCAGGATTGTCAGAACTGTTCAGTGATTGTCGGACAGAAAAAGAACTGGTAGAGAAATGGTTGTTAGAGGCTGTTGAAAGTAAGTTAAATAAAGAGGAAAATAAAGTTAAAAATTTTCAGGAAATACTCGAAAAATATGCCGGAAAATATAAGAATATTAAGGAGCAGCTAAAGAGAAGGGATGCCATTCAGAAATTTAAGGAAGCCGCTGAAGAAATACAGATAAATGCGGAAGATTTTCTTGTAAAAGAGGGAGAAAAGATAGAGCAGGAAAAAGTAATCGCTGCTTTTATAGCACGATTAAATGTGTTGTATGAAGAAGCGGAAATAGAGCGGGAACGGCAAGAAGAGGGCAGAAAAAAATTGCAGGAAGAATTAGAATTCTTAAAATACGAACAATTATCCTGTGAATTTCATGAAAAAAACAGAGAAAAAAGAAATCATGCCAGCAATCGTGAGATGATAGATTTAGAGAAAGAATCGCTTCTTAGAAAACAAGAAAAAATACAGAAGAAAGTTCATGTATTTCTCTGTGCAAAACAGCAGGAGATGGTCAATGAGGATAAACAGGAATGGGAAATTCGAAAGGAAAAAGCTGCAATCTCCCGTACAAAAGAGGAAAATTTAGAGCCGGAGAGAAATAGAATCGGCGGACAGTTAAGTGGATATTATGAATATCGATTAAGTGATAATAAAGAAAAACAGGAGGCAATAAAAAAACAAAAGCTTCAGATAAGAAAAGACATTTCACAGCAGAAAGACATTTTAAATGAATATCGGGAAAAAACAAAGAAAATAACAGAGAGTAAAGGAAGTTTCCGGAGTCTGGTCAGGGGTTACGATAATATAGAAATAAAATATAATTCCAATTATAGAGAGAATCTTTCCAGAAATATATTGGGAGTATATGAAGCAGGAATGCTTGATATAAAACAGGAAATGTATGATAAAGAGCAGAAAAAGAGCATTCAGGAAAACAAGGAACAGAAAGAAAAATTCGAAAATACGACTGAGGAGATTCACAGAACGGAAAGAGCCATTGAAGAAAAAAGAGAAAAGTATTTTCAGAAAGATAGTGATATAAAGCAGGCAGAAAAAGAGAAAAAGGGATATGAACAGGAGCTTGAGGAAAGAAAAGATATTCTTAAATATCTTGAATTGCCGGAAGAAAAGCTTTTTGCCAGAGAAGAAATTCTCCATAAGGCCAAAATAAAAATGCAGGAGCTTAGTAGCAGGAGAAGAACGCTGGAAAAGAAAGAAGATGCATTACAAAAAGAGTATAAACTCTTAGTCAGTGGTCGGGTAATGGAACTTTCAGACAACTTGAAAGAAGAATTTGAAAAATTAGATGTTCCGGTTGTATATGGAATGGAGTGGCTGAAAAAGAATGGATTTACAGAGAAGAAAAATAAAGAAATTGTAAGCCAAAATCCATTTTTGCCATATGCACTTATTTTAACTCGTCAGGAACTAAAAAAGTTATCAGAAAGAAACGGAGAGACATATACTTCATTTCCGATACCCATTATAGAGAGGGAAAATCTTGAATCTATAAAGTTAGATAGAACACAATCTTTTGTAAAAATGCAGGATATTCATTTTTATATTTTGTTTAATGAAAATCTTCTGGATGAAGAAAAAATGGAGATTATGATAGAACAAAAGCAAAAAGATATTGCTGACATTCAGGAAACGATGCAAATCTGTAAAAATGAATATGAAGACTATTTCCATCGTTTTGATGTGATAAAAAGACAGGCAGTAACCAAAGAAAACTGGGATAAAATACAGAAAAAACTGCAAAAACTGGAGAAAGAAAAAGAAGACATTTTCCAGAATATACAACAGGCAAGAGATACAAAGCAAATCTTAAAGAAAAACTTTGAAATCCTGCAAAAAACTCTTAGGGAATTGGAGAAGAAAATTGAATCACAGGCAGCCAGACAACGCGCATTTAAAGAAATTAGAACGGCATATGCAGAGTATGAGGAAAATAATAAGAAGCTTCAGGAATATGAAAGAGAAGAAGAACGATTAGAAAATCGCCAACATCTTACAGAAGAAAAAATCAGCCAGCTTGAAGAAAATTATAGAGAACTTAGCGGGCAGGAGAATAGTCTGTTCAGGGAGGAAGAGTCTATTCAGAATTCCTGTCAGAAGTTTGCAGCGTATAAGGAGATAAATAGAAATGTAAAAGCAGGTAAGCTTTTAGGTGTAGATTCTACGTTGAGGACAGATAATAATTCAGGTGTAAAAATCATTCCAAGTGAGGCGGAAGTTCTTAAATTAGAAGCAAGATATGAAGCGGTTACTGCAGACATTTCCCAGGAATTAAAAGAGTTAGAATTAGAAGAAGAAAAGGCCCTGACCCGCTACCACAAATCTTTCGGAGAATTACGGGAACTATGTCAAAAATATAATCTGAAAAACTCAGAATGGCAAAATATCATTTATGACAAAAGAGAGCAGCTTTACCAGGAGGCAGAGTTAGAAGATTACGATAAGAAAATAGAGCGAAAAGCAAATCTTCTAAATGAGGAAGATAAAAAAATAGGAATTTTAAACAGCCAGTTAGAAGGGATTTTAAAGCAGATAGTATCAGAATGTGGAAAAGGAGATCCTTTAGAAGAAGAAAAAATCAGCCAGAAAGATTTAGAAAGTGCAAAGAACCAGACGAAGTATCAACTCAGCGAATTAGAGCGGAAAATAGCATTTTCTGAAAAAGCAATACAGAAATACAGAGAGAATCTCACAGCACTTTCTGAATATAATAATTTTTCCGCAGATGAAGAAATCCATTTTGAGCAGGACTTCAAAAAAATGAGTGAAAAGGAACTGCGTGATTTTAAGGGAATGTTGATCAGAGATTATAATGATATAATTAGATGTGTTCAGAAATGCAGAGAAACTCTTGCACAGACATTAAATAAAATCGCGAGACAGGAAGCATTTCAGGATGCAAGTTATAAAACGCCTCTTGAAAATATGCTTAAAGTCTGTGACAATGCAGCGAAAGTTTTACGTCAGTTAAACATCACCCTGGAATCCTATGATTCACTTATGAAGCAGTTAGAAGTAGATATTTCTCTGGTAGAAACAGAAAAGAAAAATGTAACGGAACTTCTGGAAGATTATGTCCAGAATATTCATAAAAACCTTGAGAAGATAGGACGTAATTCTACAATAAAAATACGGGAAAAATCAATAAAAATGCTAAAAGTCATTTTACCGGTATGGGAAGATAATGAAAAATTATATAGCCTCCGCTTAAGTGATCTTGTGGACGAAATCACAGAAGAAGGTATCCGTTTATTTGAGAATAACGAAAATGCCCAGGAATATATCGGAAGAAAAGTTACAAGCAAAAACTTATATGATACTGTGGTGGGAACTGGAAATGTTCAGATTCAGCTTTATAAAATTGAAGAACAGAGGGAACAGCAGATCAGTTGGAACCAGGTAGCAAAAAACTCAGGAGGGGAAGGTTTCCTGTCTGCATTTGTCATATTATCAAGTCTGCTTGACTATATGCGAAAAGATGATTCTGATATTTTCATGGACAAAAATGAAGGCAAAGTTTTATTGATGGACAATCCATTTGCCCAGACTAATGCAGAACATCTTTTAAAACCATTAATGAATCTTGCCGATAAAACAAATACACAGTTGATCTGCCTGACAGGGTTAGGCGGCGAATCCATTTATAATCGGTTTGACAATATTTATGTACTAAATCTTATTGAAGCCCATCTTAGAAATGGAATCCAGTATCTTCGCCCGGAGCATAAAAAGGGGGAAGAAGTAAAAGTGGAAACGATACTTCCAACACATATAGAAGTGGAAGAAATGTTGTTTTAGTTCGCAGGGAGACGCCCCCCCAAAGAGACGATAGCCTATATTTGTGACTCTATCACTGCGGGTTGAATGTTCGCTTATAGGCTCACATTCAATCCTCGCTCTAAGGCCACAAATATAGGCTATCGTCTCTTTGGGGGAGCTGTCTTTGGCTGTAGAAGTAAAATCAGATTTCATGTTGGAGGGTTTGGAGGATTTATCAGCAGGTTGTAGATTTACGGGAAATGAGATATTAAAGATTGACATATAAATTATAATTACAGTATTGAAGTGATTTTTCACGATTCCTATTTCTCCTGTCCCCATCCCCAAATCTTTTCAACTGATTTGTAGGATTGGAATACACAGAAGCCGCAGCCCCTGTAATATGTAAAAATGCGCCTTAGAGCAAGTCCAAATTGCGGATGAGCAGTTTGGGCGCAGGGAAACGAAGCATTTTTACATATTACAGGGGCTGCGGCTTCGTCTGTGTATTCCTCCCTCCCCCTGCAAATCAGAAATCACTTGATTATGCATAGTAAATATGATAAATTCAAAAGTTAGAGACAGTTGTAAAAATAATAAGGAGATTGAAATATGGCAAATATAATTTCAGACGAAACAATCGAATATGTCGGTATTCTTGCCAAGCTTGAACTTTCCGATGAAGAGAAAGAACAGGCAAAGAAAGATATGGCAAATATGCTTGACTATATTGATACATTGAATGAACTTGATACCAGTGGAGTAGAGCCAATGAGTCACGTATTTCCTGTAAATAACGTATTCAGAGAAGACGTAGTGACCAATGGAGATGATAGAGAAGAGATTCTGGCAAATGCGCCGGAAGCAAAAGAAGGAGCTTTCGTAGTTCCTAAGACTTTTGATTAGGAGGAAAGACATGGGTTTGATGGATTATACAGCCGTTGAGCTGGGTAAGAAAATCAAAGCGGGTGAAGTATCTGTTTTAGAAGCTGCAAATGCGGCTATGGATGCGATTGACGCTTTAGAAGATAAATTTAACTGTTATGTAACGGTACAGGAAAGAGCAGCAGTGCAGGCAAAGGCAGAGGAACTTCAGAAGAAGATTGATGATGGAACTCTTACAGGCCCTCTTGCCGGTGTACCAGTTGCAGTCAAAGACAATATGTGTACAAAAGGGACTCGTACAACTTGTAGTTCTAAGATTCTTGAAAATTTTGAGCCAGCTTATACAGCAGAAGCAGTTTTGAATCTTGAGAAGGCTGGTGCCCTTATTATTGGTAAGACAAACATGGATGAGTTTGCGATGGGCAGTACAACAGAGACTTCTCATTATGGAGTGACAAAGAATCCGTGGAATGCAGAACATGTGCCCGGTGGTTCATCAGGCGGTTCTGCCGCTGCCGTTGCCGCAGGTGAATGTAGTTATGCGTTAGGTTCCGATACAGGTGGATCTATCCGTCAGCCAGCTTCTTACTGTGGTATTGTTGGAATGAAACCTACTTATGGTACTGTTTCCCGTTACGGTCTTATCGCTTACGGTTCTTCTCTTGACCAGATTGGACCAATGGCAAAAGATGTGACAGACTGTGCAACGATTCTTGAAACAATCGCTTCTCATGACCCTAAAGATTCTACTTCTGTAAAGAGAGAAGATTATGATTTTACTTCTGCCTTAACAGATGATGTAAAGGGAATGCGTATCGGTATTCCCAGAGACTACATGGGAGAAGGCCTTGACGAGGAAGTAAAGGCAGCCGTTCTTGATGCAGCAAAGAAGTTAGAGGAAAAAGGTGCTATCGTAGAGGAGTTTGATTTAAGCCTTGTTCAGTATGCGATTCCTGCGTACTATGTTATCGCTTCTGCAGAAGCAAGCTCCAACCTTGCCCGTTTTGACGGTGTAAAATACGGCTATCGTACAGAAAGTTACGAAGGACTTCACAATATGTATAAAAAGACTCGTTCTGAAGGATTTGGACCGGAAGTAAAGAGAAGAATTATGCTTGGTTCTTTCGTATTAAGTTCTGGTTACTACGATGCATACTATTTAAAGGCACTTCGTACAAAAGCATTGATCAAACAGGCATTTGATAAAGCATTTGCAAAATATGATGTCATTTTAGGACCGGCAGCTCCAACAACTGCACCAAAGCTTGGTGAAAGTTTAAGTGACCCGATCAAAATGTATCTTGGAGACATTTATACCATTTCCGTAAACCTTGCAGGTCTTCCGGGAATCAGTGTTCCGGGAAGTCTCGACAGCAAAGGCCTTCCAATTGGTATCCAGTTCATCGGTGACTGCTTTAAAGAGAAAAATATCATTCGTGCAGCATATGCATTTGAACAGAGCCGTGAATTTACAAACTGGAGTCTGAGCGGAAAGGAGGAAAAATAGAATGAGTAAACAATATGAAACCGTCATTGGTCTCGAAGTTCATGTAGAACTTGCCACAAGAACAAAGATTTTCTGTGGATGCAGCACAGCTTTCGGCGGTGCGCCAAATACACATACATGTCCTGTATGTACCGGAATGCCAGGTTCTCTTCCTGTACTCAATAAGCAGGTTGTGGAATATGCGGCAGCAGTAGGTCTTGCAACAAACTGCACAATCACTCAGTACTGCAAGTTTGACCGTAAGAACTATTTCTATCCGGACAACCCACAGAACTACCAGATTTCCCAGCTCTATCTTCCAATCTGCCGCAACGGTCACGTAGAAATTGATGTAGATGGCAGAAAGAAAAATGTACGAATCCACGAGATTCATATGGAAGAAGATGCAGGAAAGTTAGTACATGACCCATCAACAGGTAACTCTTTAGTAGACTTTAACCGAAGCGGTGTACCTTTAATTGAAATCGTATCTGAACCAGATATGCGTTCCGCAGAAGAAGTTATCGCCTACCTTGAAAAGCTTCGTATGATCATCCAGTATCTTGGAGCATCTGACTGTAAGCTTCAGGAAGGTTCCATGCGAGCAGACGTCAACTTATCCGTTCGCGAAGTGGGAGCAGAAGAGTTTGGAACAAGAACAGAAATGAAGAACTTAAACTCCTTTAGCGCAATCGCAAGAGCAATCGAGGGCGAGATGGAACGTCAGATCGACTTGATTGAAGATGGCAAAAAAGTTGTACAGGAAACAAGAAGATGGGATGATGACAAAGAATATTCCTACCCAATGCGTTCCAAAGAAGACGCACAGGATTATCGCTATTTCCCAGAACCAGACCTTACTCCAATCGTAATCTCTGACGAGTGGTTAGACGAAATCCGCAGCCGTCAGCCAGAATTCCGTGATGAAAAACAGGCACGTTACAAAGAACAGTTCGGACTTCCTGAATATGACATCAATATCATTACAGAAGATAAGACACTTACTGATCTCTTTGAATCCTGTATCGAACTTGGTGCAGCAGCCAAAGAAGTATCCAACTGGATCATGGGAGACATTATGCGTCTCTTAAAAGAAAAAGAAATGGAAGCATCCGACATCCATTTCAGCCCTGCAAACCTTGTAAAAATGATTCAAATGATCGAATCTGGAGCAATCAACCGTAAAGTAGCTAAGAAAGTATTCGAAGCAATCTTTGACGAGGACGTAGATCCAGAAGTTTATGTAGAGGAAAACGGATTAAAGACCGTCAACGACGAAGGCGCATTACGAAAAGTAATTGAAGAAATCGTTGCTAACAATCCAAAGTCTGTAGAAGACTATAAAGCAGGTAAGAAGAAAGCTATGGGATTCTTCGTAGGCCAGACAATGAGAGCAATGAAAGGAAAAGCAGATCCAGCGATGGTTAATCAGATTCTCAAGGAGATGCTGGATTAATTCTGGCTTACTCAGGTGAACAGACGACCTCAGAAAAAGAAATAATCCATATTTGTGACTTTAGTCGCAGGATTTGAATGCTCGTTTAAAGCGCTCGCATCCAAACCTTGCTCCGAAGCCACAAATATGGATTATTTCTCTTTCTGGAGTCAGGCTTTGCCTGCGTCAAATCAAAAATTAGAAAGGATTATTATGTGTGAAAAGAAAGTTCCTGTATTAAATTCTATGATTAAAAACCGAAATACACGTTTTTTGAAAAGTTATACACTGAATTATACGAATACCGAAGGAAACGAGAAACTCTACGAAATGGTAAGTAATTTCGATTATGAAAAACCAGAGGAGATTGGGCAGAATGCCTCTGGTGTTGTGATTGTTGGTTTCCGGGATGATGAGCTTTTGCTGTTGAGAGAATTCCGTATGGGTGTAAACCAGTTTATTTACAATATGCCAGCAGGACATTCTGAAGATGGTGAGTCAGTGGAGGAATGTGCCAGGCGGGAACTTAGAGAAGAAACTGGATTGCACATTAAAAAAATCTGCAAAATACTTCCGCCAGCTTATGCAGCGCCCGATTTAAGTGATTCATCAGCATGGGTTGTTATAGCAGAAGTAGAAGGTGAATTCAATCCGCAGACGGAAGCGGACGAATATATTCAGCCATTATTTGCAGATAAAAAACAGCTTAAAGAATTACTGGAAAATGAAAAATTCTCAGCCAGAGCACAGTTAATAGCTTATTTTTTTACTATTTAATTCATTAAGAGACAGACGCCCGAGAAGAGATACGATATTCTATATTTGTGACTTTAGTCGCGGCGGTTTAAA
>ENA-OPAA01001355-OPAA01001355.1-human-gut-metagenome-genome-assembly--contig:-NODE-1355-length-14249-cov-15.292518_pt1 | contig 14249 bp, 8 predicted proteins | sample MGYA00241049_ERZ501414 | MGnify/ENA primary metagenome ERZ501414 (study PRJEB25962, sample SAMEA2042520) | human gut metagenome | biome: human gut; feature: human-associated habitat; material: faeces... | reverse complement strand
CGATCTGGCGCAGCTCGATGCGGGTGTGGAAGATGCCGGCCAGATCCTTGACCAGCTCCCGGAAGTCCACCCGCCCGTCGGCGGTGAAGTAGAACATGATCTTGGAGCGGTCCAGCGTGTACTCGGCTTCCACCAGCTTCATCTCCAGCCCGTGGCGGGCGATGCACTCCTGACAGGTGCGGTAGGCGCGCTTTTCGTCCTCGCGGTTCTGGCGCATCCGGCGGATATCCACGCTGTCGGCCATGCGGGTGATGGGTTTCAGCGCCTTGGGTACGGCGGCATCCGCCAGCTCCAGCACGCCCTGCACCACCTCGCCGCACTCCACGCCGCGGGCAGTCTCCACAATAACGTATTCCCCGGTGTGGATGACAGCGTCACCGGGATCAAAATAATAGCTTTTGCCGTTTTCCTTGAAACGGACCGAAATGACTTTTTTCATAGTGTTCCTCGTTTTTGTATCGGATAAGCCCCGCAAGGGGCAGCTTTTTCAGTCTGCTGTTAGTATACCATAATCAAAAGCACATTTCTATGCAAAAAGAAAAGTCTTTATATCCCCTGAATTTTTCCCTCCTCTGCAATGATTCCCCCCACTCAACCGTATGCAGTATGGGAAAAGGTGTCGAAATTTTGTCCGGCGGCAGAAGGGAGGAAAGCGGACAGAATGCCGGTTTTGGGGCGGCAAAGTTGTGCGTTTTGCAGATTTTGACAGAACTTTCGCAAAAGATTCGCTGCGCCTCTATTGAAAGCGCGCGCCTTGCGTGTATAATAGGAATGTTGAGAACCCATTGCCCCCAAAGAGGGAGGAACTGTTGCGCCGGGCGGTGCGGCAGAGAAACGGTAGGATAAGATGGAAAAATTCAGTGTCAAAAAACCATTTACGGTGCTGGTTGCAGTCATCATGGTGCTGATGCTCGGCTTTGTGTCGATCACCAAGATGAAAACCAACCTGCTGCCGAATGTCAGCACACCGTATCTGATGGTGGTCACCGTGTATCCCGGTGCCAGCCCGGAGCGTGTGGAGACCGAGGTCTCGGACGTGCTGCAAAACGCGCTTACGGTGCCGGGTGTTTCAAAGATCACCGCCACCTCGGCTGAAAACTACAGCCTGCTGCTGATGCAGTTCGTGGATGACACGGATATGGACAGCGCACTGGTGCAGGTGTCCAACAAGCTGGATCAGGCCAAGAGCGACCTGCCGGAGACGGCGCTGACCCCTTCTGTGATACAGTACAGCATGAACATGAACGCCTTTATGACCGTGGCTGTCAGCCGCGAGGGCAGTTCGGTGTACGACCTTTCTGATTTTATCAAGAACACCATGACTCCCTACGTCCAGCGCAAGGGCGGCGTGTCCAGCGTATCCTCCAGCGGCCTTGTGGAGCAGCTGGTGCAGGTGCAGCTGAATCAGGAAAAGGTGGACGCCATCAACGAAAAGCTGATGGAGCTTATCGACACTCAGCTGGAAGTGGCGCACACACAGTTGGAGGAGGCCGAGGCCAAGATCAAGGCCGGCCGCGCAGAATACGATAAGCAGTTCAAAAACTTCGGCAATACCGTGTCCAACACGGTCATGGGCTCCCTGAGCTCTGAGGTCGGAAGCGCCGTAGAAGTGGTGCGCAAGCAGGCCGAAGCGCTGCTGCAAAGCGTCAACAACCTGATCGCTGTGGTCAAGGAGCCCGAGGTGCAGCAGGCACTGATCGAGGTGCAGGCTGGTTTGCAGCGGGTCATGGACAAGTTCAACAACACCGGTATGCGGGATATCGACTCCCTGATCGAGATCGTGTCCGAGCTGCGGGATATCACCGATAAGCTCTCCTCTGCGTTGCAGACCCTGCAGAACCGCATCAACACCGAGACCGGTACGCAGGGCGAGGGCGCTGCGGATCTGGCAGACGAGCTGCAATTGCAGGACAGCCTGAACGTCATCTATAAGACGCTGGAAGATACCATCAAGGCCATGGACAACGTGCCCGGCATGATGAGCGAGTTCTCCAAAGCGCTGGGCAACTTTACCCAGCAGCAGATGGTCGCCTATATGCAGTTTACCGAAGCCCGCGAGCAGCTGAATGAGTACGAAAAGCAGCTCAGCGAGGCCAAGACCCAGTACGAGGCCGCCAAGGAAAAGGCGCTTGCCAGCGCCGATGTGACCAAGCAGCTGGATATCAAGTCCCTTGCCACCCTCATCTACGCCCAGAACTTCTCCATGCCCGCCGGTTACGTCAAGGACGAAAGCGGCGAGTCGTGGCTGCTGAAGGTGGGCGAGGAATACGACAGCGTGGAGGATATCCGCGGTGCGCTGCTGCTCCATGTGGAGGGCTACGGCGACGTGCGCCTTTCCGATGTGGCAGACGTGGAGATCATCGACAACGCCGCCGACAGCTATACCCGCCTGAACGGCGAGCAGGCTTCGGTGCTGAAAATTTACAAGGACGACAGTTCCAGCGCAGGTGACGTATCTGCCAACTGTCTGGACGCTTTCAAGGAGCTGGAAGCCCAGTACGATGGTCTGCACGTTGTGGTGCTGTCCAATCAGGGCAACTACATCAGCATCCTCATCAAGAGCATCCTTACCAGCATGCTGGTGGGTGCCGTACTGGCCATCATCGTGCTGGCCATCTTCCTGAAGGACGTCAAGCCCACGCTGGTGGTCGGCGTCAGTATCCCCCTGTCGGTGCTGTTTGCCGTGGTGCTGATGTACTTCACCGGGCTGGACCTGAACGTCATGACGCTGGCCGGCCTGTCGCTGGGCATCGGTATGCTGGTGGATAACTCTGTCGTTGTCATCGAGAACATCTACCGTCTGCGCGGCCGCGGCGTGCCCGCCGCCCGCGCGGCGGTGCAGGGTGCACGTCAGGTGGGTATGTCCGTTGTGGCCTCTACCCTTACCTCGGTGTGCGTGTTCCTGCCGGCAGTGTTCTCTGCCAGCCTCATCCGCAGCCTGATGGGCCCCATGTCCCTGTGCATCGGCTACTGCCTGATGGCTTCCCTCATCGTGGCACTGACCGTGGTGCCCGCCGCCTCGGCTACCGTGCTGAAGAATGCCCAGCCCAAAAAGCTGGCATGGTTCGATAAGATCCAGAACGCCTATGGCCGCAGTCTGGAAAAGGCTTTGCAGAAGCGCTTTGTGCCGCTGGCAGCCGCCGTGCTGCTGCTGGTGTTCTGCTGCTGGCGGGTGGTCTCCATGGGCATCGTGCTGCTGCCCACCAGCACCAGCAACGAGGCCCTGATCACCCTTTCCACCACCGACACCCTCTCGAAGGACGAGTCCTACGATGTGGCCGGTAAGGTGGTACAGGCCGTGATGGCTGTGGACGGCGTGGAGGAGGTAGGCATTACCCCCGACAACACTGTGGCGGGCATGGATGTCTCCAACCTCGGCCTGCCCTCCACCATCACTGACCTGCTGAACGCCGCCAACGGCTACGGCAAGTATAAGATCAACGTCAAGCTCAACGAGGAGCTTTCCTCTTCCAAGATCGACGCCGCCTGCAAGGCCATGGAGGAAGCCGTGGCCGGGGTGGCGGACTGCACCGCCACCGTCCAGCAGTACGGCATGACGGATGACCTGACCAGTCAGCTGTCCACCGGCCTGACCATCAAGATCTACGGCACCGATGCCGAGACCCTGACCGCCCTGTCCGAGAAGGTGGTAGACATCGTGAACAACACCGAGGGCTTCCAGAACGCCACCAATGGTCTGGGCGCGGGCGATTCCACCATCATCCTGCAGGTGGACCGCGATAAGGTACGCGCCAACGGCCTGACCGTTGCGCAGGTGTACCAGCAGATCGCGGCAAAGCTGACCACCACCACCACGGCACAGACCCCTGTTACCGTGGACGGTACCACCATGGATGTGCAGATCAGCAACAATCTGGACCCGCTGACCAAGGAAAACATGATGGACATGACCTTTGAGACCACCGTCATGTCCGCAGACGGCACCACCGCCACCGGAACCTGCAAGCTGTCGGATATCGCCAGCTGGACCACCGGCACCGCACCGGACTCCATCACCAGCGAGAACCGGAACCAGTTCGTCACCGTCACTGCCGAGACTGCCCCGGGCTACAACACCACGGTGCAGGCCCGTGCCGTGAAAAAGGCGCTGGATGCCTTTGCCCTCACTGATGAGATGCCGGAGGGCTGCTCCTTCTCCATGGGCGGCGAGAGCGACAGCGTCAACTATATGACCGACGAGATGATCCAGTGGATGGCACTGGCCCTGCCCTTTGTCTACCTTGTCATGGTGGCACAGTTCCAGAGCCTGCTGTCCCCCTTCATCGTGCTGTTCACCGTGCCGCTGGCCTTTACCGGCGGTCTGCTGGGCCTGCTGCTCACCGGTCAGCAGCTGACCATGATCTCCATGATGGGCTTCATCGTGCTGATGGGTACGGTCGTCAACAACGGCATCGTGTTCGTGGACTACGCCAACCAGTTGCGCATGGGCGGCATGGAGCGCCGCGCCGCGCTGGTGGCCACCGGCAAGACCCGTATGCGCCCCATTCTGATGACCACCCTGACCACCGTGCTGGCAATGCTGCAAATGGTGTTCAGCAACGATATGGCAAGCCAGCTGATGAGCGGCATGGCCATCGTCATCATCTGCGGCCTGAGCTACGCCACCCTGATGACCCTGTATATCGTGCCGATTCTGTACGATATCCTGTTCAAGAAGCCGCCGCTCAACGTGGATATCGGCAGCGACGAGGACTTGGACGACATCCCGGACGATGCCGCCGAGTTCATTGCCGCCCAGTCCTCTGCGGCACAGCCTCAGCCGGAAGCATAAGGCTTACAGCCCGTATCACCAAAGCGCCCCGCATTTCCACCGGAAGTGCGGGGCGCTTTTTGCTATTGTAGGCACTTTCGATGATTCCAACAAAAAATCGCCGCAAAAATTGGATGGTAATTCTAAAAGGAATCCAACACAAAACTGTAAAACTGTGATATAATCATAAATACAGACAAGATGCAAAAGGGGGCAGTCTGCCCCTTTTGCATTTCCGAAAAAAGCTTTAGGAGGCGAGGCCCAATGGCACAGATCCGTTCCAAGCCCTTCGGTGTGACCAAAGAGGGCGCTAATGTTACCGAGTACATCCTCTCGAACCCCGGCGGTATGTCCGTCAGTGTGCTGGATTACGGCTGCGTGATCAAAAATATCATCGTCCCGGCCAAGAATGGCCCGGTGGATGTGGTGCTGGGTCACGACACCATGGCAGATTACGAGAACGACTTCACCTCGTCCGGCAGCACCTGCTGCGGTGCCTTTGTGGGACGCTACGCCAACCGTATCGAGAACGCCGTCTTTACCTTGGGCGGCAAGACCTACCAGCTGGAAAAAAACAACGGCGAAAACCACCTGCACGGCTGTTTTTCCCGGAAAATCTATGAGGTGAAGTACTTCGGCGACACCCTGCTGATGGAGGCTGTAAGCCCCGACGGCGAGGACGGCTTTCCCGGCACCCTGAAGATCGCGGTACGCTATACCCTCACCGACGACAATACCTTCCGCATGGACTACCGTGTGTCCTCGGACGCTGACACGATCGTAAACCTGACCAACCACAGCTACTTCAATCTGGACGGCGGCGGCGATGTGCTGAACCAGAAGCTGCGCATCTACGCCTCCCGCTATCTGGAGGGCAACAACGCCACCTGCCCCACCGGCAACATCCTGCCCGTGGTGAACACCCCCATGGATTTTACTGCCGGTAAGACCATCGGCAAGGAGATCGACACCGGCTTCCCCCAGACCACCATGGTGGGCGGCGGCTACGACCACTGCTATGTCATCGACCGCGCACGCGGCTCCAGCCAAAGCATCTGCGCATGGGCTACCAGTGATAAGACCGGCATCAGCATGAAGCTGTACACCACCCAGCCGGGCATCCAGCTGTACACCGGCAACTTTTTGCAGGACTGCCCCGCCCCGGGCAAGGGCGGCGAGCCCATGCGGAAGTACGGCGGCTTTGCCTTGGAGACCCAGCACTATCCGTGCAGCCCCTCCCACCCGGAGTTCCCCTCCACGGTGCTGCGGGCAGGCAAGGTGTTCCGCGCTACCACCACCCTGCGGTTCTTCACCGGCAAGCAGTGCGGAAAGCTTTAAAAATGATACACCATGCAAAAACGTCTGCTTCGGCAGACGTTTTTTGCGTGGTGGGAGGCTGCGACTGAGGGAGTTTCCCTCTCCATTTCTATGTTTTGCACAAACGGCGCATTCTCTCCATGTGAAAAGTGCGAAAAATCTCTGTCAATCAAAAGTGCAATGCGCGAAGATGCAACAAAAATATATCTGAATAAAGAAAGCGCCCCTTGCAGTCGGCGGCAAAAAGCGGTATGCTTTAAGCAGACCGGGCAGCGCCCGGCGCAAAGAGATAAAAGTGATAATACGATATGAGAGAGGTACTCGGCTATGGCAATTTTGGTTTCCGGCGGTGCCGGCTACATCGGCAGCCACACCTGCATCGAACTGTTGAACGCTGGCTACGATATCGTGGTGGCAGATAACTATTATAACGCTTCTCCTGTGGTTCTGGATCGGGTCAAGCAGATCACCGGCAAGGATTTCCGCTTCTACAAGGCAGACATGACCCGCCGCGAGGACGTGGAGAAGATCTTCTCCGAGTGCCCGGACATCACCGCCGTCATCCAGTTTGCAGCCTACAAGGCTGTGGGCGAGAGCGTGTCCAAGCCCATCGAGTACTACTACAATAACCTCAACTGCACGCTGGTCATTCTGGACGTGATGCGCCATCATGATTGCCATAACTTCGTGTTCAGCTCCTCCGCTACCGTCTACGGCGACCCCGCCAGTGTGCCCATCACCGAGGACTTCCCTGTGGGTGCTACCACCAACCCCTACGGCACCACCAAGGCCTTCACCGAGCGCATTCTGCAGGACGTCTGCAAGGCTGACCCCAGCCTGAATGTGGCGCTGCTGCGCTACTTCAACCCCATCGGCGCCCACAAGAGCGGCCTGATCGGCGAGGACCCCAACGGCATCCCCAACAACCTGATGCCCTACATCGCCAAGGTGGCTGTGGGCAAGCTGGAAAAGGTGCACGTCTTTGGCAACGACTACCCCACCCCGGACGGCACCGGTGTGCGTGACTACATCCACGTTGTGGATTTGGCCCGGGGTCATGTGTGCGCCATCCGCAAGCTGGAGACCGGCTGCGGCCTCTTCATCTGCAATCTGGGCACCGGCAAGGGTTACAGCGTGCTGGATGTCATCCACGCCTTCTCCAAGGCCTGCGGCAAGGAGATCCCCTACGTCATTGATCCCCGCCGCCCCGGCGATATCGCCGAGTGCTACGCCGACCCCACCAAGGCCAAGAACGAGCTGGGCTGGGTGGCTGAGTACGGCATCGAGGAGATGTGCGCCGACAGCTGGAACTGGCAGAAGAACAACCCCGATGGCTACCACACCGTGAAGTAACAATGATTTGAATCGGAGCACCGCATATTCTCGCCTGAGAGTGTGCGGTGCTTTTTTTGTGTCTATATTCTCTATTGACATCCGCTGTCAGTTAGCCTATACTACATTTGTTAACACGGACTAACACACAAGAACAGTACATATAAAAGAAGGCAACGGATATGACGTTAAAAGAGTTACAGATCGGCAAAAGCGCCATAGTGGAGGCCGTGGGCGGTGCAGGCGCACTGCGGCAGCACTTTCTGGATATGGGTCTGATTCCCGGGGCGGAGGTCACGCTGGTAAAGCTGGCGCCCATGGGCGACCCCATGGAGCTGCGCATCCACGGCTATGAGCTGACCCTGCGTCTGGACGACGCGGCACAGATCATCGTGACCCCCACCGAAAAGACCCCGGCGGTGCACGCCCCGGTGGACGGAAAAATGGTGGAGCACCCGGGTCTTGGTGAGGGCGGCAAGTACCACACCAAGGAGGGGGAGCATCCCCTGCCGGAGGATAAGACCCTGACCTTTGCGCTGGCGGGCAACCAGAACTGCGGTAAGACCACCCTGTTCAACCAGCTCACCGGTTCCAACCAGCACGTCGGTAACTTTCCGGGCGTGACGGTGGACCGCAAGAGCGGTGCCATCAAGGGGCACCCGGAGACTGAGGTCACCGACCTGCCGGGCATCTATTCCATGTCCCCCTATTCCAGCGAGGAGATCGTTACCCGACAGTTCATCATCGGCGAAAAGCCCACCGGCATCATCAACATCGTGGACGCCACCAACATCGAGCGCAACCTCTACCTGACCATGCAGCTGATGGAGCTGGATATCCCCATGGTGCTGGCGCTGAACATGATGGACGAAATGCGCGGCAACGGCGGCACGGTGCGCATCAACAAGATGGAGGCGATGCTGGGCATCCCGGTCATCCCCATCTCTGCCGCCAAGAACGAGGGCGTGGACGAACTGGTAGACCACGCCGTCCATGTGGCAAAGTATCAGGAGCGCCCCGGGCGCATGGATTTCTGCAGCGAGGATGACCACGGCGGCGCGGTGCACCGCTGCATCCACGGCATTTTGCACCTCATCGAGGATCACGCCAAGGCGGCGGGCATCCCGGTGCGTTTTGCCGCCACCAAGCTGGTGGAGGGCGACCCCCGCATTGAGGAAGCGCTGAAGCTGGACCCCAACGAAAAAGAAATGATCGAACATATCATCGTGCAGATGGAGCAGGAGCGCGGGCTGGACCGCGCCGCCGCCATTGCGGATATGCGATTCTCCTTTATTCAGGAGCTGGTGGCGCAGACGGTGGTCAAGCCCCACGAAAGCAAGGAGCAGCTGCGCTCCAACCGCATCGACAAGTTCCTCACCGGCAAGTACACCGCCATCCCGGCGTTTATCGCCATCATGGGTCTGGTGTTCTTCCTTACCTTCAACGTCATCGGCCTGTTCTTCCAGAACCTCATGGAAATGGGCATCGACGCCCTGACCGGCCTTGTTGACACCGCTCTGACCAACTGGAACGTCAACGCGGCGGTGCACTCGCTGGTCATCGACGGCATCTTTACCGGCGTGGGCAGCGTGCTGAGCTTTCTGCCCATCATCGTGGTGCTGTTCTTCTTCCTCTCCATGCTGGAGGATACCGGCTACATGGCGCGTGTGGCCTTTGTGATGGATAAGCTGCTGCGCCGCATCGGCCTTTCCGGCCGCAGCATCGTGCCCATGCTCATCGGCTTTGGCTGCACCGTGCCCGGCGTGATGGCAAGCCGCACCCTGCCCTCGGAGCGCGACCGCAAAATGACCATCCTGCTCACCCCGTTCATGAGCTGCTCCGCAAAGCTGCCCATTTACAGCCTGTTTGCGGCGGCGTTCTTCCCCAAGTACGCAGGGCTTGTGATGGTGCTGCTGTACTTCACCGGTATCTTGGTGGGCGTACTGGCGGCGCTGCTGCTCAAGAGCACCGTGTTCAAGGGCGAGGCCGTGCCCTTTGTCATGGAGCTGCCCAACTACCGCCTGCCCGGCCTGAAGAACGTGGCGCAGCTGCTGTGGGAAAAGGCGCGGGACTTCTTGCAGAAGGCCTTTACGGTCATCTTTGCCGCTACCATCGTCATCTGGTTCTTGCAGAACTTTGACCTGCAGCTGCGGCTGACTGCTGACCCGCAGGCCAGCATTCTGGCGCGCATCGCAGGCGATATCGCCCCGCTGTTTGCCCCGCTGGGCTTTGCGGACTGGCGCATCTCCACCGCTCTTATCTCCGGCTTTATGGCCAAGGAGAGCGTGGTGTCCTCGCTGCTCATCCTCTTCGGCTCTACCGCTGCCCTGACCGCAGCCCTCACTCCGGCGCAGGCTGCACCGCTGCTGGTGTTCTGCCTGCTGTACACCCCCTGCATCGCGGCGGTGGCCTCGGTCAAGCGGGAGCTTGGCGGCAAGTGGGCAACCATCATGGTGGTGAACCAGTGCGCCGTGGCATGGCTGTGCGCCCTGCTGGTGCGTCTGGTCGCCGTGGCGGTGTTCTGAACGCAATCATCATATTGAAAAAGAGAACCGGCGCGTCCGCAGGACGTGCTGGTTCTCTTTTTCTCTTGACATCTCTCCTTATCTGCATTATAATACTTCAAAAATGAACTATCCATAAAAAGACAAAAAGGAGCGCCGCATGAACCCTACCATAGAGATCAGCTTCAAGACCGCGCAGGCGTACAGCGCCATGTGCAAGCCGCTGTGTCAGGAACTCAAGCTGCCCCAGACCGCCTTTGACATCCTGATGTTTCTGGCCAACAACCCGGATTGCACCACTGCCCGGGATATCGTGGAGATCCGCAAGATCAAAGCGAACCTTGTGTCGGTGAACGTGGATCGTCTGGTGCAGGAGGGGTATCTGGAACGCCGCGCCGTGGCGGGCGACCGCCGCAAGACCCAGCTGCTGTGCACTGAAAAGGCGCAGCCGGTCATCGCACGGGGGCGCGAGGTGCAGGAGCGCTTTTTTGCCCGCCTGCTGGACAACACGGACGCTCCCACCCGGGAGGCGTTCTTCCGCACCATGGAGGTCATCGGGAAAAATCTGGACGAGATCTTAAAGGAGAATGGATAAAATGCACTTGCTGTTTACGGTGCTTGTCACCTTTTTTGCCGGCATGGGTGCCGGCCTTGGCACCGGCTTTGCCGGTATGAGCGCGGCGGCGGTCATCAGCCCCATGCTGATCACCTTTCTGCACATGGACCCCTACATGGCCGTGGGCATTGCCCTTTCCTCGGATGTGCTGGCCAGTGCGGTGTCTGCCTATACCTACCATAAAAACAAGAATCTGGATATCAAAAACGGCCTGATCATGATGGCAAGCGTGCTTGCCTTTACGGTGGTGGGCAGCTGGGTGGCCAGCAAGGTGCCCTCCGCCACCATGGGCGGCTTCTCGGTGTTCATGACCTTCTTGTTGGGTGTCAAGTTCATCCTGCGCCCGGTGATGACCACCAAGGAAGCCATGCAGGGGGTCAGCGCACAAAAGCGTGCGGTGCAGTCGGTGGTGTGCGGCGTGCTCATCGGCTTCATCTGCGGCTTTATCGGCGCGGGCGGCGGCATGATGATGCTGCTCATCCTCACCAGCGTGCTGGGCTACGAACTGAAAACTGCCGTGGGCACCAGCGTGTTCATCATGACCTTTACCGCCCTGACCGGTGCGGTGTCCCACTTTATGATCGGCGGCACGCCCGATTGGCTGGTGTGGGGCTTGTGCGTGATGTTCACCCTGCTGTGGGCGCGCATTGCCGCCGTGTTTGCCAACAAGGCCACTCCCAAGACCCTGAACCGCGCCACCGGCGTCGTGCTGGTGGTGCTGGGCGTGGTCATCATGGGCTTCAACCTTCTGACCTGAAAAACGATTTAAATGCGCGCCGCGCTGCTCTGCGCATAATCAGCGGAAGTATTATTCTTAAATAGATCAATGCCGGGCGGTCTGTGGACCGCCCGGCATTGCATTTTCACGGGAAAGGTCGTAAAGGAGAACTGCATTCCTTTCTGTGAAAAATGAACCGGGAAAATCCGCAGATTTTCCCGGTTCTCAAATTTAAAATTGTTTTTCCTCTATTGATGCGCAGAGCAGCGCGGCGCGCATTCCAAACCGTCAGCGCTTACTTGCTCTCTACCTTTTCCTCGATGGTGGAGTGGTCGATGACCCAATCGGCAGCCTTGCGGATGCCCTCGTTGCGGCGCAGGGCGGCAACGTCGGTGCCTGCCTTGATCTCTTCCACCGTCTTTTTGACCTTTTCGGCGCGCTCAGCCAGCTGCTTGTCGATCTCCTCATCGGTGGGCAGCAGGTTCTCCTGCTGTGCGATCTGCAGCAGTGCCATGCGGGCGCGGGTGTTCTTCTCTGCGGCGGCACGCACCTTGGCAGTAAAGCTCTCGCGGGTCTCATGGATCTGGCTCAGGTAGGTGTTCAGGCTCATGCGCTGCATCTGCAGCTGCTGCTGGATGACCTGCATCTGCTGCTGGTAGGCGTTTTCCACCAGAATGCTGGGGATCTCGCCCTCTGCGGCATCAGCCAGCTGACCAAGGATCATGTCCTTGGCGTGGTTCAGCGCACCGCCGTGGCGGCCGTCGAACAGCTGCTGCTTCACGAAGGCGCGGTACTCCTCCATGGTCTCCTTGCCCATCTTCTTGGCAAAATCGCTGTTCAGGGCAGGCAGCTGACGCACGCATACGTCATGCAGCTTGATCTTGAACACGACAGGCTTGCCGGCCAGCTCCTTGTTGGGGTAGTTCTTGGGGAAGGTGACGTTGATCTCGAACTCGTCCCCTGCCTTGTGGCCCAGAATGCCATCCTCGAAACCGGGGATCATGCGGCCGCTGCCCAGCTGCACCGACTGGTCCTTTGCCGTGCCGCCCTTAAAGGCCACACCGTCCAGAAGACCCTCAAAGTCCATGTGCACCACATTGCCCTTTACAGCGGGGCCCTTGTGGGGCACCAGCTCTGCGGCGTAGTTGCGGCGGCGCTCCAGCACCGTGTCGATCTCCTTGTCGGTCACCTCCGGGGTGACGCACTGGGTGGTAAAGCCGGTGGTCTTGGTCAGCTTCAGCTCGGGCTGCAGCGCCACGGTGGCGGTAGCCACAAAGCCCTCGTCCTTCTTCACGCTTACCAGATCGTAGCTGGGATCATCTACCGGCGCAAAGCCGTGTTCCTTCAAAGCAGCCTCGTACAAAGCAGGCACATCCTGATCCATCAGGTCGTTGATGGCATCGTACCAGAAGGTGTGCTCGCCGCGGTCAGCCTCGATCTGTGCGCGGTCGGCCTCGCCCTTCTGGAAGCCCTTGATGGTATAAGTGGCGCGGGTGCGCTCATAGACCGCATTGGAGGCGGCCTCCAGTTCCTCAGCCGTAGCGCTGAAGGTCATTTTGCAGACACTCTTTTCAGGAGTTTCCACGCTTACCAGTTTCATAGGATCTACCCTCCGTGTTGTTCCCTTGGCGGCGGGGCGGCGCTGCCAAGGCAGCAGCCGGAACGCCATTTTGGGGACATTTTCAAACATTAATAAAGTTATTATAGCACAAGTGCAGCAAAAGCGGTATAATAAACTTGATAAAAATGTGCCGTTTTGGCAATTTTAGTCCATTTAAGCAGGAAAAAAGCGCGTTTTGCGGCAGCAGCTGCCGCGCAAAAGTGGGAAAACCCTCAGGAAAGGAAGGCTGTCCCCTATGCGATTATTTGATGTTCTGGGCCCGGTGATGATCGGACCCTCTTCCAGCCACACCGCCGGTGCGGCAAAGATCGGCTATACTGCACAAAAGCTTCTGGGCGAGGTACCGGCGCAGGCAGACATTGGCCTGTACGGCAGCTTTGCCACCACCGGCAAGGGGCACGGCACCGACCGCGCATTGGTGGCGGGGCTGCTGGGTCTGCGCCCGGACGACCCCCGCCTGCCGGACAGCTTTGCACTGGCCGCGCAGCGGGGGATGCAGTTCAGCATCCACCCGGTAGAGCTGCGCTCTGCCCACCCCAACACCGCCGTGCTCACCCTGACCAGCCGCACCGGGCGGCAGCTTTCGCTCAAGGCGGCGTCGGTGGGCGGCGGACGCATCCGCGTCACGGAAATTGACGGCGTCCCGGCGGATTTCGGCGGGGACAGCAACACCCTCATCATCCACAACGAGGACACCCCCGGCTGCATTGCCGAGGTGACCATGGCGCTGGCACTGCGGCGCATCAATATCGCGTCCATGCAGGTGTTCCGCGCCGCTGCGGGCGGCTATGCGGTGATGGTGCTGGAGTGCGACTCCCACATCCCCCACGCGCTGGAGCGGCAGCTGGCGGTGATGCCGGGTCTGCTGAAGGTGACCTGCCTGAACGTGGACGAGCCGGAAGAAACGGAGGAATGAGCCATGGCATTTTTGTCCTGTGAAGAGATGCTGGCCGCTGCCCGCAGCCAGAAAATTTCGCTGGCAGAAGCGGTGCTGCGCAGCGATTTGGAGGAGAGCCGCCTGACCGAGGCGCACAGCCGCGCCGCCATGCGGCACCTGTGGCAGGTGATGCAGGCCACCAGTCAGGAATACGACCCCACGCAGCGCAGCCGCAGCGGCCTTTCCGGCGGCGATGCCGCCAAGGTGGAGCAGGCGTGGCAGCAGGGACGCCTGCTGGGCGATGATTATCTGGCCGCCGTCACGGCAGAGGCCCTAAAGACCGCCGAGTGCAACGCCTGCATGAAGCGCATCGTAGCCGCGCCCACGGCGGGCAGCTGCGGGGTGCTGCCGGCGGTGCTGCTGCCGCTGGCCTTTGTGTGGGCTGTGGTGCGGCATCTGTGCGCATTGCCCATGGTTCTGCGACGCCGCACGG
>ENA-OPAA01001354-OPAA01001354.1-human-gut-metagenome-genome-assembly--contig:-NODE-1354-length-14257-cov-11.594423_pt1 | contig 14257 bp, 10 predicted proteins | sample MGYA00241049_ERZ501414 | MGnify/ENA primary metagenome ERZ501414 (study PRJEB25962, sample SAMEA2042520) | human gut metagenome | biome: human gut; feature: human-associated habitat; material: faeces... | reverse complement strand
AGAACACACGCATGATGTTCTGCATCACGGGGCCCAGATAGCGGCCGGTGACCTCGGCGATGGAAGCGCCCTCATTGCGCTCACTCATCATGCCGGAGAAGTAGTCATGTACGCCGCCGGCAAAGATGGTGCCGAAGGTGATCCACAGGAACACCACGGGACCCCACAGAGCACCCTGCAGTGCACCAAAGATGGGGCCCAGACCTGCAATGTTCAGCAGCTGGACGAGGAACAGCTTCCACTGGGGCATCACAACGTAGTCAACGCCATCGTTGATGCGCACAGCAGGAGTTTCGCGGTCGTCCGGTCCGAACGTGTTGTCCACGATCTTACCATAGACAAAGTAGCCTACGATCAGAAGTGCCAGACACAGTAAGAAACTAATCATACCAGAAACCTCCTTTTGAATTTCAGCCGCCGACAGCTTATGCCATACTGCGGCTATGACCGATCTCTGGCTTCATGTTAACACCTTTTTCATAATTGTGTTAATATTTTTTAGGTATGGTTCCTATATCAAAAAGTATATGGCAGCTTATTTTATTTGTTTATTTAAACTTGCATTTTATGTCGATGGTTCGTTTTAATTTGCTCTATTGTTTCTCAAAAATATTCTTCCGGAAACGGTCAAAAGCGTCCCCGCCAAACTTTGCGCCGCCTTTTTGTGCACTTTGCTTAATCGTCTGCGATTTTCTCCCCAAAACGTGGAATTTGAGACGAAAAGAAGGGAAATCCGCCCCCTCTCGTGAAAATGCAATGTCGGGCAGCCCGCAGGCTGCCCGACATTGCTCTAATTAATTATAAATAATTCTTCCGCTGCAACAACGACGACCGCCGCCAGCGGCGGAAACAGGGAGGAGTTGTTGGGGCAGCGGCCAGCAAGACGCGCGTGCCGCCCAAGGCACGATGCGAATGCTGGGTGCCGCAACCCGGAAGACGCGGCGCGCATTTCAAATCTTCTTCCATCCGCTGTCCTTGATGGTGGCATCCGCCTGCTTGTGCAGCAGCTGCACAAACAGCTGCTCCTCCGGCTGCAAAGGCTCCCGCTCCGGGTACACCAGCACGTCCCGCATCTGCTGCTTCTGCGCCGGGCAGTTATGCAGCGCCAGATGGTACTGCTCCAGCGCGCGCTGCGGCATGGGGGACGACCACATATAGGCCGTGGGCAGGTTTTGCAAAATAGAGAACTGGCTGCACCGCTCGTACACATGGATGCGGCGGTTGGGGTTCACCTCCCAGCGGGAAGCGGTGCTCTCGTCCCCGGGCAGATGGGTGTCGCCGTGCAGCACCTCGATGTAATCGTTCAGTTCGTCCAGCTCGCGCACCTGCCGCCGCGCCAGCGGGCTGTCCTGACTGGTGAGCAGCAGGTAGGAAAACTCCATGATAGGCTCCTGCCGCAGACCGTGGCGCTGGCAGTAGCGCAGATAGTAGTCCTCGTCCTCGGCGGCATAGCGCAGCAGCGCTATGTGGTAGCCCTGCCGCAGCACAAAATCCAAAGCTTCAATGGCACCGCTCTCCCGGATATGCACCCGCAGCTGCTCGCTGCGGGCTGCCTGCTGCAAAAAATCCACCGCCGCATAGGAGGCGTAGGTGGCATGGGTCAGCACCACCCGCAGCTCGGCGCAGCTGCGCTGCTGGTGCGCCTCCTGCTTCAGCTCGTCCACCTGCTGCAGCACCCGCTGCGCCTGCCGGATGAACCGCTTGCCCTGCTCGGTGGGGATCATGCCCGTGGAGGAGCGCTCAAAGATGCGCAACCCGTATTCCTCTTCCAGATTCTTCAGCGCCTTGCTGACGTTGGGCTGCGCCGCGTACAGCTGCTTTGCCGCCGCCGACACCGACCCCCATTTCATGATGGCTACCAGATACCGCAGTTCCGTAATATTCATGAACCCCTCCGCGTGGTTTGCAGTCGTAACTGTATTGTAACAATTTCTCCGCGTCGCTGTCAAGCGGGGGAGAATAAACCCTCTCAGTCCGCTCCCCCTTGCACCAAAGCCCCCGGGTGCTATATAATAAGGAAAAACACAAAGGAGGGGCTGTACCATGCCGGATTACCGCGTGCTGCGCATTGACGAGCAGCTGTACGGCTGCGAGGAGCTGCCCGCCGGGCAGCCGGTGCTGTGCGATGTGACCCTGACCGATGCCGCCGGGGCTGCCAGCATCCTGCCCTACCCGGACAGGGAGCTGACATGTCTTGGCATCGACGAGGGAGACACCGTCTGTCTGCTGCCGGACGGCACCCTGCACAAGCTGTAAGGAGTAATTTTATGCATAATATCTATTTCACCCGCCACGGCGAGACGGTATGGAACGTGGAAAATAAGATCTGCGGCATGACCGACAGCCCGCTGACCGCCCGCGGGCAGCAGCAGGCGCGGCAGCTGGGCGAGCTTGTCCGGGACAGCGGCCTGCACATCGACGAGATCCTGTACTCTCCCCTCTCCCGCGCCGCCGACACCGCAAAGGCCATTGCCGCCGCTACCGGTCTGCCCGCCCGCTGCGAGCCCCGCCTGCGGGAGCAGTGCTTTGGCAAATACGAGGGCACGCCCCGGGACGGTGCGGAGTTCCGCATCTCCAAGACCCACTTTGCCGACCGCTATGACGGCGGCGAAAGCATGATGCAGCTGGCGCAGCGCATCTACAATCTGCTGGACGAGCTGAAGGCGGACACCAGCAAGACCTACCTGCTGGTAGCGCACAACGGCATCGCCCGGGTGGTGCACTCCTATTTTTACGACATGACCAACGAGGAGTACGCCGCTGCGGGCATCAAAAACTGCCAGCTGGTGGAGTATACCTTTGAATAACAGGAAAGCCGCCGGGGCCCCGGCGGCTTTTTTGTTATGGCGCGTCAACCATGACGGTAATGGAATTTCTGGTCTTTTGTCATAAACATATACACGCTCACCGCCAGCGCGGCAAGCTCGGCGGCGGTGACAGCCAGCCACACGCCATCAATGCCCCACAGGGCGGGCAGCAGGAGCAGCGCGGCAAGCTGGAACACCAGCGTGCGCAGAAAGGAGATGAGGGCGCTGGTCACGCCATCGCCCAGCGCCGTGAAGAAGGAGGACGCATACACGTTGAAGCCCATGATGAGGAAGCTCAGCGCATACAGCCGGAAGGCGCGGCTGGTCAGCGCCAGCAGCTGGGCGTCGTAGCCCACAAAGATGCGTGCCACATAGGGAATAAGCACCATGGATACGGCGGTCATGGTCACAGCCACCACGGCGATGAGGCGCAGGCTCTTCTGGTAGAGGTTATGCACCTCGGCGTGGTTGCGCGCGCCGTAATGGAAGCTGACGATGGGTGCGCTGCCCACGGCATAGCCCACGAACACCGCCACGAACAGGAAGGCAGCGTACATGATGACGCCGTAAGCCGCCACGCCGTTTTCTCCGGCAAGCCGCAGCAGCTGGAAGTTATACAGGATATTGACCAGCGACATGGAAAGGTTGGTCATCAGCTCAGAAGAACCGTTGATACAGGCATCCCACAGCACGCGGCCGTAAAACTGTGTTCTGCACAGGTGCAGGCGGCTGGTATTGCCGTGGTCGATAAAGTAGAACACCGGCAGCACGCCGCCCACCAATTGGCTGATAAGGGTGGCAACGGCAGCGCCCTCCACGCCCCAGTGCAGCATACCCACCATCACCACGTCCAGCACCATGTTGGTGCAGCCTGCACCTACGGTGAACCAGAAGCCCAGAAGCGGCTTTTCGGCGGTGACGAAAAAGCTTTGGAACATATTTTGCAGCGCAAAGGGCGGCAGCGCCAGCATCAGGATGCGCCCGTAGCGCACGGCGTAGTCCAGCAGCTCTCCCTTTGCGCCCAGCAGCACGGCGACCGGCCGCAGGAACACAAAGCCCAGCACGGCCAGCACGCTGACCGAAACAAGCGCCGACAGCATAAACATGGAAAAATAGCGGTCGGCTTTTTTCTGGTCGCCCTCGCCCAGCGTGATGCCTACGATGGCGCTGCCGCCGGTGCCCAGCATAAAGCCGACAGTGCCCAGCAGCTGCGGCAGCGGCATGATGAGGTTGACCGCTGCAAAAGCCGTTTTGCCCACAAAGTTGGAGACACACAGGCCGTCCACGATGCCGTAGATGGAAGTGAACAGCATGGTGCCGATGCAGGGCAGCACGAACCGCAGCAGCCGGGAATAGGTAAAGTGGTCGGACAATTGGATGGTTTTCTTTGGCATAACTCCTCCTTTTTGAACTTCACATATGCAAAAAGGCCGGATAAGAACCACCGCTCCGGTGCATTCCCTCTTCTGCTGCGGCACTACGGTGCCCACAGCCTCCGGGAAGCACGAACGATGACATCTTATCCGGCCCTTCAATTACGTTGAAACAGCCCTCCGATGAGCGAAAAACAGTATAGCAAAGTTTATTTTTGATGTCAAGCTCCGTTTTGCATCATTCTGCTGCAAGGCGGACAAAGGGCGCGATGGCGTTGGCGTCGCCGTGGCGGACGATGGAGTAGGTGATATCGCAGTAGGGCTGGATGGCGGTGCTCTTTTCCACGGTGGAGATAAGCAGCACCTGCAATTGCAGGCGGCGGAACAGTTCCATCATGGGGCGGATGCGATCGCTGGTCATCTTGCTGAAGGCTTCGTCCAGCAGCACCAGACGGATGCTGTTTTCGCTCTTCTGGTAAATTTGCAGAAGGCTTGCGCAGATGGCCACATAGAAGGGTGCCTGATTCTCGCCGCCGGAGGAATCGCGGCTGACGCGGGACAGATACGCCTGCTGCCCGGTGACCTGATTGGTCACCTTGATATCGTAGTCCAGATAGGTGCGGTAGTCCACATAGTCCGAAAGGGTGGCACCGGCGGCGGTGCGTCCCTCCTGCCGGGCTCGGGTGTTCTCGTCCACATCCGCCATGATCTTTTCCATCAGCTCGTCCACCTGACGCTCGTAGGCGGGGTCGGCGGTGGCGGCAAGGTTGTCCAGAGAGTCGCCCTCGGTCATCTGCTGGTTGCCCTTGTCCACGATGACCTGATAGAACGCCGCCAGCTGCGGGTCGCGGCTGGGCTCCAGCTCAAAACGGTAGACTTCCTCGCCGTAGGTCAGCTGCTCCATGACCTTGTTCAGCTCCCGGAACTGCCGCCGGGCGTTGAAGATATCGTCCTTCATGCGGAACAGGATATCCTTGCGGAAGCGGTCCTTGCAGTCCCGCTGCGCCTGCTCCAGGCGGGCGGCGTAGCGCTCCAGGTCGATGCGCACAAGGCTCTCATGCTGGGCGCGGTACTGTTCCAGCCCGGCAAGCCCCAGAGGATAATCGCAGACGTAGCGCCGGTTGTATTCCCGCTGCGCCGGTTCCAGCGTGCTGTTCAGGTAGACAGTCAGGGCATCGTCCAGCTTGGCCTGTGCCTTTTCGGCAGCCTGCGCGGCGGCGCGGGGGGATTTATCCGGCCCGGTCAGCGCCTGCTGACGGCTGCGGGAGAGCGGCTCCACCAGCGGATGGGCGGCAAAAAAGCTCTCGGCGGCCTGTGCGCTCTTTTCGGCGGTGTCCACCGCCTTCTGCTGCTCCGCCTCGCAGGAGGAGATCTGTTTTTCGCATACGCGCAGGTCACCGCCGGTCTGCTCCACGGCGGTGCGGGCGGCTTCCCATGCGGCTTCGCGCACCTCTTCCTCTTTATACAGCTGTTGCAAAAGCGGATTCTCGCGGCACTCGGCCAGCTTTGCGGCCTGCTCGTCCACCGCCGCGCGGGCGGCGGTCAGGGCGGCGCGGGCGTCCCACAAGGCGGCAAGTTCTTCCAGCGTTGTGCCGCGCAAAAGGGTCTGGTACTGGCTGTATGCGGCTTTCAGGTTCTGCTCTGCCTGTGCGGCGGCGCGTACTTCTTCAGCAAGGGCGTTCATCTCCCCTGCCAGTGCCCCGGCGCGGGCGCGGCGGGCTTCCAGACCGATATAGCGCTGCGGGGTGCGCAGACGCTCCAGCCGGAAGGGGTGGTGGCGCAAAAGATCCCGGGTGGCGCTGTCGAGATAGTTTTCCAGCGTGTCGGGGGTGTCGCAGCAGACGATGCGGCGCAGGATGGTGTCTGCGTACTGCGCGGCCAGCGGGTTTTCGCTGGTGACCTGTGCCGCCAGACTGTCGGCGGGGGCGGTGTCGGCGCGGCGATTGGCCTTGCGCAGACCCGGGGTGTCCAGCAGGCTGATGGGGCCAACCTTATCCTTCAGCGCCACAAAGGCGCTCTTTGCGGCGGCGTAGTGGGCGGGCGGCACAAGGATATCAAAGCGGCGGTCGCCCAGACAGGCTTCCACGCAGTCCTGCCAGCTCTCGTCCTCCACGTTCAGCAGCTCGCAGAAGATGCGGGCGTCCGGCTCCATGCCCCGGCTTTTCAGCTCGGCATTCACGGCGTCCCGCACCCGGGTGGCGGCGTCCCCGTGGGGGTACACCCATTTGCCACCGGATACGGCATCCAGCTCGGCGCGTTTCTCGGTCTGCTGCCGCTGCAGGGCGGCGGTGTGCTGCCGGGCGGCAAAATAGGCTTCTTCCAGCGGCTTTTCCTGTGCGGTCAGCCAGTCGGTCAGGGCGGGCAGGGTGTCAGGGGTCAGGTCTGCCAGCTTCTGCCCGGCGGCAAAACCGCTGCGGCGCAGCACCGCCAGCAGATTGCCGGTCTTTTCGGCGGCCTTTTCAGCGATGTCGGCGCGGCGGGCGGCGGCATCCAGTGCGGTCTGCCGGTGCGCCAGCTCCTCGTTGAGGGCGTCCAGTGCGCGCCCCTCGCCGCTGGCACCGGCGGCGCTGTGGGCGGTCAGGTAGGCGCGGCGGGCTTCTGCTTCGGCGGTCTTGGCCTCGGCGTAGCGGGTGCGCAGCGTTTCCTGCTGGCGGCGTCCGGCGTCTACCCGCTCCTGCCAGACAGCCTTTTCCCCGGCATCGGCAGCAGCCCGCGCCAGCAGGGCGGCACCCCGGTTCACAAGGGCTTCGGTCTGTTTTTCGGTGGCTTCACGACCAAAACGGACGATCTCGTCCAGCGCATCGGCGCGGGTCTGCGCTTCCGCCAGAACGGCGTGCAGGTTTTCCAGCTCCAAGCGGTCACCCTGCAAGGCTTCCAAGTCCAGCTCCGGCTGAGGCAGGATGTACTGGTACAGAAACTCCCGGAAGTTCGGGATCTCGTCCATGCTGGTGCCCATCTGGAACACCTCGTTGAACTTTTTGCCCAGCGGGCTGGCTGCGCGCCCGATGCCCAGTGCGCGGCAGATGCGGTCACGCGCCTCACTGGGGCTGCGGGTGTAGGAAAGCCGCCCCTCGGCGGGCTTGAAGTCCTCCTTGGCGCTGGGCGCACCGGTGCGCGGGTCGATGAAGGGCAGCTGCTCCAGCGTGATGCCGTCCTCCGAGATATACCATGTCTGGTCGCCGGGGTGCAGCTCCTGCATGGGGCCTTCGGACTCCACCCGCACCGCGATGACAAAGCTGGTGTGCTTGACGCTGTCCCAGAACTCCGCCCCGATATAGGCCACGGTATGCCCCGGGCGGCGGTAGGCGTTTTCGCCGCGCTGCTTGGCGTGGACAGAGCCTTGCAGGGTGCGTCCGCTTTTCTTATTGCCCAGCGCATTGAAGTTGCGGTTGGTGGTCAGGCAGTAGCGGATGGCGTCCAGAATGGTGGTCTTGCCCACGGCGTTCACGCCGATCATATAGGTCAGGCGGGCGCAGTCGAAGGTGGTATTTTCAAAGTTGTGCCAGTTGATAAGTTTCAGGCGCTTGAGTTCGATCATGCTTCACCCTCCCCTGCTTCGGTGTCTGCGCCCTCCGGGCGCTCGTACAGACCAAGCTCGGTGCGGGTGCGGGCGCTCTCGGCGGCGGCATCCGCAAGATCGGCATCCGGCAGCGCCAGCAGCACCGTGGGAAATACCTCGATGCGGCTGTCCAGCCCGGAGAGCCGTCCCACCGGACGCGCCAGATTGTACCGGCGCAGGGTGCGCATGAGCTTTTCCAGCGTTTGCTGATCCAGCTTGCGGGGCAGGTTCATCTTTTGCAATTCGGCCTGTACTTCTTCTACGGTCACCAGCACCTCGTCTGCGCTGGCGGCAAGGCTTTCCCGCTTTTGCAGGTACAAAAGCCGCAGCACCAGCAGCAAAATGCTCTCGTACTTGAGCAGCCGTGCCTGACTGCCCTCATGCTCGTTGACCAGCGCCGCCGCCTGCATGGGTGCGGGGTACAAAAGCACCGCGTAGCCCAGTGGTTTGAACACCGCACGCACCTCGTTGAGGTGATCCTGAATATACAGATATTTCGCCCGCTGTTCCTCTACGCAGCCCAGCACAAAACAGTGGTTGAGCAGATAGTTTGCGGTCTCTTCCAGCAGATCAATGGTTGCCATCCGTGTTTACCTCCTTGCGGCGGGTCAGGACAAAATCCTGAAACCGGAAGCCGCCGCGCTCCACCCAGTTTCCGGTCATGGTGATATCATACTCCCGGTGCGGCGACTGGGAATAGGTGTGCAGGCCGATGATGCCTGTAAAGTCATTCGGGTATTCCTCCACAAGGGTGGAGGCGTTCACCTGCCCGCGGGCGGCCAGTGCCTGCCGCGCCAGCAGCGCCACGTTTTCCTCGGTGACGGCAAGGCGGGCGTAGTCCAGCAGCAGCTGCTGCTCCTGCCGCAGCCGGTCGGGGTCAAGAGGTTCGGTGCGCACCGGGGCAAGGGGTGCTTCGGTGCGGGGCGCGGCGGGGGGATACAGCGGCTTTGCGCCGAACACTGCCGCCGGGTACAGGTGCAGCCGCGCTGCCACCGGGCCATCGTCCGGTTCAAACAGCTGCTCCGGGCTGCGGATGTCCTCCGCATAGCGGCGCAGCAGGGCGGTGACGCTGCCCTGCGCCGAGCGGTCGCTCAGCAGCAGGAATTGTGCCCGCTGCACTGCCCGCTTGCGGTAGCGGATGTGGCTGGCGTCGATCTCCTTCATCAGGGTGCTCATCTCTTCCAGCGCGTCCCGCTGCTGCTGGATGAGGGCACGCACCCGGGGTGTCGCCTCGCCGGGAGCGCAGCGCTCCACCCGGGCGTAATCCAGCGCTAAGCGCGGCAGCTGGTTCTGCTCGCAGTCGTCCAGTTCTTCTTCCAGATAGGCGCGGTAATTGAACAGGTTATCGCTGGTTTTAAAGCGGTGGTACGCCGCCGCCACCACCTTTTCCTCGTACTGATCGAACAGTTCCAGCACCTCCTGCGGGGTGCGGTTATGGGTCAGGCGGTCGATATAATGCCCGATGGAAGCGTTAAGGGCGCGCAGGGACTTGTTCAAAGTTTCAAGGTCTGCCGCCACCTCCCGCAGCACGTTCTCGTAGGGGCTTTTTTCCTGCCCGATGCTGCCCAGCAGCTGCCACGCCTTGTACAGCTTGCCGGTGTAGGTGACCACCCGGGGATTCAATATCTCTTCCAGCGCGTCCAGCAGCGGGGTGACCTCCGGCATAAAGGCAAAGGTGGGCTCGCTCTCATAACTGCCGGGCTGCTCCTCCAGCCAGCCGGTGCGGCGCAGACGCAGCAAAAAGCCCACCGCCAGCGTGTGGGGGTCGCGGGTGGGCTGCTCGTCCTCATCGCCCGCGCCATCGGCGTCCAGCGCCAGCGGCTTTGCCAGCGCGGCAAAATAATCCTCGGCGCGGGAGACGGCCTCGGCGCGGGAAATGCTGTAATCTGCCGTATGGCGGCACTCCTCCCAGAGCAGCAGCAAAAGCTCTGCATAAAACGCCCGGTTGGGCCCCGCCAGCGGGCGGAACAGCCGTGGGCTGACCAGTTCAAACAGCTGCATGGAAACGTCCTTTCTGTGTGAGTTCGATACCCTTTTATTGTACCACAGCAGGCGGGGTTTGTCACAAAAAGGCGAAAAAAAGCCCGGGGAGCGGGGTGCTCCTCGGGGCGGGATGGGGTTCAGTTCTACGGGGTGGTGTTGGTCAGCTCAAAGCCGATGGCAACATAGGTCTTGCCGCCGATGGTCCATGCGCCGACCCCCAGCGCGGTAAGCTCCAGCGTTATGCCGTGTTTCTCTGCGCCGCCACGCTCATCCTTCACGGTGTTGAGCAGGGCTTGAACATTGAGCCGGTTCGCCGTGATGGTTTGCGCGGCTGCGGCCTCGTAGAAAAGCGGCACAAAGGCATCCGGCTTGCTGCTTTTTGTATCAAAGCAGAGCTGCACCTGCCGCACCACGGTCTTTTCGTCGCCTTCTGTTTTGCAGCGTGCACTGCCGGTCAGGCTGTCTGCGCCATGTTTCTCCTCGATGTGCTCGATGGCCAGCCTCTTGATGTCGGCATCGTTTTCAAAGCTCGTCCCGAATGTATTATTCAGCGCTTTCTGATAGGCTCTTTCCACCTTGGAATCAAACTCCGGGTTGCCGGGGTCGCTGTCGCTGCAGGCGGTGAACAGTGCCAGTGCCATGATACCGGCCAGAAGAACAGCCGCAAGACGCTTTAACTTTTTCATGCAATGCTCCTTTTATAAAATGCAGGGGCCCATGCGGATGCACAGGGCATTCTGCTTTCATTTTACAGCAGCGCGGCAGGGTTCGTCAATGGCAAGTGTGCCTGTTTTTTGCCGGGATTTTTGGGCAGAGCGCAAAAAAGCCCCGGGCGGGGCAGGACGATTTGGAATGCGCGCCGCGTGCGCTTTGCGCATATTCAGCGGAAGAATTATTTTTATTTCGCGTTTGTCGCGCTCTGCGGAGCGCTCCAAACGCATTTTCACGGGAGGGGTCGTAAAGGCAAACGGCATTTGCCACGGTCAAAACAAAAAGCCCCGGAGGGCGGGTGCTCTCCGGGGAAGAAAGGACTGATGATTCTTTACTTATTTGCCCTTGTAGGCGATGTTCTTGACCTTAATTGCAATTGCAGCATAGCTGCCCTTATCAGTGGTTTTGACAACGACAGCAACCTTTGCCCAATTGCCTTCAAGTTTCACGCTGTTGTTGGTATCTTTGATCTCTCCAATTTTTTCAGTGATCTTATTAACCAGATTTGCTACAAGACCAGCAGTCTTGTAGTCTGCATACACAGTAAATGTTGCGTACTCCTTATCAGGACCAACATCGGCGTCAACATCAAGCACAAAGGTTCCCGTAAGGCTGGAATCAATCTTTGCATTAAGGTTGGTCTGAGTGGTTTTATAGAGCTCACTACTCTTGTCATTCCTGACTCTGCCATCTGCATCACACAGACCTACAGCATTCGGATTTTTGCCGAGTTGCTGCCTGATATTATCTTCCAGCGGAGTTTCCGAGGCTGCGCCGCCACAGGCGGTGAGCATCACCATAGCCATTGCGCCTGCAAGCAGCAGAGCGACGATCTTTGACAGTTTCTTCATAGGGGTATCCCTCCAATCAGCGTTTTTTGTGGATATGTTTCTTTTTTCTCGAAAGGCTTTCGCAACCATCGTTGCCTTTCTGCCCTGATTATATCCGACACCTGACGGTTTTGTCAATCGGGAATATCGCTAAACTTCCCGAAACAGTTTCGTGAAAATGATGAAAATAAGCGGGATTTGTTGCAGTTCTGATATATTCCGGAATAAAGTCTGTCTACAATTCACAGAATCATCTTTTCCCTGCCCCGGCGGCGCGGTTTTGCCGGGTGCGGGAGCACTTAAATTTGGACATATGTTGTGCTAGCGGTATTAACTCCCTCAGACGCGGCTTGTGCCGCGCCAGTTCCCTCGGGGAGAGAGCCCCATTATTTTGCCTTTTTACACATTTTCACCACGTTTTAGTGGTAAAATCATGTCCAGATTGAAACGAACTTGGAGGAAGTACCCATGCAACACTGTCCCGCCCGCGCGGCACAGCGGCTGGCGGCGGCAGTTCTGGCGCTGGTTTTGCTGCTGTGCGCCTTTTTGCCCCATGCCCACGCCGCTGAACTGAAAGAGAAAAACGGCATCCGGCTGCTCAGCTTCGACACCAGCCACATTCTTTCCATCGGCAACCAGACCTCCGGCAAGTGCAGCCTGTACGCGCTGCGCTATGCCCGCACCATTCTGGACGGCAAGGTGTGCTCCGGCAGCGGGATGTGGTCGAACGGTGCGGTGTGGTCGGCAGCGGGCTACACCGGGTACTCCGGCACCCGCGCCGAGTGCCTGAAAAAGCTATATAGCGAACTTTCTGCCGGACGTCCGGTGATCGTGCACCTGAAAAACACCACGGTCAGCGGGGTAAAGCGCCACACGAACCGCACCTCTACTTATGAATACCACCTGACTTCCTCCGGCTGGAGCGAGGTGAACTACCCCCACATTGCCACCAGCAGCACCTACGGACACTGGGTATGCGTGGCGGGCATCTCCCCCACCGCCGACCCGGAAAACCTGACCGAGAGCGACTTCTACGCCCTCGACCCCGCCCGGGTAACGGCAAATGGACGGCTTGCCGTCACCCGCCTGCTGGATCATACCCTGTGGGTGGAAAACTCCCCCCTCAAGGTGCTGGGGTGAAAGTATAATATGATAGAAATAGAGCGCCTGACACTGCGGTGTCAGGCGCTCTGTTTCTATTCAGTTCCTTTAATATCCCTTCACCGAGAACCCGCGCTCCCACGGGTCGGGCGGGATATTCTTGCTGCGGATGCCGGTAATTTGGATATAGTCGCTTTTCTGGATCATGGCGAACAGGGACATGAACTTATCCGGGTCGCCCTGCACTTCCAGCGTTACGCTGCCGTCATCCTCGTTCTGCACCCAGCCGGTCAGGTCAAGGGTCTGCGCGGCGTACCGCGCACGATAGCGGAAACCCACCCCCTGCACCTGTCCGGTGATGGTGTAGCGCCGCCGCTCCGTGCCTTCCGGCAGTGCGGGCGGGGTGCGATCTTTTTTGGAAAGAAAATCAAACACAGCGGTGTCCCTTTACAACTCCTGATAAGCGGTCATCAGGGCGGGAATGAACTGCTTTTTGCGGCTCACCACGCCCGGCAGCGTCCAGCTGGCATCGGCGGCGGGCTGGGTGTCGAAGCCATCCGTCAGCACCTCGGCGGCGTAGCGCCCGTTGCAGATGACCACGCTCTCCTCCTTGGGCACGTCGGTCAGCAGCATATAGATATCCTCCACGTTCTGCTTGTTGCGTGCTTCCTCGAGATAGGGCTTCAACAGCGCCTCGGCGGCGGTCAGGTTCTTGCGGGTCATATAGCTGCCCTGCGCCACGCCAAAGCGGATATCGCCGCACATGAACACCTTGAAGTCCTGCAAGAACACTTCCTCGGCGGTCTTGCCGTCCAGCTTTTCGCCGGCTTCGAACATTTCGTTGGCAAACTCGTTGATGTCCACCCCGGCGATCTTTGCCAGACGGTTGGCGGCGTTCACGTCAACGGGGGTGCAGGTGGGGCTGCGGAACACCAGCGTATCCGAAAGGATGGCAGCCAGCAGCAGACCGGCGGTCTTTTGCGGGATGGTCACGCCGTTTTCATCGTACATCTGGGTGACGATGGTGGCGGTGCAGCCCACCGGCTGGTTGCGGAAGTACACCGGGCCGCTGGTCTCCAGACTGCCGATGCGGTGGTGGTCGATGATTTCCAAAATCTCGGCCTGATCGAAGCCCTCCACCGCCTGTGTGGCCTCGTTGTGGTCCACCAGAATGATGCGGCGCTTGCGCAGGTTGATGATGTTGCGGCGGCTGATCATACCGCAGTACTTGCCGTCTGCATCCAGAATGGGGAAATACCGGTGACGCACCTTTGCCATCACGCGGGTGACGTCTGCCACCGGGGTGACGAGGGTGAACTTCATGATATCGTCCCGGGTCATGTAATAGGAGATGGGCGCGCACTGGCTGATGAGCTTTGCCGCCGCGTAGGTATCGCAGGGGGCGCTCATGATAGCTACGCCGGTCTCGGCGGCAATGTGCTGGATGGTGCGGCCCACCTTTGCGCCGTTGCAGATGATGATGAGAGAAGCTTCCTTCTCGATGGCGCAGAGCTGGCTTTCGTAGCGGTTGGTCAGGATGACGATATCACCCTTTTCCATGCTGCTTTCCAGCATTTCCGGGGTGGCGGTGCCGATGCGGATGTGTCCGGTGGTGCACTCCGCGTCCTCGCTGCCCACCACCATGGTAGCGCCCAGCGTTTCCAGAATATTGCGGTAGCTGGTGCGGCTCTTGGCAAGGATGCCGGTGTCGAACAGGTCCATGTTGGCGGTGGCGATATCCTTCACCGTGATGACACCCTGCAATTCGTCATCCTCGCTGGTCACGGGGAGGGTGTCGATCTTCTGGTCGCGCATGATCTCCCACGCCTTGCGCAGGCTGGTGGAGCCGGAGATGCCGGGGATCTGGCGGTAATCCACGTCCCGGATCTTAGG
>ENA-OPAA01001348-OPAA01001348.1-human-gut-metagenome-genome-assembly--contig:-NODE-1348-length-14301-cov-5.398919_pt1 | contig 14301 bp, 8 predicted proteins | sample MGYA00241049_ERZ501414 | MGnify/ENA primary metagenome ERZ501414 (study PRJEB25962, sample SAMEA2042520) | human gut metagenome | biome: human gut; feature: human-associated habitat; material: faeces... | reverse complement strand
GAAAGGTTTGGCGGAAGAACGCCGGACAATGGTTTTCTATGAATCTCCCCACCGTTTGGTAAAAGCACTGACGCAGTTTGCAGAATATTTCGGTTCGGAACGGCAGGCGTCCGTTTCCCGTGAAATATCCAAGATACATGAGGAGACGGTACGTGGTACTCTTACCGAATTGATAGAACATTTCACAGCCAACGAACCGCGTGGTGAGATAGTGATTGTAGTAGCAGGAATAGACGATTAAATAACTTCATTAACAAAACGTAAAACAAAAGCGTATGAAAAAGTTAGCAGTTTTGATTGTATGTACAGCCGTTATGGCTTCATGTGACAGCTTTTCAGGTGGTAGCAAAGATCAGTTGAAAGCTGAGAATGATTCTCTTTTAATGGAACTGACTCAGCGTAATGCTGAACTGGATGAAATGATGGGCACTTTCAATGATATTTCGGAAGGATTTCGTCAAATCAATGCGGCAGAAAGCCGTGTAGACTTGCAGCGTGGTGCAGTTGCAGAGGGTTCTCTGAATGCTAAACAGCAGATAGCCTCTGATATTGAATTCATCCGTAAGCAAATGGAAGAGAACAAAGAGCAGATTGCCAAGCTGCAATCTATGTTGAAAAACAGCAAGACCAACTCTTCTCAGTTAAAAAGAGCCGTTGAGTCTTTGACACAGGAACTGAATGCGAAAACCCAGCGTATCGAAGAGTTACAGGCCGAACTGGCTTCTAAGAATATCCGTATTCAGGAACTGGATGCTGCTGTAAGCGATCTATCTGCTGCCAAAGAAACGCTGGTTGCCGAAAACGAAGCGAAAGCTAAGACAGTTGCCGAACAGGATAAGAGCCTGAATGCTGCATGGTTTGTATTCGGAACGAAGAAAGAACTGAAAGACCAGAAAATTCTGAGCGGTTCCGGATTATTTAAAAAAGGTTCGGTCTTGAAAGATGGTGATGTTAATAAGGATTATTTTACCCAGGTTGATATTCGTACTACCAAAGAAATCAAACTGTATTCCAAAGATGCCGATATTCTGACTACCCATCCTACCGGTTCTTATGCCTTGGAAAAAGATGATAAAGATCAGTTGACATTGAAGATTACTAATCCGAAAGAATTCTGGAGTGTTTCCAAGTATCTGGTAATTCAAGTGAAATAGTTACTTGATTGATAATTGATAGGGCTGTTTCAAAAGTGCGTTTCATTTGTAGGCCTGCTTTTGAAACAGCCTTTTTAGTATTCTTTTTTATGCTTTATAAAAATCTTTTTTTTGATTTGGACGATACGCTTTGGGCGTTCTCTCTCAATGCTCGTGATACCTATGAAGAAATGTACTGGAAGTATGGATACGATCGCTATTTCGATTCGTTCGAGCATTATTATTTACTTTATCAGCGTCGCAATCTGGATTTATGGGCAGAGTATGCAGATGGTAAAGTCACGAAAGAAGAGTTAAACCGTCAACGTTATCTTTATCCTTTGGAGGCTGTAGGAGCAGGTGACTCCACTTTGGCAAAGGCTTACGAAAGAGATGCTCTTGCAATGATTCCTACCAAAAGCAAATTGATGCCACATGCGCGTGAAGTGCTGGAATATCTTTCGGGAAAATACAATTTGTACATTCTTTCAAATGGATTTAAAGAACTCCAAAGTCATAAAATGCGTTCGTCAGGCATTGATGAATATTTCAAAAAAGTGGTTCTTTCCGATGATATCGGAATCCTGAAGCCTTGGCCTGAGATTTTTCATTTTGCTCTTTCGACAACCCAGTCCGAGTTGAATAATTCGCTGATGATCGGAGATAGTTGGGAAAATGATATAGTCGGAGCGGCGGGAGTAGGCATGCACCAGGTGTTTTACAACTTGTCCGGTCGTACCGACTTACCTTTTGCTCCTACCTATCAGATTACTGATTTGAAAGATTTATTTAATTTTTTGTGACATTGACAGATTAGTTGTACTTTTGTTTCCAATGATGAACATCTAAAAATACTATTATGGAAACTCTCATTCCTTTTGCATTGTTGTGTTTCACATCCTTCTTTACGTTGACTAATCCGTTGGGCACAATGCCGGTTTTTCTGACTATGACGCAGGGTATGACCGATAAAGAACGTTGTTCTATCGTAAAGCGCGCAACATTAGTCTCGTTTATCACATTGATGGTCTTTGTCTTTGCCGGGCAATTCCTCTTCAAGTTTTTCGGTATTTCGACAAACGGTTTCCGAATAGCGGGTGGCGTTATCATTTTCAAGATTGGTTTTGATATGCTGCAGGCACGCTATACACCGATGAAATTGAAAGATGAAGAAATCAAGACCTATGCGGATGATATTTCGATTACTCCTTTAGGTATTCCGATGTTATGTGGTCCGGGCGCTATTGCCAATGCAATCGTACTGATGCAAGATGCACATTCCTTTGAGATGAAAGGGGTGCTTATAGGCACTATTGCCCTTATTTATTTTCTTACATTCTTGATATTGAAGGCTTCCACCCGTTTGGTCAATTTATTAGGGGAAACCGGTAATAATGTGATGATGCGCCTTATGGGGCTCATCTTGATGGTGATTGCCGTAGAATGTTTCGTTAGCGGAGTGAAGCCGATATTGACAGATATTGTAAAGGAAGGTTGCTTGATGTAATTAAATAAGAGAGCCGGAATTTGGCAGTAATGAAAAAAAGGTTGCAAACAGGAAAACAGTCTTCCGTTTGCAACTTTTTTTATAGCTAGCATGAAATATCATATCATGCTTTATGTTTTATCATCAGAAAGCTTAACTACCGGTTTGTCTTTTCTGCTATTATGACAAACCGGTACTGGTTAGGCTTTGTTTAATAACCCGGATTCTGCTGTGCTTTCAAAGTCGGGTTGGCATTGGTTTCACTTACAGGAATAGGCAACAATGCTTTTGTATACGTACGGTCGAAACTTTGTGATTCTTTAAGTAATGAGTAGTGCCAGCCTTGGTTTTCTTCACTGCTATAGCGTACAATCGTTTCGTTATTGCGCATGGCATCGAAAAAGCGTTGCCCTTCGCCAACCAGTTCCTTACGGCGTTCAATCAAAACTTTGCTCAGGAATTCGGCATCAGCAATAGCATCGGATACTTTGGCTGTTGGAGTTTTGGTGCGTTTGTCCAATAAATCGTTCAGATATTTTATACCTTCTGCTTTGGCTGCTCCGCCCAGTTTGGCAGCAGCTTCGGCTGCGTTCAGGTAAACTTCGGACAGACGTAAAATCGGCAAGTTGGCAAGGCGCATATCTCCCAGTGCCCCCAGCGGGAACTTATTGATGAAAATTGGATTTTCCCCATAGGTTTTCTTCAAGTCTTTGTCGTACATTGCTGGTAGCACAACTTCGTTACGGACATCTGCAGGATCGGTTTGCAGCATATCAACAAATGATTTTGTACAGATAGCATCGGCATATCCTTGTTCATTCAGCAAGTAGCCTATGCCTTCACGGTCGGCCCAGTCATCAGAACCATTGTTTATCAATTCAAAAATCATTTCTTTTGTATGGTTCGGATCTTGCTTGTCCCATGCCTCAGCGTATTGTTCGGGAGTCCATAATTCATAAGGAGAGTCATTGATGATTTCTTTTGCTAAATCGAAGGCTTCCTGATTTTTGTTCATGTATAGATACACTCGGCACAGCAAAGCTTTAGCTGCCCATAAATCGATATAGCCTTGTTTTTCACCTGCTTTTTTGGATACGGTCAGTGCTTCTGAGTCGATGGCATTATTCAGGTCTGCAACAACTTTGGCATAAACATCGGCTACCTTGTCACGTCCGGGTTGTGCATCACGATCCAGTGGTTTGTCAACGAAAGGTACTCCAAGCGAAGCACCTTCATCGTATGTATAGGGCATGCCGTACACTTTTACCAAATCAAAATGTACTAAGGCGCGTATTACTTTGGCCTGATTGTAGATATTTGCCAATTCAGCCTGAAAATTTTCCGCATCGGTAATTGTCTTGTTATCTACAGCCTCAATCAAGCGATTGGCGCGTCTTATCACATTGTACTGTATATTCCACATGTTTGGGGCATCATCTGCGGTATAGCGCATTTCATAGCAAGAAGAGGTGCGCATACCTTGAGTGCGTGCCTGCATGTCGTCCCCCCGGACATCTCCATAGTAGAACATGCGAGCTGCATAGTACTGGGTGTAAGTGGAATTGCCTTGCAGGCCATCATACATACCATACATTGCTGTGCGGGCATCATTGTAATTGGTAATGGCGGAACTTGTTGGCGTTCCGTTGGAAGGAGTTTGGTCCAGCCAGTTATTCACACAGGACGAAAGCCCTGTCGTGACTGCTGCTAATGCTAGGATATTATATATTTTCTTCATAATGTATATGCTAAATAAAGATTTTAATTAGAAACCAAGTTCGATACCAAATGTAATTGTTCTTAATGCAGGTGTCTCGAAGTAACACAGTCCGTCAACAGGGGTTTCTGGATCTACATACAAGTCTTTGGATTTCCAGGTAAGCAGATTATTACCCGAAATGTAAGCTCTTAATTTGCTTATTCCGGCCTTTTTGGACAAGTTGCTTGGAAGAGTGAAACCTATGGTCAGATTTTTCAAACGTAAGTGATCGGTAGGCATCATCCAACGTGAAGAAACCGTATTTTTATTGCCATAGGCAAATAGGGGCAATTTAGCGTTGTCGCCCGGTTGCTTCCAAGTATCTTCAATCTTATAGTATGCCGGAACATTACCTACATAGTTGTAAGTACCGCCATTAGACTGTAACCACGTTGCAGCATCGTATGCATGACCGCCCAAAGAGTAAGTCAGAGTAAAGTTTAAATCTATGAATTTCCAACTTACAAAGTTAGTCAGACCACCGGTCAGTTTCGGGTCGGGCGAACCGATAATCACCTTATTGGCCTCATTTGAATGTATGGTGGTTTCACGACTTCCATCTTCTCCGTTAATGTAGAACATTTCCGATCCGGTTTCCGGATCAACACCTGCGTATTCGTAAGCATAGAATGATTGATAAGCCTCTCCGATACGATGAATGGCTATGCCGTCAATCATTTCGTTCTGTTCGCCGTCCAGTTTTAACAAGGTGTTTTTGTTGTGTCCGAAGTTCAAGGATGTGCTCCAATACCAGTCTTTGTTTTGGATATTGGTGGATTTAATTTCAAATTCAACACCGCGGTTTCTCATAGAGCCGACATTCATCAGCATAGTGGCTCCACCGCTACTATTGATTACACCCGGCACGGCTGAAATATTCTTGCTCATCAACAAATCCTTAGTGTCTCGGTTATACCATTCTGCAGTAATCGACAATCTGTTCCACAGCGTAACGTCCAAACCTACGTTGGTTGCGTAATTCTTTTCCCATTTCATATTGGGATTGTCAAAACGAGCTTCAGCCGAACCGCCATTTCCTGCATAGTTATAACCAAATTCATATACGCCCAAATAGCCGTACAAATCTGTGGGTTGTGTACCGTTCACACCGTAAGATACACGTAATTTGGCATCGGTCAGCACATGCTTGATATCCTGCATGAAAGCTTCTTCACTCAGTCTCCAAGAACCGGATATAGACCAGAAATCTCCCCAACGGCTTTCTCTTGACAAGCGGGAACTACCATCCCGGCGATAACTTGCACTAAAATAATACTTGTTATTGTAGTCATAATTGATACGTCCCAGGAAAGAAGTCATTCTGTATCGTTCTACATGGCTTGAAGCACGGCTATCGCCTGCATTTTCTATTTCCGGCAGGTAAGAAGGGTATTGGTTTCCGTTGGCATATAAATAATCATATTTATAATCTTCGGTTTCAAAGCCTACCAAAGCATCCAGATTGTGTAATCCGAAGGATTTGTTGTAAGATAATTGTGTTTGTGTATTTAACTGCCCTCTGTTGCCCATAACGCGCTGATAAACACCGTTTGATGAACGACCGTCGTTGCTGCGAGGATCCCACCATATACGTTCATTGTTTTGGTTGAAGTCATAGCTGATGGCTTCTTTCAATTTCAGATTATCCCAAATAGTCCAGGTAGCGGCCATTGAACCGAGGAAGCGGTTTATGGTAGCCCTGTTGTAATTATATGTTTCAGTTTGTATAGGGTTGGCACCATTCAGTGCAGGGAAGTTACTGCTGAATGAACCGTCTTCATTATATGGATATGTAGAGGGAGAGGCAGTCATTGCATAGCACATGATAGGGCTTGCAAAGCTGGTCCCTTCATTATTTACGTTTTGGGTTGAATTGGTATACATGGCGTTGGCTTCCAATAACACTTTGTCGGTTTGGTGTGTAACATTGGCGCGACCGGTGAAACGCTCATAGCCTGATACATTTGTAATACCTTCTTGCTTTGTATAAGCAAAAGAAGTATAAAACCTCGTTTTTTCATTACCGCCTTGTGCATTTATTTCATAATTCTGGTGGCTACCGTTACGGAATAAGACATCTTTCCAGTCTGTATATCCTGACCAGGGTTCTGCTGCATATTCATCGATGTTTTTATTGGCCAAAGCTGCTGCTTGTTCTGCATCATAACCAAGGGTATATTTGGCATAATTCTCAAATCCCAAGTGCAGGATTTCACGTCTTTGCTTACCATCGAGAATCGGTCGATAATCGATTGCCATATTAGACATACCCCAGTCTGCTCTTACCCCTATCTTGGTTTTGCCAGCAGAGCCTTTTTTGGTTGTTATGACAATAACACCATTAGCGGCACGCGAACCATACAATGAGGCAGCCGCAGCATCTTTGATCACCGTCATGGACTCTATGTCATTGCTATTCAGTGTAGCCATTAGACTGTTACCGGAATCTGCGTAAGTGAATTCGCTGACGTTTCCGTTCAGCATGGGCACTCCGTCAATGACATATAATGGTTCATTGCTGGCATTGATAGACCCCATACCGCGAATACGCACGGAGGCAACGGAGCCGGGCTGACCGGAAGTAGAAGTGATTTGAACACCGGCAACAGAACCAGCCAAACGATCTTGCACGCTGATAGAAGGTAAATCCTGTAACTTTTCGGTAGTCACATTTGATGCAGAACCTGTAAATGAGGACTTTTTGAAGGTACCATATCCGGTTACTACAACTTCATCAAGCACCTCAGTATCAGGTTTCAATACCACTTTTAAGTTCGGTTTGATAGCCACTTCCTGAGTCTGCATACCGATGTATGAAATCTGCAAAGTTTTCGCAGAACTGCATAAAAAGCAAATATCTGATTATTAATATATTATATCTTTAATAGAACTGATTATAATTAGTATAGTCTTCTTTAAAAGCTAATATAAGAGAGGTACGGGATTTGGAGGTATACCCATTATCTACTTGAAGTTAATATATATCGTTGATATTCAGATATTTATAACAATAATACAGTTTTATTATCATATTGAAAATTTACTTTCTGTTTTTTTCTTTATCTTTTTGTTGATATAATTTAATCAATTATATATTGAACTTAAACGAATACATTGTTATGGAATACTATAGTATATCTTGTATTAACTATTGTTCTTTTGTAAATATTTATAAATGCTTTATTCCTAAAGAAAGAACAATGTTTGGAGATGAGTTTTAATACGGAAAAATCCCTCCATTTTAGATTGAATTTGTGAAAACAACCTAAAACAAAGGGATTTATTTACTGGAATTTATTTACCTCCATTTATCCACGTCTTCTCAGAATAGATATAAGAACCGTCGCCGTAGGCTTCTTTCACATCCGGATTGCCGATGACCGCGCTGTTGCCATAGGGCAAGCGTTCCGGATAGCGGTTAATACCGCTTTGGGTGTTTCTCGGGTTAGTCAGTATTACATACTCTTCTCCCATTGCTTTCAAGCGACGCAGATCGTTGTAAGTTTCCACTTGCTCGTCCAATGCTTGCGCCACATATTTCTGTTCAAAAAGTTTTTGGAGTGTCGGTGCGCCCAAAGACATGGCATAGTTTTTTGCTATTGTTGCAGCAGTCGGTACAGTGGATTCATCTCCAAACCAAGTCAGAATTTCCGTAACAGAAGCTTCTACTGCTTTTTGATACGCCGAGGTGGCATCAATGTTTGAACGCAGTTGAACTTCTGCCTGAATGAAATAGAGTTCGGCTTTACTCATGATATGAATAGGCTGTGAACCGAACAAATACCATGCCGGCTGATATTTCATTACTCTGGCATCATCTACTGTCTTGGCAATAGTTTCATCTCCCGGAGTATAAGACTCTCCCAAAGCATTCAGATAATAATCCAAGCGAGGATCATCTGTGGCTTCCATCAAGTCTGCTACTATTTTTGAAGGTGCTGTGTACTGGCGGCTGAAAACATAGGCACTCCATGGATTGTCACATGTAGAACCATTAAATCCTGTAACCGTAAATCCTTCGAATCCGTTGTCTATAGCTTTTTGTACGGCTGTTGCTACTTCTGAAAGTACGTTAGGTTCTACCGCCAGTTTATGCAACAGATAGCGTGCTTTCAGAGCGTGAGCAGCTGCGAGCCATTTAGATGCAACCCCTTTGTAGGCTATGTCCTGATTACCGGCACTTGTCAAACTTTTGCCTTTTTCCAAATTACCAATAGCCTTGTCGAGTGTAGCCAAAATACCAGTATAAACATCTTTCTGTGCATCTAATTTAGGTTGCAAATTACCTTGCCCTTGCACAGCTTCGCTATAAGGAATATCACCGAACATATCGGTCAGGACACCGAAGTTTACAGCTTCCAATACTTGTGCCATACCCAGTATATCAAACTGTCCGACATTACCCGGTACTTCATTCTCTATTTTACTCTGCATTTGGCGTATATTCTGTAAATTGCCATAGATAGAGTTCCATACATTGTTAAAGGTAGTAGAAGCAGCCCATTCGCTTGAGTTGCGCATTTCGGCAAACATTAATTGGTTGTTACCCATACCTATCTCTTGCTCATTGAGCGAAGAAAGGTAAAAAGCAAAGTCACCCGATACGGTACTGAAGCCTGTGGACATAATGGCATCTGTCAGTTGGAGTGCTGCCGGGACGGCTTCCGGTGAAGGATGTTCATAGTCCTTGTTGATGCGGTCAAATGCATCTTCCGTACATGCTGCCAGTCCGAGAAGAGCTACCGTCAAAGTCATGAATATGTATTTTTTCATAATCAAAATCTTTATGTTATATGTTTAGAAATTAATAGTAAGACCACCGCCGAAGCTAGATGTGTTGGGAACTGAGAACCGTTCGAAGTATCCGCTCATATTATTATTGCCTTGCGAAGACTCCGGATCGAAGTTGGGCAAATTGGCCCAAACAAGCACATTACGGGCAAAGCCGTAAATCGAAATGTCGAAGATACCGAGTTTGGGCAGTTGATAAGTCAAAGTTAGGTCGCGCAACTTGACAAAGCTCGTGTCATATACGCCAGATTCGGTGATATTGTAATAAGCCTGATAGTAATCGGCTTTATATACTTCAACTGTATTGGGCTGTCCCGTTGCTTCATCTATACCTTCAGCAACCATACTTCCTTCGTGATAAGGAAGTGACTCTTTGGTAGCACCAAAATAATTCAGAGTCATGTTTGTTCCGTGATACATCTTTCCACCTTGTTGCCAGCTCCATGTGGTAGAGAGTGAAAGACGTTTATAACGGCCACCCAGCGTAAAACCAGTAGTGAAGTCCGGAGAGCAGTTGCCTAAGTCTTGGCTATTGCCCGAGGATTGAGGCAGACCGTTCAGTAACAGCAAATTGCCTGCTTCATCGCGTTTGAAGCCCAAACCATATATGTTCGGATAAGTACATCCTGCCTGTGCACGAATTTGCGGTTCTACAAATCCGCCCAGCATAATGGATTCAACACCCGGAGCCAGTTCTATAACCTTGTTGTTTACTTTGGTAAAGTTGATGCCCAAATTCAGGTCGAAATCTTTGGCTTGCAGAATAGCAGCATTAATAGAAAGTTCGTGAGCATGCGTGCGCATTTTTCCGGCATTGGTCAACATTTCCTGATAGCCGGTCGCTCCATCTACGGGTACATAAAATATCTGATCTTCTACATTCTGCAAACTGTATGTATATTCCACTTTCAAACGGCTGCCAAAAAAATGTAAATCGGCACCTACTTCATAATTGGTTGTATTTTGCGGTTTCAATTCTTCATCATACACGCGGTAATAGGGTGTGAAAGTAGATACTCCGCTGGGTAGAGGATAGGTAACCGGATAGTAAGAGTACATACCGCCCCCGTAGGTGGGAGTATAATAATAATTGGCATAATAGTTACCGGCCTGACCTACTTGTGCGAACGAAGCGCGGAGTTTACCATAGTTTAATATTTTATTGTTCTGTAAGAAAGGTAATTTGGTGAACTCCCAGCCTAATGATACTGAAGGATAGAAGAAACTGCGACTGCCGCGCGGCATGGTTGATACGTAGTCGTTACGTCCGGTTACGGTCAGATACACCTGATCTTGCCATGACATTGAAAGACTTCCGAAAAAGCCTACTGTACGTTCTTGTCGCTTATACTCACTAGATGTTAGTGAAGTAGCATTTCCAATGTTGGTAAAACCAGGAAAGTTGAAGTTGCTGCCGTAATAATCCCAGTTACGGATACTCTCATGATTGAACTCGTTTCCTAATATTACGTTCAGTCTCCATTCGTCGCTTTTTCCGAATTTACCGTCAAAATTAACGGTGAACAGATTATTGAATACATTATGCTGAGAACCGTAATTCTCTATGTCTCCACCTTTCAGCGATGACGTACTGCCCATTTCCCGTACAGTGGCATAGTCAGAAGTCCAAATGTCAAGACCGGCCTGTTCCCTAATCTTGAGTGAGAAGTTCTCTCCCAAGCCCAAATCCGGTTGGTACTCCAAATAGGTATTGCCAAAAGCACGGTTGGTATGCTGGAGATATTCATTATGTTCCGCCCACCAATAAGGGTTGGTAAATGAGGTGGAACGGAACAATATCTGGTTTGTCGGATTGCCCGGTTCATGATTGGGAATACCCTTCAAATCATATTCGGCCGGAGCAGAGTAAACCACATTCATGATACCATCGTTGGCTCCCGGTGCAGATGTAATTTTAGTAGATGAATAGTTCATGGAGAATCCTGTGTTCCACTGTGGATTGATTTTCCAATCTACCAATCCGCGCGCTCCCCAACGGTCCATGCCTGTTGAAGGAATGATGCCATTCTGGTGCGAATTGTTCACGCCGAACGAATAGTTTATTCCGTTGATGCTTTGTGATAGATTCACGTTTGTGTTTTCAGTGAATCCTGTGCCTAAAAAATCGCCCACATTATCATAAATCTGTGGCGTAGTCCAACCATCCAAACCGGCTTGTGCGCGTTTGGGATTGTAATATTGTCCTTCGCGCATACCATCTGCCGCAGTGTATTGATTATTCATGTTTCCACCATATTTGGGGTCATTTGCCAATTCGCTGATTTTTGGTCCCCAAGTCATGGAAGAAGACGGATCATATCCTGCTGCAATGCTGTTGCCCTGCGAATATATATTTTGACGTTCGAATTTGCGTGAAACCCGTTGTGCACTCAGGTTCGTTGAAATCGTTACGCTTGGTTTGTTCATATTGTTTTTGGAACCGCGTTTGGTCGTAATGACAATCACACCGTTGGATGCACGGATACCATACAATGCGGATGCTGCCTGACCTTTCAGTATATTCACAGACTCTATATCTTCAGGATTAATGTCTATGCTACGATCGGCGTAGTTAGCACCCGTTACAGATTTACCGGTATCAAAATCCGCAGTTGTATTCACAGGCATACCATCAATTACATATAACGGCTGGTTGTTGCCATCAAACGAGCGAGCACCACGAATTACAATCTGAGAAGAAGCACCCGGTGCACCCGATGACTGACGAATATCTACACCCGTCAGCTTACCTTGTATAGCGCTGGCAAGCGAGGTTGTTCCTGCTTTATTCAGTTGTTCTGAATTCAAATCCTGTGCCGCATAGCCTAATGCTTTGCGATCACGTTTGATACCCATGGCAGTTACTACTACTTCATCCAATTGTTCGGCATCTGATTTGAGTATCACTCTTACATTTGGTCTGATAGCCACATCCTGCGTTTGCATGCCAACGAATGAAATCTGCAAAGTTTTCGCAGAACTCATAAAGATATAAGTTATTAAAAATAAGAGTTTTATAAGTAACAGTTAAGTTACCATTCAGAGCAAAAGTATTTACACATATCATTCTGGCCGTATCTAATAATCGAATTATATTACCAAAGTGCTACCTATAATCTATAATAACTGTTGATTATTAGCGCTTTGTATGGACGACTGTTGGATAATAATCATATCATAAATATACTTATTGCTTTTTGAAATAACATTTTGTAAGCAAAAAAGTATTGGTAGCTTAAGTCTTCCGTTTATAACTTGAACTCGGCCTCTCTATCAAGTTTAAAATGAAAATCATCTGTTATGCTATCATACTATAGGGGATATACTTCTGATTTCAAGCATATTAATCCGTGCAAAACAGGTGTGATAGATAAAATTATTTACAACTATCTATCACGCCACACATTGCTTTAAAAATGGGCTAACCCCTATGTGTATTTACACCTGATTGCACGGAATAATTTATTGGTTATCGGTGTAAAACTTTTAGTTTTATAGGAGAAAACTAAAAGTTCCAGCATTACAAAACAACTTGCTTACTACTTATTAAAGCTGTTATCTGTCTTTTTTTTGATACCAAGTGCTGCTTGCTTTATTTTTTCCAAGTCATGGACAATCGTCATATCCATAATATTGGTATACACTTGTGTCGTTTTTACGCTTTTATGACCAAGCAGCTTTTGTACAGTAGTGATATTTACACCATTATATATAAGTAAAGTTGCATTGGTGTGACGGGCTGTGTGAAATGAAATCTTTTTTGATAACCCTGCCAATTTCGCAATGATTATCAGGTCTTTATTAATATTTGAGTTATCTCTTAAGCGGAAAAAATCCTCCAGATTATTGCGGTATTTATTAAGGATTACAATTCCTTTGCCTGCAAAAAGGAGATAAAGGGGTAACCGCACTTCTGTTCCGGTCTTTACAGATTTATATATAAGCCACGTTTCCTGATTTATATCTACAATGTTTTTCTTTGATAAATTTGTAAAATCAGAGTATCGCATTCCTGCATAACAGCAGAACAGAAAAGCATCCAAGGACTTTTGCAGTTTCATATGCTTGTCCTTCAGGCTCAAACGTTCCAATTGTTCCAGTTCTTCTGGTACTAAATGGGTGTGTTTGTTTTCCACGGTTTTTATTTTATACTTCCTGAAAGCATATTTCTGGATTTCAATATATTCTTTATTAATAGCAATATTTATGTGGCGTTTTAAATGTTTCATATGTTTCGCAATGGTATTGGTATGATATCCTTTCTGTTGCAGGAAGTACTCAAAAGATGAAACAAACTCGAATGTCAAATCGGAAAATACTATATCCCTTTTGAATTCTTGCAGCAATAGAAGAGTAGAAAGATGATTGCGTTTGGTGCTGTCCTTTAAAGACGAATTCGAAACCTCTTGCTTAAAGAAAGATATAAATGAAGAATTGTTCTCTCTGGTAGCTAAAGCATCCTTTAATAATTCCAATGATATACGTTTGCCCTGCTGCCATAATTCCAATTCTTTTTTCTCTATTGCTGCGACAAATTCGTAAATCAGGCGGTTGAGAGCATCTGCATTAGGGTGGTTTTTTACAACTAGTTTTTTTGCATCCCATTGTTCCGGTTTCAGATAGACTTTGGTTGAAAAGTATTTCTTCTTTCTGTCCAAATAAGCTTCTACTTGTACCAGTGCCATTCCTCTTTTGTTCAGACATTTCTTTCTGTTGTACACAAGACTGTAAATAATTTTATTCATCTCAAGTTATTTTGATTAATACTATAAACAAATAAGATGATATTCTGTGCAAAACAGGGTTTGAATAAGAATTAATATCTGCAAAAAAAGACTCTTTCTTTGACGGTCTGTTCTTTGAAGTCACTCAAAAGATTCAAGATATCTTGCTTTATCGGATGCACTAGCGTAAATATGAGAGCGTTTTTAACTATTTTATTTTAAAATATATATATTCGGATTAATAATAGAACAAAATGATTAAAACATAGTGGTAGTAAACATTACCATTTTAAGGTTCTATAATTGCATAAAACATGCTATTCAGCATAAAATAATCGAAATTCTTAACAGATTGATAGATTTACAAGGTTTTTTCAATAAAATAGTTGTGCGTTTCATATTTATTAA
>ENA-OPAA01001331-OPAA01001331.1-human-gut-metagenome-genome-assembly--contig:-NODE-1331-length-14421-cov-6.372686_pt1 | contig 14421 bp, 10 predicted proteins | sample MGYA00241049_ERZ501414 | MGnify/ENA primary metagenome ERZ501414 (study PRJEB25962, sample SAMEA2042520) | human gut metagenome | biome: human gut; feature: human-associated habitat; material: faeces... | reverse complement strand
TTTGGCATATTCATACCAAAACACCTCGCGGGATAGTGGTGTGTGAACAGTAACAAATTTATCGCTTTGTATCCACGATCAGTCTGCCAAATTTCTGCAGTTCCTTTTTGGCCTGTATAAAATCCGGTAAATGCCACTCCCAGTTCGGAGAACCAATGGTTCCCGGTGTGTTGATATGGCCCTCTTTTCCAAGTCCAAGAATATCTGCCAACGGAATGATCGCATATTCTGCCTGATTCTGCATGGTATACTGGAGGAATCTGTCCTTGACAGAGCCCTGTGATGCTCCCGCCTTCTTTAACATCCTGCGGATTTTTCTTCTGGCTGCGGCACTCATATTTCCATACCACTGCATGATCGTATCATTGTCATGCGTTCCTGTGTAAAAAATCATGTTTTCCACATCATGGAAGGTATCTCGGGCATATTTTCCACCTGTTTCTATGGAGAAGATCAGGATCTTCATTCCCTTCAGATGATAATGATCTTTCAGCATCAGAACCTCCGGACGAAGCAGCCCCAGATCCTCTGCTACCAGATCTAATCCCGGAATTTCTTTCTGAAGTGTATCAATGACCTCATATCCCGGTGCCTCGATCCATTCACCGTCAATAGCAGTCGGGCATTCTGCCGGAATTTTCCAGTATGTATCAAATGCCCGGAAATGGTCGATCCTTATAATATCAAACAATTTGTTGCTATAGCCGATCCTGTCCACCCAGAATCTGTAATCCTGTTCCTTCATATGCTCCCAGTCATAGATCGGATTTCCCCATCTCTGCCCTGTAGCACTGAAATAATCAGGCGGTACTCCGGCGATGAAGATCGGACGTCCATCTGTATCAAGAAGAAAGTTATCTTTTCCACCCCATACGTCTACAGAATCCTGTCCCACATAGAAAGGAACATCTCCCATAATCTGGATTCCAGCATCGTTTGCAGCCTTCTTCACCTTCATCCACTGTGTGTAGAAAATATACTGAAGAAACATCTGATACTGTGCCTCTGTCTCCACCTCTGCCGGTAACTTCTGTCTGTTCTCCGGCCAGGTTCTATATTCTTCCGGCCAGTCATTCCAGCATTCTCCGTTATTTGCTTTCTTTAATGCGCGGAACACACCATACTCATATACCCATTCCTGTGAAGCAAATTCTTTATATGCTGTTTCTTCCTGTCCCTTTTTCTCTGTAAAAACATCAAACGCAGTTCTTAAGAAAGGCTCTCTGTACTGGCGGACAGCCTCATAATCTACTCTTGTAGCTCTCTCCTGAAATTCCTTTGGATGTTCCTTTAACAGACCTTCCTCTGCAAGCGCATCAAGACTGATATACAACTCATCCCCTGCACAGGAGGAATATGGCTGGTATGGGGAATTACCATAGCCAACCGGATTCAGTGGCAGTATCTGCCATATCTTTACATGATTCTTCTTTAATAACTCGATAAATTGGAATGCAGATTCTCCAAGTTCTCCGGCACCAATACGGGACGGAAGTGCGGAAACTGGCATTAATACTCCGGCTTTTCTCATGATTTTTGTGCTCCTTCCTTCTTTTTACACTTCTTCATTTATAAAATTTCGGTAACTATTCTTCAGCAATCCATTCCAACAAAATATACAAGTCAATATTCCATTGCCGCAGGCAATCCGGAATGAATTTCAACTTGTAATTTTTTAACTGCTGATCAGTTACAAATTTCATAATATCTTTTGATATTTTAACATATTTAGGCCACTGCGTCAAAGCATTCCTTATGCGCTAAAGGTATATATTTTTCCTGACAAAAAAGCTCCCTTACAGAGGGCATTTTGTCTCTCTGTAAGGAAGCCTTTCTTTATGAAAACTTTTTTATGGCTGTCTATGTTTCATATTTTTGATCTTATAAGCAGATTTAGAATTCCGGTTCGATCAGACCGTAAGTATTGCCTTTACGTTTGTAAACTACATTTACCTGCTCTGTCTCTGCATTGTAGAATACAAAGAAATTATGTCCGAGCAGTTCCATCTGTACGCATGCATCTTCCGGATACATTGGTTTGATTCCGAATTTCTTGGTACGGATGATCTTAACTTCTTCATCCTCATCGTAGTCCTTGTCCAGATATGCTTTCTGGAAGTTGGCTGCTGCCTGCTGTTTGTCTACGATTTTATTTTTGTACTTGCGAAGCTGACGTTCAATGACTTCCTCTACCAGATCGATTGATACATACATGTCATTGCTTACCTGTTCGGAACGAATGATATTTCCTTTTACAGGGATTGTCACTTCAATTTTCTGTCTTTCTTTTTCAACACTTAAAGTTACTACAACTTCGGTGTCAGGAGTGAAATACCTTTCCAGTTTACTGAGCTTGTCCTGGACTGCTGTCTTAAGACCTTCTGTAACTGTAATATTTTTTCCGCTGATGATAAACTTCATGCTTCCATCCCCTTTGCTGTTTGATGAATCTATTATAACACACATTTTTGAATTTTAACACTATTTTATTAAAATTTCACATTTTTTCTGTTTACTTCAGAAATAACTTTAAAGTTCCTTTGTCATTATGGGGAAATAGCAAAAATTCTGTAATTGTTCTGTACATTTTCACTGTGATTCCTGAGATTACTATAAAAATTAGTTAAAGTTTAATCAGTTCTGAGAATGAAATATTTCCGCCAAAAAGATCCAATGCACTGCCTACTGTGACATCCAGTCTGTCTTTTCCATATTTTCGCAGATCCTCAATATCCTTCATGGAGCCAACTCCACCTGCGTAAGTAACCGGATTTCCTTTATACTCCCCCAGCAGAGATGCAAGTTCTGTTTCAACTCCGCGTGCCTTTCCCTCCACATCTACTGCATGGACCAGAAACTCATCGCAGTAACTTCCCAGTTCTTTCATAATATCCAGTGTCATAGTGACATCTGTAAATTTCTGCCAGCGGTCTGTCACAATATAGTATTTTCCATCTTTTCTGCGACAGCTCAGGTCAAGAACCAGTTTCTCTTTTCCCACAGTCTCTTTCATTTTGTTCAGATTTTCCCAGGAAATCCTTCCATCTTTAAATACATAAGATGTAACGATTACATGACTGGCACCTGCACTAAGATATTCCCCTGCATTTTCCGGGTTCACTCCTCCGCCAATCTGTAATCCTCCCGGATAAGTATGTAATGCAAGAATCGCCTGTTCTTTTGTTGATTCATAGTATGGGGAGTCATGACCATTTAACAGAATTACATGTCCTCCTTTTATCCCTGCCTTTTTATATAATTCTGCATAGAAAGATGCATCCTGCTCAGATACAAAATTCTCACTTGCCTGATCCTGTACGTCCGTAAGGCTCCCGCCTACAATCTGCTTTACTTTTCCATTATGTATATCAATACATGGTCGAAATTTCATGAAATCCGTACCTCCATATCCGTTATATGTACTCTCAGAATCTTTTTGTACTTATAGCAAGCCTCTTAAATTAATGCATTTGAGACAGTTCAGCAGAGTGCGAAAGACAAGGAAGATATCTGCAGGCGTGCTGACGCAGGATTTCAGTTACTGTTCACTCCGTTCACAGTAACGGATTTCACGCTCTGATGAGCTGAATCAATATGCATTATTTACAATGATTGCTATAGTTAGATGCAAAAACAAATGCAATAAAAACTTCGGGAGTACATTATTTAAATTTTACCAATTTAACACGATAATACCATAAATTATTCCTGATGTCTATCTTCCTTCTGCTGCGTTGCCTACAGCATCGCCTACATCTTCTACAGCATTACCTACCCCTTCGCCCAGATCTTTGACGCTGTTTCCCAGTTCACCGGATACTGTGCCGTCACCGTTGTTGTTTTCATCAATTCTGGTATTATCTGCAGTGTTATCTGTTGCATTGCTATTCTGTTTTGTCTCATTTTCTGCAGCTTCATCCTCTGCGGCAGTTCCATTGTCTGTGACGTTTCCACCATTATTTACATTTTTATCTGCCGCATTGTTTCCTGATGTGCTATTTCCATTTGTATTGTTTTCTCCTGCGTTATTTTCCATGTTATCATCGTTTGCAGCATTATTATCCGTCATATTTTCTTCGTTTGTGTCTGCCTCATCAGCTGCTTTATTTGCATTCCCACATGCTGTGAACATGCACAGTGACATAATAAGTGCTGTACCTGTCAGAATCTTTTTTACCTTTATTCCCATATTCATCTCCTGTTCCCGGAAAGCATTCTGCCGATCCATGCAGCAGAACCTCTCCGTCTTTTCATGTTTTTATATTATGTTTTTAATATGTACCAAAAACTCAATACTATTCTGGAAAAAATTTACTTTTCATGCTATGATTTAAATAACACAAAACAGATTACTCCGTACATATATACTCCTACAATCTAGCGTACCGACAAGTTGCCATAGCAGGATTTCACTCATTAATGAGATGGATTGACTGCAGTATTTTACGGAATATCTATAACTCATATTTACAGGAGGTTATCATGAAAAGAAAAAGGAACCATTCACTTCGCAGCTCTGTTTTCATATTTCTGGCTGCACTTTTCCTGCTGTTTACCTGCAGTGTTTCTACTATCTATGCATCCACACTTCAGAAACCTGATATCGCAGCATCGGGAAAATTTGTAAAAGACGGCGATTACTGGATTTACCGCTATGATGATAAAACCATCGCCAAAAATGTATTTCTGAAAATTGACAAAAAGACCTATTATTTTAACAAACTCGGACACCGCTGGTGCAGCTGGCATACGATCAAAGGCAAAAATTATTATTTCGGAACCAGATCTCAGGGATATCTGATAAAGAATTCTCTTATCAAATATAAAGGAAATTATTACTATGTCGGTAAAGACGGTGCTATGGTTACCGGATGGTACACTGACAAATCCGGAAAGAAATACTATTTCGGCAAAGACGGAAAAGCAGTTACAGGAAAACACAAGATCAAGGGAACTTACTATTACTTTAACCAGAATGGTACTGTCACCCACACCGGATTAAATTATTCCCTTTCCTCTGACTGTGCACTTCTCATGAATGCAGATACCGGTCAGATTATTTATGGCAAAAATGAAAATGTTGCTCATGCCAACGCCAGCACAACCAAGATTATGACCTGTATCCTTGCACTTGAAAACTGCAAATTAAACGAAAAAGTAAAGTTCTCCCCTTACGCAGCATCTATTGAACCCAGCAAGCTTTATGCAAATGCAGGAGAAATATTTTATCTGAAAGATCTGCTTTATTCCCTGATGCTTCCCTCCCACAACGACACCGCAGTTGCCATTGCCGAACACGTCAGCGGTTCCACTGCAAAGTTTGTTAAATTAATGAATAAAAAAGCAGCAGAGATCGGATGTACGAATACACATTTCGCAACCCCAAATGGTCTGGATGCAGGGTATAACCATTACACAACAGCTTCTGACCTGGCAAAAATTGCCCAGTATGCGATCAAAAAGCCTATGTTCCGCAAACTGGTAAGCACCGGCTATTATTCTTTCTCTAATCTCAACACCGGCAGAAGCTATTCTATCGGCACCACCAACGCCCTGCTCGGCAATGTTCCGGGAGTTCAGGGTATGAAAACAGGCTATACCAACAAAGCAGGCTATTGTTTTGTCGGACTTTCTTATTCCGCAAGGGGAAACACCTATATTTCTGTTGTCCTGGGTGCAGATTCATCTTCTGCCCGCTGGCAGGATTCCAGAATATTGCTGACTTACGCATATAATCATTGATCAGAATTATTATAGCAGCATACAGGCCAATATTACAAAAAAAGGAAAGTGTTCTGAAACATCAGATACACTTTCCTTTTATATATTTTATTTCACTGCTATGAAGATACTGAAAATTACCAGTTATCAATTTTTACTGCATTCCTGATTATTTTGCACTGATAACATCGCTCATATCATATCTTCCTGCCGGTTTGCCTGCAAGGAATTTCGCAGCTTCAACAGCACCCTTTCCAAATACAGCTTTGGAATATGCAGTATGCTTAAATTCAATCACTTCATCCGGACCTGCGAAGATCACTTCGTGTTCTCCTACGATTGTTCCACCGCGAACTGCTGAGATACCTATTTCCTTATCATCCCGCATCTCACGTCTCTGGCTGCGGTCATAGATATAATGATACTGGTTATCCATTGCCTCATTAATGCTGTCAGCCAGTGCAAGTGCTGTTCCGCTTGGTGCATCCAGTTTCAGTCTGTGATGCTTCTCAACAATCTCCATGTCAAATCCTGCTGTTGCCAGAACCTTTGCCGCATCCTGAAGCAGTTTCATCAGAGTATTGATTCCAAGAGACATATTTGCAGATTTCAGAACTGCGACATTCTTAGATGTCTCTTCCACCTTTGCGAGCTGCTCCTCGCTTAAACCGGTTGTACATAATACAACCGGGAGTTTGCGTTTCTCACAGTAAGCAAGAAGTGCATCTGTTGCTTTTGCAGAAGAGAAGTCGATAAGGGCATCTGCCTCTACCTGACATTCTTCCATATTTGTATATACAGGGTAGCTGTTCTTTCCCTGATCTGCCACATCGATACCTGCTACGATCTCAGCATCCGGATCCTTCTCCACAAGTCCGGAGATTACCTGACCCATGTGACCGTTACAGCCATGCATAATAATCTTTACCATTTGTCTATTCCTCTCAATTCCAGTATATCGGCAAGTTGATTTTCCGAACAATCCTGCGGTTATATTTATGCAAGTTTAATTCCGAAATTCTTCAGTTCTTCAGCAAGTTTTGCCTTGTTTGCATCTTCCATCTCGGATAATGGCATACGAAGTGGTCCCACTTCTTTACCCATCAGATTCAGAGCTGCTTTCACCGGAATCGGGTTTACTTCACTGAACAGTGCATGAATTAACGGGATTGCCTTTAACTGGATTTCTGCTGCACCCTTTGTATCTCCTTCAAGGAATTTCATAACCATATCATGTGTTTCCTTAGGAGCTACATTAGAAAGTACGGAAATTACTCCAAGTCCGCCAAGTGAAAGGATCGGAAGTACCTGATCATCATTTCCGGAGTAGAGTTCAATGCAGCCATCAGCCATGGACATCATGGTTGCAATCTGTGAAAGATCTCCGCTTGCTGCTTTGATACCAACAATATTCTTAACATTTTTAGCCAGAGCTACTGCTGTTGCAGGCTGGATGTTACATCCTGTACGGCTCGGAACATTGTACATAATGATCGGTGTTTCCGGAACTGCCTCTGCAATAGCTGTATAATGAGCGATCAGTCCTTTCTGAGTCGCCTTGTTATAATATGGAGTCACTATAAGAAGTGCATCTGCACCGTAAGAAGCAGCCTCCTTTGACATCATAATTGCAGTTTCCGTACAGTTGGAACCTGTACCTGCGATAACCGGAACACGTTTGTTTACCTTGTCGATTGCAAACTTAATTGTCTTAAGATGCTCTCCATGCGTCATCGTTGATGATTCTCCTGTTGTTCCGCAGATAATGATCGCATCTGTACTGTTTGCAATCTGATACTCCAGAAGTTCCTCCAGTTTATCATAATTAACCTTGCCATCTTCATACATAGGGGTTACGATTGCAACACCTGCACCTTTAAAAATTGCCATTTGCCTTCCTCCTTTATTCTTCTGTAATTTCCATACAGATTACTGCCCATTCATAAACAATAATCAGGTTTTATACACCTTATACAATCTCTGTTGTCAGTGTAGTTATGCTGTCTGCATATTTACGCAGGCTGTCCGGTAACGTCCGTCCCGTAAGCAAAATATGCATACTCTCGTCCTTCATCTTCAGGATATCACCGATTGCCTCTGCAGTAGTGATCCCATAATCCGGAAGTGCAAGAATCTCATCCAGGAGCAGAAAATCGCATTCCTGCGTTGCGATCACTTTACGCGCAAAATTCAAAGCATTGAGAATATTGGTTTTCTCCTCTGCCTTCTCCTGCTCATTCAGTTCCTCATATCCTTCATCATGCTTCTCAAAACGGAATATCTTAATATCCAGATTATCCAGTTCCTCCAGAAAATCCAGTTCCCTGCGCTCTCTTCCTTTCAGAAACTGAATAATAATGACGCTTTTACCCTGTGCGGAAGCTCTCAGACACTGACCGATCGCCAGAGTTGTCTTTCCCTTTCCCCCGCCACAGTAAACCTCTGTAAATTCTTTTTCCATAACAAACAATTCCTCTTATCGTTATTGAAATTGTACCTTCTTCTCTGTGTCATTACAGACATGATAAACAGCAGTCTGTTTTCGACTTCTGCGATGAGCTTCCGGCATATTCACGCCGGAATGCTTCGTGGAACAGCAGGCTGCCATAGTTATCTGAATACGCTTATATTACCGCAGTTTATGAAGAATTGCAAGTGTTACTGTTTACAGTAATCGTTACCGTTCACAGTAACGTGGCCAAACTTCATTCCAAATTGCCTGCGGCAATGGAATTATTCCATATATTCCAGCTTGCTTACAGATACTTCATACGCAACTCTCTTCTCTGTTTCATTTTCCCCGATCCGTTTCATATATTCTCTGCTCTGGATACGTCCCCAGATCAGGACATGACCGCCAACTTCAAACGCAGATGCATAGCGGGCATTTCTGCCCCAGCAGATGCATGGTATGTAATCTGATTTTCCATACGGACGATTTACTGCCAGCAGCACATCCGCAATTTCTCTTCCAAGAGGAGTTTTACGGTACACCGGAGGCTTACAGATATATCCGTCCAGAAAAATCTGATTTACCGGAACTGTTTCATCCTCTTCTTCCACAAACTTCAGTTCTCTGCTGAATACTGAAAGCACGAGACGGTTGTGCTTCTCCTCATGGCGGTTATATGAGCGGAACTGTCCATGGATTTCCACATATTCTCCGATATAATCCTGCGTTACATCCACCAGCCGTTCAGAAACCATCACCGGAATCCTGTCTTCCGAATCACTGAGCCTTTTGACCAGCAGCTCAGTCATATAGAAGCCTTCTCCAAAGACCTGATGACTGAATGTAAAGCCTGCTACAATTTTGCCCATCATAGATACCTGATTGTTTTCAATAATTTTATCTGCCATAATGTGGTTCTCCTTCCCTGTAGAGCACCTGTGTCAGAATCCCTGCCTGCAGTGCAGACCGTAAATCGTCTCTGCTTTTTCAACGATCCCGCATATGCTCCTCTGTACCTTGTATTGTTCTTTATAAGGTTATGTACAGGCATTCTCATTTAGAACCAGAATCTGCAAAAATAAAAAAAATTATTTTAACACCTTGTAATCTGGCGAAAATGTGGTAAACTGAAAATTCGGGTAACTTATTGAAGAAAAAAACACATAATAATAGGAACAAATTCATCTGCAAGATTATATCGTGCTTGAAAAATGCTTTTGCAGCAAAATAATCCTGCTGATAACACATGAATATTAACAATTCCGGTAACTGTTCAGCCAGTGTGCCGAACAGTTATCCATTCAAAGCTTAAAGAGGAAAGGAAAATCATTTTATGAGAACAAAACGTGAAGATGTCCGTAACGTAGCCATTATCGCCCACGTTGACCATGGTAAAACAACTCTGGTTGACCAGCTTCTGAAACAGAGCGGTGTATTCCGCGAAAATCAGGAAGTTCAGGAACGTGTCATGGACTCCAATGATATTGAGCGTGAGCGTGGTATCACTATTTTATCCAAGAATACAGCTATTCATTACAAAGATACAAAGATTAATATCATCGACACACCAGGACATGCTGATTTCGGTGGCGAGGTAGAACGTGTACTTAAGATGGTAGACGGTGTTATTCTTCTCGTTGATGCTTTCGAAGGTGCTATGCCTCAGACTAAATTCGTTCTTAAGAAAGCCCTTGAACTTGATCTCCATGTAATCGTTTGTATCAACAAGATCGACCGTCCGGAGGCTCGTCCTGACGAGGTTGTAGATGAAGTTCTGGAACTTCTTATGGATCTTGGTGCTTCTGATGAGCAGCTTGACTGTCCGTTCCTGTATGCTTCTGCAAAAGCAGGTCATGCTGTGATCGACTTAAACGATACTCCTAAGGATATGGCTCCGCTGTTTGACGCTATCCTGAAATATATCCCGGCTCCGGAGGGAGATCCTGATGCAGATACTCAGGTTCTGATCAGTACCATTGACTACAACGAATATGTTGGACGTATCGGTGTAGGTAAAGTTGAAAATGGTACAATTGCAGTAAATCAGGAGCTGACTCTGTTAAACCATCATGATCTGGACAAACGTAAGAAAGTTAAGATCAGCAAGCTTTATGAGTTTGACGGTCTGAATAAGGTTGAAGTAAAGGAAGCTACTATTGGTTCCATCGTTGCTATTTCCGGTATTGCAGACATCCATATCGGTGATACTCTCTGCGGTGGAGAAAACCCGGAAGCAATTCCTTTCCAGAAGATTTCCGAGCCTACCATTGCCATGAACTTCATCGTAAATGACAGTCCGCTGGCAGGCCAGGAAGGTAAATACATCACATCCCGTCATCTTCGTGACCGTCTCTACCGTGAGCTGAATACAGATGTCAGCCTTCGTGTAGAAGATACTGAAACAACAGAAGCCTTTAAGGTTTCCGGACGTGGAGAACTTCATCTGTCTGTCCTGATCGAGAACATGAGACGTGAAGGTTATGAATTCGCAGTAAGTAAACCGGAGGTTCTGTATAAAACAGATGAACGTGGAAAGAAACTTGAACCTATGGAAATCGCTTATGTAGATGTTCCGGAAGAATTTTCCGGTACTGTAATCCAGAAGCTGAGTGAACGTAAAGGTGAGCTGCAGGGTATGAGTACTGCCAGTGACGGTACTGTCCGTCTGGAATTCCACATTCCTTCCCGTGGACTGATCGGATTCCGCGGTGAGTTCCTTACTTCCACCAAGGGTACCGGCATCATCAATACCATGTTTGACGGATATGCTCCTTACAAGGGAGATTTCCAGTACAGAAAACAGGGATCTCTGATTGCTTTCGAAGCTGGCGAAGCTGTTACTTATGGTCTGTTCGCAGCTCAGGAGCGTGGTACTCTGTTTATCGGACCTGGTGCAAAGGTTTACAGCGGTATGGTTATCGGACAGAATGGTAAAGCCGAAGATATCGAGCTGAACGTATGCAAGACAAAGCATTTGACTAACACACGTTCTTCTTCCGCTGATGATTCACTGAAATTAACTCCACCAAGAGTTCTCAGTCTGGAACAGGCCATCGATTTCATCGACCAGGATGAACTTCTTGAGGTTACACCAGAGTCTCTCCGTATCCGTAAGAGACTTCTGGATTCCAGAGAACGTAAGAGAGCCGCTTTCAGAAAAGCCTGAAACAAATAGAAATTTAAGAAAAATTAAGCCCCGCAGATTTTGCGGGGCTTAATTTTTCTTAATCATTACTGTTCACTCCGTTCACAGTAACTCTTAATCTCCTGCAAACATATAGAAAAACATAAATCCTTCTACAAATTATATTGTTATATTTTCACGAAATTCCAAGTTAGTATTTGTTAACTTTTTCATATGCTTTGTAATTGACAAATGATTAACAAAGTCATATAATAGCATCATCGAGGTTGTTAATTTATTAACGTTATTTTTTTAACTTTCTCTCAGTTGCCAACAGAACATATATTGTTAAATTTTTCTCATATATTCTGACAATTGATATTTTATTCACATTATTTACGTGATTATGCACAATTTTCACCATAATATTTCGTTATGCTCATATTAATGTTACTGTTGACCGAATAATCAGTTTATTTGTATAATAAAAACATAACAGGTCACGGTAAATACTTTTAACGAAAACACAAACAGGAGGATTCCCAAATGGCAAAAAAAGAGAACACTATCCCAACCATCATCGACACCCCTGAAGCCCTTACTGCAAAGATTGCAGCCATGAAAGAGGCACAGAAGATTTTCGCAACATTTACCCAGGAGCAGGTAGATAAGATTTTTAAAGCTGCCGCTACTGCTGCTGACAAAGCACGTATCCCGCTTGCTAAAGATGCTGTTGAAGAAACAGGAATGGGTATTGTAGAAGATAAGGTTATCAAGAACCATTACGCAGCCGAATATGTATACAACGCATATAAGAATACCAGAACCTGCGGTGTGATTGAAGAAGATACTGCTTACGGTATTAAGAAAATAGCTGAGCCAATCGGTCTGATCGCTGCAGTTATTCCTACAACCAACCCAACATCTACTGCAATTTTCAAAACTCTGATCGCACTGAAAACACGTAATGCAATCATCATCAGTCCGCATCCCCGCGCAAAGAAATGTACCATTGAGGCAGCAAAGGTTGTTCTGGAGGCAGCTGTAGAAGCCGGTGCACCGGAGGGAATCATCGGATGGATCGATGTTCCAAGTCTTGATCTGACAAATCAGGTTATGCGTGAAGCAGACATCATCCTTGCCACAGGTGGTCCCGGAATGGTTAAGGCTGCCTATTCTTCCGGAAAACCTGCTTTAGGTGTAGGTCCCGGAAATACTCCTGTTATCATTGATGACAGTGCAGATATCCGTCTGGCAGTTAACTCCATCATCCATTCCAAGACCTTTGACAATGGTATGATCTGTGCTTCCGAACAATCTGTAACTGTTCTTGAGAGCATTTATAAGAAAGTAAAAGAAGAATTCCTTTACAGAGGATGTTACTTCCTGAAACCGGATGAATTAGAGAAAGTAAGAAAAACTATCCTCATTAATGGTGCATTGAATGCAAAAATCGTAGGTCAGAAAGCTGCCACTATCGCTGAGATGGCCGGTATTACAGTTTCTCCTGAGACAAAGATCCTGATCGGCGAAGTTGAATCTGTAGACATCAGCGAAGAATTCGCACATGAGAAGCTTTCACCTGTACTTGCCATGTACAAGGCCAAAACTTTTGACGAAGCGATTGCCAAAGCTGAACAGCTTGTAGCTGACGGCGGTTATGGACATACCTCCGCTCTCTACATTGACACAAGAGAGAAGGAAAAGATGGAAAAACATGCAGCAGCTATGAAGACCTGCCGTATCCTCATCAATACTCCATCTTCTCAGGGCGGCATCGGCGACCTTTACAACTTCAAACTTGTTCCGTCCCTGACTCTGGGCTGTGGTTCCTGGGGTGGCAACTCCGTATCTGAGAACGTAGGTGTGAAACATCTTATCAACATCAAGACCGTTGCTGAAAGGAGAGAAAATATGCTCTGGATTAGAACACCGGAAAAAGTTTATTTCAAAAAAGGCTGCCTGCCGGTTGCTCTGGATGAGCTTGGCACTGTTATGCACAAGAAACGCTGCTTTATCGTAACAGACTCTTTCCTTTATAAGAATGGATATACTAAAAAGATCGAAGATAAATTAGATCAGATGGGAATCGTACATACCTGCTTCTACGATGTAGAGCCAGATCCATCTCTCGCTTCTGCAAGAGCCGGTGCTGCTGCAATGAGAATGTTCGAGCCTGACTGCATTATCGCAATGGGCGGTGGTTCCGCAATGGATGCCGGCAAGATCATGTGGGTTCTCTATGAAAATCCGGACGCCAACTTTGATGATATGGCTATGGACTTTATGGATATCCGTAAGAGAATCTTCACATTCCCGCATATGGGTAAGAAAGCTTACTTTATAGCTGTTCCAACATCTTCCGGTACAGGTTCCGAAGTAACGCCGTTTGCTATCATTACTGATAAGACTACAGGTATCAAATGGCCTCTGGCTGATTATGAATTAATGCCTGACATGGCTATTGTTGATACAGATAATATGATGAGCGCACCTAAGGGACTGACCTGTGCTTCCGGTATCGACGTTATGACTCATGCACTTGAAGCCTATGCTTCCATGATGGCATCTGATTATACAGATGGTCTTGCATTAAATGCAATCAAACTGGTATTTAACTATCTGCCACGTGCATACAAAGATGGTTCTGATGTAGAAGCAAGACAGCATATGGCAAATGCTTCCTGCATGGCTGGTATGGCTTTCGCAAATGCTTTCCTTGGCGTAAACCACTCTCTTGCTCATAAGCTGGGAGCTTTCCATCACCTTCCACATGGTATTGCAAATGCTCTGGTTCTGCTTCATGTTCTGCGCTATAATGCAGCCGAAGTTCCAGCTAAGATGGGTACCTTCCCACAGTATCAGTATCCGCACACACTTGCACGTTACGCTGAGATTGGCCGTTCTGTAGGTCTGACAGGCAAGAACGACAGCGAAGTATTTGAGAAGCTTCTCCAGAAACTGCAGGAACTGATGGATACTATTGAGATCAAACATACGATCAAAGAATACGGCGTAGACGAGAAGTACTTCCTCGAAACTCTTGACGAAATGACCGAACAGGCATTTAATGACCAGTGTACCGGTGCCAACCCGAGATATCCGCTTGTATCCGAGCTGAAAG